>LXOW01423220.1_pt1 | contig 12060 bp, 7 predicted proteins | sample 1368591 | NCBI WGS metagenome assembly LXOW01 (sample SAMN04884650, study PRJNA319009) | bovine gut metagenome | isolation source: Cow rumen | host: Bos taurus | place: Italy: Legnaro (PD) | collected 2014-07-09
ATATATCTCGTTTTGCCAGTTGGTGTTAGCCGTACCCAAAGCACTGACCGGAATACTACCCTCACCATACATATTCCTGATAAAGCTGCGATACTCGTCACCATCCATCACGTCGAGCGTCTTCTTCTTGATGCTCAAGGTGACAGAACCGTTGTAAGATACTGACGGAGCCATTCCACGACGGCCTTTCTTGGTCGTGATGATGATGACACCGTTAGAACCACGGCTACCATAGATGGCAGTAGCAGAAGCGTCCTTCAGCACGTTGAACGACTCGATGTCCTGCGGGTTTACCATGGAGAGAATGTTGGACATACCAGACACTTTCTCATTATCCATAGCCAGACCGTCGATGACAATCAGCGGGTCGTTAGAGGCGTTCAATGAAGAACCGCCACGTACACGAATTTGAGCGCCTGCGCCAGGTGCACCATTGTCTGAGACGATGTTCACACCAGCCACCTTACCAGCAATCATGTCCTGTGGGTTCACCACAAGACCCTTGTTCTTGCTGTCGGGCTTCAGGGCGGTAACCGAACCTGTCAAGTCGCTCTTCTTGACCTGACCGTAACCGATGACCACCACTTCATTCAGGGTATTGGCTTCATCCTGCAGTGTAACCACCACCTGTGGGGCAGCTGCAACCGTTGCAGTCTCGTAGCCAATGTAAGAAACCTGGATGCTGGCACCCTGATCAGCTTTCAAGGTGAAGTTACCGTCAATATCAGTGATGACGGCGGTCTGCGTTCCAAGCACGCGGACGGTCGCACCGATAATCGGTTCGTTTTCAGCATCCTGAACATAACCCTTGACAGTTATCTGCTGTGCAAAGGCTCCTACCGATAGAAACAGTCCCAATAAGAGGACGAGCATTCTAAGCGGAATTCTAATGTTTACCTGCTTCATCATTTGTTTTTTAGTTAGTGATTTTATAAATTGTTTGTAGTTATAACATAATTGACTTAAATCAACTGCAAAGGTAGGTTACTTTTGCTTTCGTTGTACTTTTTTAAGGACAAAAGATGTATTTTTGCAATGCAAACGTTTGCATAATCAAATTGTTTAAATGTATTAAGGTACGTGCGGGGATTCAGGTTTATTGCCTACCTTTGCATTACCAAAAAAAATAAAAACCTGATTCTCATGGCAGAAAAAGCACCGTTGACAATGAAGGACATAGCAAAGGAGTTAGGTATCTCCGTTGCTACTGTGTCGCGTGCCCTGAAGGACTCACCCCGTATCAGTGCCGAACGCAGGGCTGCCATCCAAAAGTATGCCCGTGAGCACAATTTTGCGCCCAACGTCATCGCCGAGTCACTGCGTCACTCAAAAGTCAAACCACAGAAACTAATTGGCGTCATCATTCCAGAATTCGTCCACTACTATTTTGCCTCCATCCTGACAGGCATTGAGGAAGAGGCATCGGCCAACGGCTATCGGCTGCTGGTGGCCACGAGTAAGGAGAACTATGAGCGTGAGGTACGCATCTGCCAGTCTTTCTACGAGAACAAGGTTTGCGGCGTCATTGTCTCACAGGCCAAGGACACACTGAAGTACGACCACTTCCAGCGGCTTATCGATGCCGGCGTGCCATTGGTCTTCTACGACCGTATCTGCACAGGCGTCAATGCCAGCCGCGTGGTTGTTGACGACTACATGGGCGCCTACAATGCGACGACGCACCTGATCGAGACGGGTTGCCGCCGTATTGCGTTCTATGGTTCCAGCATGACGTTGGAGATTTCGAAGAACCGCTATAACGGCTATCGCGACGCCCTGCTGAAGCACAACATACAGCCGGATGACAGCTTGATAAGACACTGCGACAACCGTGCTGACGCTGAGGCCATTACGCCCGAACTGCTGAAAAGCGAGAATCGGCCAGATGGTTTCTTTGCCATTAACGATGACACGGCTATCGGCATCCTATACACAGCCAAGCACATGGGGCTGAAGGTACCTGACGACGTTTCCGTGTGCGGTTTCACCAATGGCTATCGTGCCATTGCCTGCGACCCTATGCTGACTACCATTGAGCAGCGAGGCAAACGGGTAGGTGAAGAGGCCGCGAACATCTTGATTGGACATGTGGAGGGACGTATTCCACTTGACAAGATGGAACGTCGTATAGTCCGTACACGTTTAGTAATTAGAGGAACAACAAGATAAACTATGAAACAGAAACCTGATTTAAGCTTTTGGAAACTCTGGAACCTGAGTTTCGGCTTCTTTGGTGTGCAGATTGCGTACGCCCTGCAGAGTGCAAACATCTCGCGAATCTTCCAAACGCTGGGTGCCGACCCCCACGATTTGAGTTTCTTCTGGATATTACCCCCGTTGATGGGTATTCTTGTGCAACCGATTGTTGGAACGTTGTCAGATAAGACCTGGACACGCTTCGGACGTCGTATTCCCTACCTCTTCGTGGGAGCTGCTGTGGCAGTAGCCGTCATGTGCCTGCTGCCCAATGCGGGCTCGTTCGGAATGGCTGTAGGAGCCGCCATGATTTTCGGTCTTTGCGCACTGATGTTCCTGGATACCAGCATCAACATGGCCATGCAGCCGTTCAAGATGCTGGTGGGTGACATGGTCAACGAGAAGCAGAAGGCCAAGGCCTACAGCATCCAGTCGTTCCTGTGTAATGCCGGTAGCGTGGCTGGTTATCTGTTCCCCATCTTCTTCACGGCCTTAGGCATTGCCAACGAGGCCCCCAAGGGCATCGTGCCCGACTCTGTCATCTGGTCGTTCTATATCGGTGCCGCCATTCTTATCCTGTGCGTCCTCTATACAACCATCAAAGTGAAGGAGTGGAATCCCCAGGAATATGCCGAGTACAACGGAGTCGCCCAGGAATCGGAAGAAGCTGATTCCTCAACGAAATCGGAGGGCTCTGGCAACTGGTTTGTGCTGCTCAAGAATGCACCTTCCACGTTCTGGAAGGTCGGACTGGTACAGTTCTTCTGTTGGGCAGCCTTCCTCTATATGTGGACCTATACGAATGGAACCATTGCCGAGACCGTCTGGGAAACCACCGACTCTGCATCGAGTGCGTTCCAGGCAGCAGGCAACTGGGTCGGCGTACTCTTTGCCGTCCAGGCCATTGGCAGCGTGCTGTGGGCCATGGTATTACCACAGTTCAAGAACACCAAGATGGCCTATTCGCTGAGTCTGGTGCTTGGTGGCATCGGCTTTGCCATGGTACCCTTCATCACCAACCAGTATGCATTGTTTGTACCGTTCGTACTGATTGGCTGTGCATGGGCTGCCATGCTGGCCATGCCCTTCACCTTTGTCACCAACGCCCTCCAAGGCTATGGCCACATGGGTGCTTACCTGGGTCTCTTCAACGGTACCATCTGCGTGCCCCAGATTGTGGCAGCACTCGTAGGCGGTATGGTGCTTCATGCCGTCGGCAGTCATCAGTACTCTATGATGATTGTGGCAGGCGTTCTGCTGTTGATTGGTTCCGTCTGCGTCTTCTTCATTAGGGAATCCAAGAAATGAGGCGTTTTTTCGCCATTTATATCCTATTATTGTTCGCGTGCGCAAACGTTGCGCACGCGCAACAACGTTACAGCGACGGTATTGACGACGTGATGGAACATGTACCCATGGCCAGCGTCCTTATCCTGAAGGCAAGCGGTGTCAATAGCCAGCACGACTGGCCACAGTTTCTGCTGACGGCAGGCGCCTCCTATCTCGTCACGGCAGGCATTACGAAAGGACTGAAATGGACTATTGACGAATGGCGTCCAGACAATAGTGACACCAACTCTTTCCCCTCTGGCCACACGGCTATGGCGTTTTCCGGAGCCACCGCGCTGCGCCACGAATTTGGTGAGATATCGACGTGGGTGACGGTTGCCGGCTACAGCGTAGCTACCTTCGTGGCTGTTGACCGCGTAGCCAAGAAACGCCACCACTGGTACGACGTGGCAGCAGGAGCAGCCATCGGCATAGCAGCCACGGAAGCCAGCTACTGGCTGAGTGAGAAATTGTTCGACAAAAAGGAGGTCCATGTGGCCTTTACGGGCAATACGCTCGACATGATCATCCCATTATAAATGCAAACGTTTGCACTCTTTCTTCCTTAATAATTGTACACAAAGAGGCTAACACACTGATTTATTTTGTAATTTTGACGGCAGAACTAAAACTCATTTGTCTATGAAATTACAATTTAACCTTTTGTACCAAACCACTTTCGGTGAAGTATTGATGCTGAACATCCTGCCTAGTGATGAGGCTAAAAAGCCTGTACAGCACAAGATGATTACGCTCGACGGTCTGCACTGGACTGTTGATATCACTATGACGGCAAAGCCGGAAACCTTCATTGATTACTATTACAGCGTGATGAATGGCGATACGGAAATGCGCCATGAGTGGCTCGCAGAGCCTCATCGCTTGGAGTTTTCTGCTGTCAAGGGAGTCCGTTATACGGTTTATGACCATTGGATTGACATTCCTGAGGATGCTTATATGTATAGCTCTGCCTTCACGGAGTGTGTGAATGCCCGCAAGCGAGCCCTTAGCACCAAGACCGAGTCGGCGCGTACTGTTCGCTTGAAGGTACGTGCTCCGCAGTTACGCAATGGTGAGCACCTGGCCATCGTTGGTGCCGACCCTCTGTTGGGTGACTGGGAATTAGACAAGGCTCTGCCAATGACGGAGCATGAGTACCATGAGTGGGTGATCTCCATTGATGCCGGCAAGTTACAGAGCTCTAGAATGGAGTTCAAGTTCTTTATTGAGAACGAGAAAGAAAAAGTTCCTGCTGTTTGGGAAAACTCCGATAATCGCACCGTTGACCTTCCAGAGATACAGGACGGCGAGGTGATTGTCTATGAGTTGACGCAGGCTTATTTCCCCATCCACGAATGGAAGGGAGCAGGAACCGTTATCCCCATTTTCTCGCTACGCTCTGAAGGAAGCTTTGGCGTGGGTGATTTTGGTGACTTGAAGAAAATGATTGACTGGGCCGACAAGACAGGACAGCGTGTCCTGCAGGTGTTGCCCATCAATGATACCAATATGACACGTACATGGCAAGACAGCTATCCGTATAACTCCATTAGTATTTATGCCCTGCATCCGCAATACACGGATTTCCGTCAGTTGCCTGAGTTGAAGGATGCTGAGCTCAAGAAGAAATATGAGGACTTGCGCCAGGAGCTCAATGCGCTGTCACAGATTGACTATGAGCGTATGTTCGAGGCAAAGATGTCCTATTTGCACGACCTCTTTGCACAAGAGTGGAAAACCGTCTCCCGTCGTGCCAGCTATAAGCAGTTCTTCGAGCAGAATAAGGGCTGGCTGGTGCCGTATGCCCAGTTCTGTTATTATCGTGATTTGTATGGGACGGCAAGTTTTACAGAGTGGCCGGCAAAGCTGCCGAAGCCAGAGAAACAGGTGCTGGACTTCTGGTATTTCGTGCAGTATAACCTCGACCAGCAGATGCATTCGGCACATGAGTATGCCCGTGCTCATCGTGTTGTCCTGAAGGGTGATATTCCTATTGGCATCTCGCGTGACGGTGTAGAGGCGTGGGTTGAACCCAAGTATTTCAATCTTAACGGACAGGCAGGTGCGCCCCCCGATGCGTTCTCTGCCAATGGTCAGAACTGGGGCTTCCCCACCTATAACTGGGATGCTATGCTTGAGGATGGTTGCCAGTGGTGGGTGCGCCGTTTCCGTAAAATGGCAGAGTATTTCGATGCCTATCGTATTGACCATGTGCTTGGTTTCTTCCGTATTTGGGAAATCCCCATCAATGCTGTTCATGGTCTGCTGGGACAGTTCTCGCCAGCATTAGCAATGACACCTGCAGAGGTTGAGGGCTATGGTTTGCAGTGGCAGCAGGACTTCTTTACTACACCGTTCATCGCTGACTGGACGCTCGACCGCGTTTTCGGCGAGCGCGCTCAATATGTGAAGGATACTTTCCTTGACCGCAAGCATGATGACATCTGGCAGATGAAGCCCGAGTTCGATACCCAGCGTAAGGTAGAGGCTTGGTACAAAACAGCGTGCCAGACGGTTCCCTCGTCTGAAGCGGATGCTCTCGCCAACATGCGCGATGGTCTTTACGCCCTGATCAGTGATGTGCTCTTCGTGCCTGACCGTAAGAACACTAACATGTTCCATCCTCGTATCGGCGTGCAGAACGACTTTATCTACGAGACACTTTGTGAAGGCGACAAATACAATTTCAACCGCCTCTACAACGACTACTTCTATCGCCGCAACAACCAGTTCTGGTACACGGAGGCCATGAAGAAACTGCCACGCCTGACACAGGCCACCCGCATGCTCGTCTGTGCCGAGGACCTCGGTATGGTGCCCGACTGCGTGCCCTGGGTGATGAACGAGCTGCGCATCCTCTCGCTTGAGATACAGTCGATGCCCAAGGACCCGAAGGTACGCTTCGGCAAGCTCTCGCACAATCCCTACCGCAGCGTCTGCACCATCTCCACCCACGACATGGCAACACTCCGCCAATGGTGGGACGAGGACGAGGAGCGCACACAGGCCTATTACAACACATCGCTGCGCCGTAGCGGTGCAGCGCCCCATCCGCTGCCCGGCTGGCTGGCCAAGGACATTGTGAGCCGTCACCTGACGTCGCCCTCCATGCTCTGCCTGCTCTCGCTGCAGGACTGGCTCGCCATCGACGAGAAGCTGCGCCTGCCCGACCAGAATGCCGAGCGCATCAACATCCCCGCCAACCCACGCCACTACTGGCGCTACCGCATGCACCTGAACATCGAGCAGCTCATGGCGGCCGACGAGTTCAATGAAACCATCAAGACCCTGATTACACAAAGCGGAAGAAAATAGATAAAGGTAAAAAAGTAAAAAGGTAAGAAAGTAAGAAAGTAAAAAATACAAAAATGAAACAGAAGGATTTATATTTGGTAAGAAAGTGGCTCTGGGTGATGCTACCCTTTTGCCTGTTTGCTTTTTTACCTTTACAAGCAGCCAGCGTGAAGTCGCCTAACGGTAACGTCGTACTGACCTTTACCCTCGACAACGGACGACCCGTCTATAGCATGACCTATAAGGGAAAGGACGTTGTACGCCCGTCGCACCTCGGTCTTGAACTGGCCAAGGACAAGCACGCCTCGAAGGGGTTGCAGGAGACGGACCTCATGGACGGCTTTGTCCTGAAGGAAGAGTCCACCAGTGAATTTGACGAGACGTGGCAGCCCGTCTGGGGCGAGACACGCGACATCCGCAACCACTACGTGGAATATGCCGCCGCACTACAGCAGCCTGAGACACAGCGTGAGATGATCATCCGCTTCCGCGTCTATGACGACGGCATCGGCTTCCGCTATGAATTCCCGCAACAGCAGCAACTCAACTACTTCCTCATCAAGGAGGAGCGGAGCGAGTTTGCCATGGCGGGCGACCACACAGCCTGGTGGCTGCCCGGCGACTACGACACGCAGGAGCAGGAAACGCAGCAGACACGACTCTCCGAGGTACGTGCCCGCATGCAGGAGGCTGTCAACTGGGGCAACTCCTCGGTGGCAGTCTTCTCACCCACCGGCGTGCAGACCTCCCTCCAGATGAAGACCGACGACGGTCTGTACATCAACATCCATGAGGCTGCCTGCCTGGACTATGCAACGATGCACCTGGAACTGGTCGATGCCCAAACCACGGCTCTGACCACCAAGCTTGGCGGAGGAAGCAACGCCTATACACCCGATCCCCAGCCGTCAGCGTATTACTCCAATCTCAACGCCCAGACCTCCAGCGTCAAGCCCTTCACTTTCGTCAGCCATCTGACACCCGACGCCACAGGACTGAAAGGCTGCATGCAGACCCCCTGCGAGACACCCTGGCGTACCGTGATGGTCAGCGACGATGCCCGCGACATGCTCTCCAGTAACCTCATCCTCAACCTCAACGAACCGTGTAAGATTGAGGATACCTCGTGGATTCATCCCACGAAGTACTGCGGTGTGTGGTGGGAGATGATCGTCGGCAAGTCCAGCTGGAACTACACCGACGAGTTCCCCAGCATCAAGCTCGACAACATCGACTGGCAGAGTGTGAAGCCCAACGGCCGCCATGCTGCCAACAACGAGAAGGTAAAGCGCTATATCGACTTTGCCGCCAAGAACGGACTCGACGAGGTACTGGTCGAGGGCTGGAACGTCGGCTGGGAAGACTGGGCCAACATGTGGAAGCGCGACGTCTTCGACTTCGTGACACCCTATCCCGACTTCGACATCAAGATGCTGAACGACTATGCCCACTCCAAGGGCGTGAAGATTCTCATGCACCACGAAACCAGCTCCAGCACGCAAAACTACGAACGACATATCAAGGAAGCCTTCGAGCTGATGAACAAGTACGGCTACGACGCTGTGAAGACGGGCTACGTGGGTGACATCATCCCACGCGGCGACCATCACTACTCGCAAAGCATGAACAACCATTACCTCTACGTCATCCAGGAGGCCGCCAAGCACCACGTCATGGTCAACTCACACGAGGCCACACGTCCCACCGGTCTTTGCCGTACCTATCCCAACCTGGTAGGTGGAGAGTCAGCTCGCGGCACGGAGTACGAGGCCTTTGGCGGTAGCCGTCCCGACCACACCTGCATCCTGCCGTTCACCCGCTTGCAGGGCGGTCCCATGGACTACACGCCAGGCATCTTCGTCACCAAGCTCAACACGTGGAGCGACAACACCTCGTGGGCCCGCATCACCATCGCCGGCTCGCTGGCCCTGTACCTCACCATGTACTCGCCCCTGCAGATGGCTGCCGACCTGCCCGAACACNNGCATCACCATCGCCGGCTCGCTGGCCCTCTACCTCACCATGTACTCGCCCCTGCAGATGGCTGCCGACCTGCCCGAACACTACGAGCAGTTCGACGATGCCTTCCAGTTCATCCGTGACGTGGCCCTCGACTGGGACGAGAGCATCTACCTGGAGGCCGAGCCTGCCGACTACATCACCGTAGCCCGCAAGGCCAAAGGCACCGACAACTGGTTCATTGGCGGCAAGTGTGACGAGAACGGTCACCAGAGCACCATCAAGCTCGACTTCCTCGACAAGGGTCGCAAGTACGAGTGTACCATCTATGCCGATGCCAAGGATGCCCACTACGAGACCAACCCGCAGGCCTACACCATCACCAAGAAGACGGTGAAGAAAGGCGACGTGCTGAAACTCAAGGAAGCCCCGGGCGGTGGTTTTGCCGTATCGTTGATCGTTAAATAATGATGAAAGGTAACACAATGAAGAAACTGTTTTTATTATTCTCGCTTGCAATGATGGCAGCTACAACCCAGGCTCAGGAATTCGAATTTGACGAACCGGTATTCTATGCCCCCGACTTTGTGCAGTTCAGCACAAACGGCCCCGACAATTGTGATTATGTCATACTGCGCATCTATGATACCGCCACGTCCGAGGAGCCTTGCAATACGGCGAACATGATACACGGAGGTGACAACCTGTGGGTCATTGGTATGAGTGGCAACTTGAAGGGGAAGTTCTACACCTATGACTTCGGTCACGGTGAGACGCCGGGGCTGTTTGCCAAAGCAGTCGGTGTCAATGGCAAGCGTGCCGCCCTTATTGACTTGGCTGAGACCAATCCTGAGGGCTGGGCAGACGACCGACGTCCAGTCTGCAAGTCGCCTGCCGACCTGGTTATCTACGAGATGCACCACCGTGACTTCTCCATCAATCGTCCTGATGCCAAGTACCCTGGTAAGTTCCTGGCCTTGACCGAGCCTTGGGCAATTGAACACCTGAAGTCTCTTGGTGTCAATGCTGTGCACATCCTGCCGTCGTATGACTACGGCTCGGTGGATGAGACACGGCTTGACGAACCGCAGTACAACTGGGGCTACGACCCTGTGAACTACAACGTGCCGGAAGGTAGCTACTCCACCAATCCCTACGACCCCATGTGCCGTATTCGCGAGTTCAAGCAGATGGTACAGGCGCTACACAAGGCTGGCATTCGCGTCATTCTGGACGTGGTGTACAACCACACCTACGATATTGAACACTCGAACTTCCAGAAAGTGTGGCCCGACTATTTCTATCGTAAGACGGCTGACGGCCAGTACAGCAACGGCTCCGGCTGCGGCAATGAGACCGCCTCGGAACAGCCGCTGATGCGTGCCTTCATGCTTGAGAGCGTGAAATATTGGATTGAAGAGTACCACATTGACGGTTTCCGTTTCGACCTGATGGGTTGTCACGATATCGAGACAATGAACCAGATACGCCAGATGGTCAACAAGATTGACCCCACAATATTCATCTATGGCGAGGGTTGGAGTGCAGGTTCCTGTGCGCTGCCCACAGAACAGCTGGGCCTGAAGGCTAACATCAGCCGCATGCCAAGCATTGCCGCTTTTAGCGACGAGATCCGTGACGCATTGCGTGGTCCCTTCGACGATGACACCAAGCCCGGTCTGCTGGGTGGCGCTCCCAATATGGAGGAGAGTCTGAAGTTCGGTATTGTGGGTGCTATCCGGCATCCGCAGGTCGATATGACGAACGTGAACTACTCAAAGGAACCTTGGGCCACTGAACCGACGCAGATGATTTCGTACGTCAGCTGCCACGACGACATGTGTTTGACTGACAGACTGAGAGCCAGCATCCCCCAACTCTCCGAGGAGGAGCTTATCCGTCTCGACCTGCTGGCACAGACCGCCGTTTTCACGTCACAGGGTGTGCCCTTCATGCTGGCTGGCGAAGAGGTGCTCCGCACGAAGCAGGGCGTACACAACTCCTTCGAGTCGCCCGACAGCATCAACCGCATCGACTGGGCAAACAAAACACGCTATCCGCATGTGTTCAACTACTACAAGAACCTGATTCAGTTGCGCAAGAATCATCCTGCCTTCCGTCTTGGTTCGGCAGACCTGGTACGGAAGCATCTGGAGTTTCTCCGTACGCCGAAGGGTGTCGTGGCCTTCCGACTGAAAGACAACGCCGGTGGCGACACGTGGCGTAACGTCATTGTCGTACTCAACACATTGAAACAGAAACAAAGCATCACCGTACCCAAGGGGATATACCATGTCGTGTGCCGCGACGGCGTCATCAACGAGCAGGGAATGGGTAAGCTGAGGGGCGGCAAAGTGTCCGTAGCCCCACAGTCGGCATTAATTATGTATGAAGACTAATTATTGATAGTTATGAAACGAATTGTCCTTTTATTCGCATTGGCGTTGTATGTAATGACTATGAACGCAGCAAAGATTACCATTGACCGTATAGAGCCCACCGACTGGTACGTGGGCATGAAGAATCCTACGCTCCAGCTCATGGTGTATGGCAAGGGTATTGCCCAAGTGCAGCATGTGACGACCGACTACCCCGGTGTGCATATTGACAGCCTGGTGCGTCTTGACTCGCCCAACTACCTGCTGGTTTATCTGAACCTCAGCGGTGCCCAGCCAGGCATGATGACGCTGAACTTCGACAAGAAGAAGGTCAGCTACCAGTTGAAGCAGCGTGAGATGAGCGGTGACAAGCGCCAGGGCTTCGACATCAGCGACGTGCTCTACATGCTCATGCCCGACCGCTTTGCACAGGGTGCCGACCACCAGCCACAGGTGAAGGGAATGCGTTCCTACCGCGAGGACCGCACACAGCCCTCGCTGCGCCATGGCGGCGACCTGAACGGCATCCGCGAGCACCTGGACTACTTTACCGACTTGGGTGTCACGGCACTCTGGCTGACGCCGGTGCTCGAGAACGACTCTCCCGACAACGAACAGGGCTATTCCACCTATCACGGCTATGCCACGACCAACTACTACCGCGTAGATCCGCGCTTCGGTACGAACGACGACTACCGCCGCCTCTGCGACGAGGCACACCAGAAAGGCCTGAAGGTCGTCATGGATATGATCTTCAACCACTGCGGCTTTGAACACCCTTGGACGCTCGACATGCCGTCGAAGGACTGGCTGAACCTGCCACAGTGGCTGGAAGAGTCGGGCGGTACGTCCGATTCGCGTGGCACCAGTTTCCTGCAGACCTCCTACAAGCTGACGCCCATCG
>LXOW01133305.1_pt1 | contig 12059 bp, 8 predicted proteins | sample 1368591 | NCBI WGS metagenome assembly LXOW01 (sample SAMN04884650, study PRJNA319009) | bovine gut metagenome | isolation source: Cow rumen | host: Bos taurus | place: Italy: Legnaro (PD) | collected 2014-07-09
GTCTTATCCGCTGCAGCGTACCTACACCGCAAGTATTAAGATCGGATTCTAATATATAAATATAATAAGGTATACAATTATGAAACTACATCATAAAATCATTTCGGGAGTAGTGGCGCTGATGATTGGCAGCATGGCGTTCACAGCGTGCACCGACGACATCAAGTTCGGTGACTCCTTCATCGAGAAGACTCCCGGTGGTACGGCATCGCTGGATACCGTATTCAGTAGCGCTGAATACACCAAGCAGTTCCTGGTGGGACTGTACGTGCTGCAGTACTACGGCCTGCCTTTCAAGAATGCTACTGAAACTCCCTGGAGCGTCAGCTACTGGAACTCGAAGATGGACGCCATGACCGACTGCTACCAGCAGCACTTCAGCGGCGGCGGNNGAGACGGTTCGCCGTTGTTACCTACTGATGGAGAATATCGACAACGTGCCCGGACTGACGGAGGCAGAGAAGAAGAACATGATAGCCCAGGCCAAGTGTCTGATTGCTGCACGCTACTTCGACCTCTATTCCATTTATGGCGGTCTGCCCATCATCGACCACACCTTCACTGGTCTGGAAGGCAGCTATGAGATTCCCCGTGCTTCTGCAGAGAAGACGGCCAACTTCATGGTGGGTCTGCTCGACGAGGCCATCCCTGACCTGCGCTGGGCTTACAACGGCTCGACCATCGACACCGATGCCGCCAACAACACTGGCCGCTGGACAGCTGCCGGTGCTATGGCACTGAAAGCCAAGATTTTGCTGTTCAACGCNNTTCAACGCCTCTCCGCTCTACAATGCCGACAAGGGCTACTATGGCGGTACGACACAAGCCGAAAAGGACAGTCTGGTATGGCATGGCGACTTCAAGCAGCAGCGCTGGGAGCGTGCCTTGCAGGCTTGCGAGGACTTCATGAACCGTAACGCCCAGGAAGGCAACTGGTATCAGCTGAACCAGGCTACTGCTTCCGGTACAAAGATTACTCCTGAGGACTATCGTCAGGCCTACCGCATGGGGTACATTTACCAGGGTAGCCGCGAAATCATACACTGCACCCGCGTTACCGGTACCACCAGTAACAAGGCTTCTTACCAGTGGGCTAACTTCGTAGGTCCCTTCGGCACCAGCAAAGGTCCGTACCGTCACTCTTATAATCCCACTGAGGAATACGTAGAGATGTTCCCCTGGAGCGACGGCAGACCGTTTAACTGGGAGGTGGACTCTATCAACGGCAATATCGGCGGTCAGAACGGTAAGCTGTTCTATAGCTGGACTGGTTCCAAGGTGATTACCAAGACGGCTACCCGCGACCCGCGTCTCTATGAGAATGCCATCGTCTGCAGCCAGACGCTCTCGCTGAACTGGACCACCGGCAAGCCCGAAGGCGACGTCTACGAGCTCTGGGTCAACGGTGAGCACGAAGGTACCGATGCTGCCATGATTGACGAGAAGACCGGCGAGGTGAAGGTCATGGAGAAAGACCTGGGCCGCTTTGCCACGGGTTATGGCGTCATCAAGTACTACCTGGGACAGGAGTACTTCGGCAAATACACCCAGTGGGTTTACCTGAGCTACGACGAGATGCTGCTGATGTATGCCGAGTGTCTGGCTCAGTGCGGTCAGCTCGACAAGGCTATCCAACAGGTTGACTTGGTTCGTGCCCGTGTCGGTCTGAAGGGTCTGAAGTATGGCCAGGCTGCCTACAAGGGCGACAAGAGCAAGCTGCCCGACCTGACGACCAAGGAAGGCCTCATTGAGGACATCCTCCGCGAGCGTGCCTGTGAGCTGGGTATGAGCAACAACCGCTACTACGACATGATTCGCTACAAGCGTACCGACTGGATGACCAAGAAATTGCACGGTCTGATTACCTTCCGTATGATGGAGAACTCCAAGAAGGAACTGGTTCAAAACAACACTGCCTATATCGGAAACGACAAGAACAACGGTGTCAAGGAGCCTAACTTGTTCTCCTACCAGAAGTTTGAGATTCAGAACCCCAAGCGTTACTTGTGGGATTTCCAACCCAACGATCCTAAAGTCCTGAAGTGGCTGCTGATGCCTTTCCCACTGTCTGAGATTAACAAGGGTTACGGACTTGTCCAGAACCCGGGATGGTAACCTTTAAAGGTAAAAAAGTAAAAAGGTAAAAAAAACGAAAGTTATGAAGAATAGAAATATATTTCTGCTGTCGCTGCTTGCAGGCCTGAGCCTGCCGGCAGCAGCACAGCAAGACAGCACAGGCATCAGCTTCGTGGACCAGGTCATTGAGGTGGGAGCCAACAAGGACTTCACCCGTGCCCAGTCTACCGCCGCCGTGTCGGTCATTACCAATAAAGATGTCGATAAGCGCTCTGCCAAGAATATCGGTAACTCCATCCTCGGCCAGGGTAACGGACTCATCTCCCTGCAGGGAACGGGAACCTACTTCGAACAGAACCCGACATTCTACGTCCGTGGACTGCAGAGTCTGAGTACCAGCACCCCCCTCGTCTTGGTGGACGGTATCGAGCGCGACATGAGCTTTGTCAGCCCCGAGGAAGTCGACCATGTCAGCATCCTGAAGGACGCTGCCGCCGTGGCACTCTATGGCTACAAGGGTGCCAACGGTGCCATCCTGATCTCCACCAAGCGTGGTCAGTATAACTCGAAGAACATCCGCGTCACCTACGACCACTTGTTCAACTTCCAGGCCAACCGTCCGAAGTTTGTCGATNNGCTTATGCCAACGAGGGAGTCAGCGCCCGCTACACGGCCGAAGAGCTGGCTGCCTTCAAAAGCGGACAGTATCCCTACCAGTATCCCAACGTGAACTGGGTGGATGAAACCTTCCGCAAGAACGGCGCTACCAACAAGATCAACGTGGAGTTCAGCGGCGGTGGTGAGAAGTTCCGCTATTTCACCATGCTGAACATCCTCTCTGACAAGGGATTCATCAAGACGCCAAATGCTACTGACGGCTATTCCACGCAGGACAAGTACGTACGCGGCAACCTGCGCACCAACATCGACATCGACCTCACCCCGACGACCTTGCTGAAGGTCAACATGCTGGGTATGCTCAGCGAGATGTCGCGTCCTGGCGGTCCCACCTCTATCGGCAGCTCATCGTCGACGGCTAAGGCCGACCTCTGGGATATGGCTTACAGCATTCCGTCGCTGGCATTCCCCGTGAAGAACGAGGATGGCATCTGGGGTGGCAGCTCTGTCTACAGCGGTGTCAACAACCCCGTAGCAGAGTCTACCGGTGCTGCCTACTACAAGTTGCACGAGCGCGCCCTGTTTGCTGATATGACGCTGCACCAGGACCTGAAGTACTGGACGCCAGGCCTGAGCCTGACAGCCCGCTTAGGCTATGACACCTTCTCTACCCTGTACGAGGACCACAGTATGACCTACCTTTATGGTAACTATCCTTCAACGGGCATAGTAGGCCAGAAGGGTGACCTCTGGACCTCTGGTACTCCGGGCACGATGAGTAAGAACTCTGGTTCTGTCGACTGGGCTCGCCGTCTGACCTTCTCTGTCGGTATGAACTACGACCGCACCTTTGCTGACAAGCACTACGTCTATACCCAGCTGAAGTGGGACTATGAGTACCAAAATACCACGGGTAGCACGGGCTATACCGTCTACCGCCACAACATCTCTTGGCTGGGACACTATGGCTACGACAACCGCTACATCGGTGAAGTGGCACTGGTCTACTCGGGCAGCAACCGCCTGGCTCCCGATACCAAATGGAACCTCTCACCCACGTTCTCTGCTGCCTGGGTGGCTTCCAACGAGTCCTTCATGAAGGACATCAAGTGGATCAACTTCCTGAAGCTCCGTGCCAGTTTCGGCATCATCAATGCCGACTATCTGCCGGGCGACAACGTCTGGAACTACTACGTCCTGTCCTATTCGCAGGGTTCTTCCAATACGGGCAGCTATCCCTTCGGATCAGGCTACGACCCCGTCTATGCCAACACTACGCTCGGCCTGCTGCCTACGGCTAATCCGAAGCATGAGAAGGCCAACAAGTTCAATATCGGTATTGACGCCACACTGTTTGGCGGCCTGAACGTCGAACTGGATTTCTATATGCAGCAGCGTAAGGACATCTGGGTGTCTGGTGCCGGTGCTTACACAGCCCTCATCGGTTTCGATGCTCCTTATATCAATGCCGGCAAGGTCAACAGCCACGGTTTCGAGGCATCGCTCGACTATACCAAGACGCTGGGCGACCTGACATTCAACGTCGGTGGTATGCTGAACCTCAACAAGAACGAAATCAAGGACATGGCTGAGGAGCCGAAGGCCTACCCCAACCTCGTAGAGACCGGCAATCCGCTGAACTCTACCTACGGTCTGGTGGCCATCGGTCTGTTCAAGGACCAGGCTGACATCGACAACAGCCCCACCCAGAGCTTCTCTACCGTCTATCCTGGCGACATCAAGTACAAGGACATCAATGAAGACGGTGTCATCGATGCCAACGACAAGACCAAGATTGGCTACAGCGCCTATGCTCCTGAGTTGTTCTACAACTTCCATGCCGGTGTTGAGTACAAGGGTGCCGGTATCGACTTCCTGTTCCAGGGTGTCGGCCGCTATACCGCCAACCTCAGTGCCAAGGGCATGTACTGGCCGTTGCTGAACTCTACCTCGCTGTCACAGGAGTATTATGACGGCCGCTGGACGGCTGCCAACCCCGACGTGAATGCGAAGTACCCGCGTCTGAGCTCGGAGAGCAATGCCAACAACTACCAGACCAGTACCTTCTGGCAGCGCGACCGTTCGTTCCTGAAGCTGCGCAACGTCGAAGTGTACTACAAGTTCCCCAGCAGCCTGTTGGAGAAGACCAAGTATATCCAGACCGCCAAACTCTATGTCCGCGGCGTCGACCTGCTTTGCTTCGACCATCTGGATGATGCTGATCCCGAGTGCTATGGTGTCACCGCTCCGCTCAACAAGAGTGTTGTCTTAGGTGTACAGTTGTCATTCTAACCCATAAAACAGATAGAAGATTATGAAACTGAAAAATATATTTTTAAGTGCACTGGCCGTTCTGGCATTCTCGTCTTGCAGCGAGCAAATGGACTACAAGGAGTTCAGCGTGTACGACAAGGCTTATATGCAGAAGAAGTTTGAGCGTGCCGGTGGTTTCCTGTCCACCATCTATGCCGACCTCGACTCCGACTTCGGCAACTACAATGGTGCCACACTCGCATCGGCTACCGACGAGTCTGTATATTCGCACAGCGGCAACTCCATTGAGAGTTTCTTCAATGGTGCCTGGAGCCCCACCAATGCCAACAGTTCCATCTGGACAACATGCTATCACGGCATTGCATACTGTAACCTGTTCCTGGACGAGTTCACAGGCCTGACGTTCGAAGACTATAAGCTCGACAAGAACTTCATGTCTGAAATGTACCAGTACAACAACTACCAGTGGGAAGCCCGCTGGGCCCGCGCCTACTTCTACTTCTTGCTGGTGCGTCAGTATGGTGGTGTACCCCTGATTACGAAGAACCTGTCCGCTGACGAGGCTAACGTACAGCCCCGTGCCACTGCCGAGGAAATCTTCAAGTTCATCGACGATGAGTGCGTAGCCATCAAGGACACCATCACCAAGGACTATGGCGACCTGGGCGATCTGGCGATGACACCTGCCAACAACGGACGTGCCAACAACCTGGCTGTGCTGGCCCTGCGTGCCCGTGCTGCCCTCTATCATGCCAGCCCCCTCTTCAATCCTGACAACAACCAGGAACTCTGGCGCAAGGCTGCCGAGGCCAACAAGGCCGTCATCGATGCCTGCACCGCCCGTGGCATGAAGCTGTCTACCGACTACAAGGGACTCTTCATCGGTAACACCAGCTGGAGTGATGCCGCTGCCCTAGGCGAAATCATCTTCGGACGCCGTATGCCGACCGAGAACCGCACCTTCGAGACCAACAACTTCCCCGTAGGCATCTCTGGAGCAGGTGCTGGTGGTGGCGGTGGCAACTGCCCCTCGCAGAACCTCGTGGAGGCATACGAGAACGGCGACAAGCGCTTCGCCGCATCCATTGCCTGCAATGGCGACTCCTGGCCCAATGCCAACACCCAGCCGCTGGAGACCTTCATTGGCGGCGTCAACGGACTGCCCAACACATACGCCACTCCTACGGGCTACTATCTGAAGAAGTACGTCACGGAGTCGGTACAGATAGCCGGTAACGGTGCCAACACCTGTAAGCATGTGTGGGTAACCTTCCGTCTGGCCGAATTCTACCTGAACTATGCTGAGGCCATGCTCAACCTCTCAGGCAGTGGCTATTCAGCCGCCACCGGATTCACCATGACTCCCGAGGCTGCTATCAACGTGGTGCGTAAGCGCGCCGGTCTGGCCAACATCGCCAAGGACCTGAGTGTTGCCGACTTCAAGGCCAAACTCGAGAACGAGCGCTTCGTAGAGCTGGCCTTCGAGGGTCACCGTTTCTTCGACGTACGTCGCTGGAAGGAAGCTGACAAGTACTTCAAGACCGTCTATGGTGTGGAAATCATCAAGAATGCTGACGGTACGTTCACTGAGAACAAGAAAGTGGTACAGAACCGCCAGTGGGATGACAAGATGTATCTGTTCCCCATACCACAGAGTGAGATTCTGAAGTCGGGTGGTAACCTGACACAGAACCCCGGTTGGTAAACCCTAATCATGTAAGCAGGGCTATAGTGTCCTGCTTACATTAAAAAAAGTAAAAAAACAAAGGATTATTTGCTTTTTAGCATTTTTTCCTTAACTTTGCAAACAAATAGACTTTACAACTTTTTATATTACTAACAAAAACCAATTTTATTATGAAGAAATTTTATCTCCTTTTCGCTGCTTTGTTCGCATGGACAGTAGTAGCAACGGCTGGTATCAAGAACCTGTACAAGCAGGACTTTGAGGCAGTAGCCACTCCTGCCGATGCAGGTTGGAGTTCACCGAACTTGGCCGGTGGTATGTCACTGGTGTCTTCTGATGGCGGTAAGTGGTTCAATTTCAACCTCGGCAATAACAACAACCGTAATGCCGTGCTGACCTGGAACCCCGCCGACGCCACCATCTTCGACGGCCAGGACGTGAAAAAGTACACCATCAAGTTCCAGTGGGGTCTCGAAAAGAATCCCCAGAGCAACGGTACTGCAAAGAACACCCAGTTCTCTTCAGAGATTGCAGTGCTCTCTCCGCACAACTATGTAGCAACTGATGCCGAAAAAGAAGCAGGTCTGAAGCCTACCAACTCCATCAACAATGGCCAGTACGCTACAGCTGACTCTCTGCGTCTTTTCTCTATCACCCAGTTGAAGGGTGCTTATGGTGCAGATAATCCCTATTGGGCTGATGACACCGACCTCAGCAGCTATGCTTTCGATTTCTACATCAATGGTGACACCGAGAATCGCATTACCCTGGAAGAAGGTATGTGGTACGACATTACGGTGGACGTTGATGTTGAGGCACGTTCTATCCATTACAGCATCGCTACATTGCTGGGCGATCTGGTCAAAGAGGGTGATGCCCCCATTGCTGCTAACTGCGATCCATACGCCAAGGGTATCAACGTATTGCTGGGCCGCTATTACAGCCAGGCCGACATCGACGAGGTGAAGGTTCAGGTTGAGACTGAGGGTGACTTTGCCAACAAGCCCTCTATTTCTCTGTTTGAGGTTGACATGAACAAGCGCACCTTCGACATCTACTTCGAAGAGGGCGAGATCCTGCACGTGAAGGGTACTGATGGTGCAGAGGATACCTCTGTTGAGAATCCTTACCGCTATGTCACCACAACTTCTGGTGTGCTGGATGCTTGGACTGAGAATGGCACAGCTACCTCTGAGCACGCTACCGTTGATGTAGCATGTGAAGTACTGACACTCCCATTGGCTACTGTTGACATCACCAGCGTAAATGCCGGTTACGTGAAGACCTATAAGATGTCTGTTGACAACAAGGACGTTCTCACACAGCCGAACATCACCTTGACCTATAAGTTCGTGGGCGAAGGCGGTGAGGTTATCGCAACCAAGGAAGGCGAAGAAGTTGCCAGCGGTGCTACTATCACTGTTCACGAGAAGGGTGTCCTGACTGTTACCACTCACGCTTTCGGATTCCAGGAGAATACCGCTACCATCAATAACGACACTGAGTTTGCTGTTGATAAGGCTGTTGACTTCCAGCACATGGACGAGGCTACGCTTCTTGCTAAGGGCTTCATAGAGATTGATCCTCTGCGCGCTGACAATATGTCTGGTGAGAACAACTGGACAGCACGTTCACGTATGTGGTTTGGTATTGAGAATGGTGGTGCCACAGAAAGTGGTTATGACCAACATGTAGTCTATGGTCCTACTACTAATACTGAAGCTGAAGCCATTCGTCGCTTCTTCTTTAAGTCTTCCTTGATGACCGAGGAAGCTTCTAAGACCGTGTTCGCTCCTGTATATTTCTGGTATTCTACTGCGGGTGACGGCAGTGATGTTGCTGGTCTGAAGATGAACTATGGTATTGGTATTATAAATGCCGGTGCAAAGGGTGACGAGACTGGTGCAGGTGGCACAAACTATCCTAATGGTGTTATTGGTATTGACGGTTTGACTGATAACGACTATTATATCCTCTACGTTATCAGCGACTATGGAAGCAGCTCTAAGCATCCCATCTATCCTCAGGGAACCTCTGTAGCTGAAGGTAAGGAGATGTATAAGGCTGAGAACCTGGGTGATGGCACCAACGTTCAGGTTAAGCGTGGTACCGAGACCTTTACCATGAATCGTATCGACATGGCTATTGCTAAGGTTGAGGTTTACAAGGCTGCCAATCCTACTGGCATCGAGACGCTGCCTTACAACAAGGTTGTTTCTGACCACAACGCTCCTATCTACAACCTTAATGGTGTTCAGGTAGCCCCCAACGCTCTGACGAAGGGTATCTACATCAAGCAGGGCAAGAAGTTTGTGGTTAAGTGAGCGAAATGAGAGCTTGCTTAAGCTATATCAATCCCCACAGTCACATCGGCTGTGGGGATTTCTTTTTTGATGTAATATTTGGATGTTTCCGAAATAGTTCGTACTTTCACCTAGTTGAATTTACTGCGCTCGATAGAACAAAAATAAATCTGAATTTATTTTGTTCTTTACTCACTTATTCGTAACTTTTCGTTACACGAAAAGCTACTAGCGCTCGAAAATGAAAAGAAAAACAAGTTTTCCTTTTGCATTTTGCTCACTTATTCGTAACTTTGTGGGCGACAAACAGAATTGGATCATGGCAGACAGGAAATATCCCATTGGCATTCAGACCTTCTCAGAGATTATCGAGGGGGGCTATGTTTATGTTGACAAGACCGACTTAGTCTGGAAATTAATACAGCAGAGTAAATACACCTTTTTAAGCCGACCTCGCCGCTTCGGCAAATCACTGCTTACCAGCACCCTGAAAGCGTACTTCGAGGGACGCCGCGACCTCTTCGAAGGTCTGAAGATCATGCCGCTGGAACAGGAGTGGAAGACTTTTCCCGTCATCCACGTCGACCTCAGCCAGACCAAGAGCCAACCATCAGCAGAAGCGCTACAGCAGCGTATCATGCTCATGCTTGAAGACTATACTGAAATCTATGGAAAGCGAGAAACAGAGACGACCCCCGGTGCTTTGCTGACAGGTCTCGTCAAACGCGCCCATCGGCAGACGGGCCGTCCGGTAGTGGTACTTATCGACGAGTACGACGCTCCCCTGCTGGAGGTGCTCCACGAAGAGCAGAATCTGCCGGAGTTCCGCCGCATCATGCAGGAGTTTTATGTGCCACTGAAGGCCCTGGACCCCTACCTGCGCTACTGCTTTATCACCGGCATCACCAAGTTTTCGCAACTCAGCATCTTTTCGACCATCAACAACCTCAACAATGTCACCATGTTACCACAGTTCTCTGCCATCTGCGGTATCACCGAGGACGAGCTGACCACCGCAATGGCAGAAGACATACGCCTGTTGGCAGAGAGCCAAGGCTACACCCCAGAAGAGATGCACCAACGGCTGAAGAGCCACTACGATGGCTATCACTTCACGGAATACTCGCCGGAGATGTACAATCCCTTCAGTCTGATAAAGTGCTTTCAGAACAAGAAACTTCAGAACTACTGGTTTGAGAGTGGCACGCCGACCTACCTGCTTCGGCAGATGCAGCATTTCCATACCGACATCACCATACTGGACTACATGGAAGAGACTGCCGACTCGTTTGATGTACCTACTGAGGCCATGCATTCCGCATTACCGCTACTCTACCAGAGTGGTTACCTGACCATCAAGGACTACGACCCTGAAGCGCAGACCTACCTGCTATCCCTTCCGAACCAAGAGGTACGAATAGGCTATACCAAAGGGCTGCTGCCTACATACGTCGGTCTGGATGTCAGCAACACACAGACAGGCTTTGCCCTGAAGTTCTGGCGCGCACTGAAGAAGCATGACCCCGACCTGGCGATGCGCGATATGCAGGCCTTCCTGGCTGGCATACCGTATGTGGAGGGGTTTAAGAAGAAACTGGAGGAAGCAGCCACTAAGGAAGGATTCTACGAATACACGCTCTACCTCATCTTCTCCATGCTCAACGTCTATGTGCGGACACAGGTCAAATGCAGTGGTGGACGCGTTGACATGGTCGTCTGGATGCCCGACACCATCTACGTCTTTGAGTTCAAGGTGAATGGTACGGCAGAAGACGCACTGCGACAGATTAACGACCACGGATATGCCATTCCCTACCAGACGGACAACCGACCTGTCGTGAAGATTGGCGTTAAGTTCAATGCCGATACGCGCATTCCTGAGAGTTGGCAGATTGGCTGAGAGAAAATATGGAAACAATAATTACCACAACATCCTATATCAATCCCCACAGTCACAGAGGCTGTGAATCAAATTACGACAAATGAAAAAACTACTGTTCTTATTGGCCTTGGTATGCTGTTATGGCTGTTCCGACTCCGAGCCGTTAGGGTATAACGAACAGGATGCCCAGAGAGCATTAAATGATATTAAGGGAACCTATGTCGGCAACATTCTGGTCGACAATATTCCGCAGCAAATATCCATCACCATTGGCGACAATTTCATTGTCAACAATCTACCCATGAAGCCAATCCTCCAGCGCGTCTATACGGACGAGCAGGAACTGGTGCAGGCACTGCGCAGTGCCGAAATTGCCAAATTCACGGCTTCACCCGCCAATATGGCAGTAAACTCTTCTGAATTCCTGCTGATAATGGATCCGGCAGACCTCCAAGTAGCCGTATCGGTCAACGGGAAGACAAACATTGTCACGGCTACGATTTCATCGTCCGCTTTAATCAACACCATATACGATGAACTCACGCTCAATATGACCGTCACTGATTTATTCTGCGACAACCGCATCATAGACGTCACCACCAACCGCATCAGCTACTTTGTCGACAACGCCCAAAAGCAGGCGAACTGACAAGAGAAAACAAGAACGTCAAGAAAAATTGCCTGAAAAACCTCCCGGATTTTGGAGCGTTTTAGCTTCAGAAGAAGAGGAAAAATGCGTTAGGCAGGCCAGCGTGGCAGGTTGCACGGAGCAAAGATATTCTTTCCTTGGGGCAGAGAATGTTCTTGCACGGAGCGGAGTACGCTCCTGCTTGGGGCAAAACAGCATACTTTCGGGTCAGAAATGGCATCTTTTCGGGGTGAAAAGATGCCGTTTCTGGTCATTTTTCACCTCATTTTGCCGTCTTCGAGACACTCCCTACAGACAACCAGCTCATTATCAGACGGTTGCCAAAACGGCTCATATTTCGCGTATTTGACTACAGTTTGGCAGTTGGTGACTTCCGCGAGAATTATGAGAAGCCTTTTGTCATGATAATTCAAACTACGCCCAAACCTTTTCTCGCAAAATATTTGGCTATATGAATAAATTGTCGTAACTTTGCAGGGATTATACATCAACTCGTGAGATCATACTAAAACAAAACAATATGAAAAAGATTTTTGTTCTTGCCATCCTGATGGTGGCAACTGTCGTGAA
>LXOW01459617.1_pt1 | contig 12056 bp, 9 predicted proteins | sample 1368591 | NCBI WGS metagenome assembly LXOW01 (sample SAMN04884650, study PRJNA319009) | bovine gut metagenome | isolation source: Cow rumen | host: Bos taurus | place: Italy: Legnaro (PD) | collected 2014-07-09
GCGGGTTCAGCCTATGAGTCCGTGCTCATCGATGAGTCAACACTACAGCACATCAAGGCACGTCATGCGGGCATTCTGCTTCGCTTGGTCGATGTAGGTAGTCGTGTGCATCCCGGCCAGTCGCTGGCGCACATCATCCATCCCTACAACGGCCAGATACTCAGCGATGTCAAGGCCACAAAAGAAGGGACGGTTTTCTTTGCTCATAACCGTCCCGTAGTCCTGCAGAATGCCCTGCTGTTTATGGTTCACACCATAGAATTATAGGACTTTCGTATTTTTTATGAGACTTATTACACAAATATTAGAGGCATCCCCAAAGGAATGCCTCTAACTTAAATTACAAATTTCAACACAAATCTACTTGATGAGACCACGATTCTTCATAGTGGCATTGAGCAGCGTCAGATAAGTACGCATCTGATACTTGTTGAGGATGTAGCGCATCCATTTAACATCGTTCGAGATGGCACGCTTCACCATCGCGTCTCGATCCTTCTTGCCATACACGGCTGCGAACTTCAGCTCGGCTGCGAATGTGTGGTGGATCTCCTCTACAGCTTCCTTCTGGTCATCATACAGCCCCAATAATCGAAAAATCGGTTGTGCAAATTTTGATTTTGCTTAAAATTTGCACAACCAAAGCCATATATTCGGGAGTCATCAACATACAAAATGCATGTAAACAAATGCAAAAACACCGTTAACGAATGTAAATACCGACTTTACACGATATTACACAAAACGGTTTCTGAACTATGCGTACATTCCGTATATAAAGGGGATTCGCATGTTCGGGCAAAGGAGATGTTGTGCAAGTGTTGTGCAAATTTGGGTATTAAAAAAGTTAAGGTGCTGAAAATCAGCACCTTAACTCTCGCGGTTGTCGGGATTACTGGACTCGAACCAGCGACCTCGCGCCCCCCAGACGTGTGCGCTACCAACTGCGCTAAATCCCGATCCTTTTTAAGCTTAGCACCGACCCTTTGGTCGAATGCGGGTGCAAAAGTACACACATTTTTCCGTTTGACCAAATTTTCGAGCCACTTTTTTCGATTTTTAAGTGTTTTTTTGATGTCAGATTTGCTTATACCGATAAAAATGTATACCTTTGCACCCCGAAATCAAGACTACAACATAAAAATGACGCAATATCTTATCAAGGCTCCCAAGCTGCAGAAAACAATGGTGAGCCTGCCTGCCTCGAAGAGCATCTCGAACCGTGCCCTGATCATCTATGCGCTCAGCGGTGGACAGCAGATGCCCCAGAACCTTTCTGACTGCGACGACACCCAGGTGATACTCGATGCCCTGCGCGACATGCCCGAGGAGATCGACATCAAGGCTGCCGGTACGGCCATGCGCTTTATGACGGCCTATCTGAGTGTGATGAAAGGTACGCACGTGCTCACAGGCACGGCCCGCATGAAGCAGCGCCCCATCGGTATCCTGGTCGATGCCCTGCGCAAGCTGGGTGCCGACATCACCTACGAGGGCAACGAGGGCTATCCCCCACTCCGCATCACAGGTCAGACGATCGAAGGTGGAGAGCTGGAGATTGAGGGCAACGTAAGCTCACAATATATCTCAGCCCTGCTGATGATCGGTCCTGTGCTGAAGAAAGGCCTCGAACTGAAGCTGACGGGCGAAATCATCTCACGTCCCTACATCGACCTGACGCTGTGGATGATGCGCGAATTCGGAGCCGATGCCGAATGGACGGCCAACGACACCATCACCGTGAAGCTCAAACCCTACGTGAACCGCGACTACGTGATCGAGAACGACTGGAGCGGCGCCAGTTACTGGTATGAGATGCTGGCCCTGAACGGCGACCGTGAGGCGGAGGTGGTGCTCAACGGCCTGATGGACGGCTCGAAGCAGGGCGATTCAGTGGTAAGATATATCTTCAGTCTGCTGGGTGTGAAGACGGTGTTCCAGTCGAAGACCTCGGGCAAGCCCCAGAACGTGACGCTGAAGTGCAACAGCCGGAAGGTACCGAAGCTGGAATATGACTTCGTGAACTCTCCCGACCTGGCGCAGACGGTGATTGTGACCTGTGCGGCCCTCGACATTCCCTTCCATTTCAAGGGTCTGGCCACGCTGAAAATCAAGGAGACCGACCGCATAGAGGCCATGAAGCGCGAGATGCGGAAGCTGGGCTACGTGCTCCACGACCTTAACGACAGCGAACTCTTCTGGGACGGTGAGCGCTGCGAGCCGTCGATGGAAGAAGGCATCGACACCTACAACGACCACCGCATGGCCCTCTCGTTTGCACCTTTCGCCATGAAGTCGGGCAGTCTGATTATCAACGATCCGGAGGTGGTGACCAAATCCTATCCACACTTCTGGCAGAGTCTGCGCGAAGCGGGCTTCCAAATCACCTCGCTATGACGTTTGCGCTGGTGTGTATAGGGATGATTGTAGGTCTGGGGATTTTTGCCTGGATCGCTAATTATTTCGACAAGGGTAGCGACACCATCGAGACCGGTCATGACTGCAGTACATGCACCGCTGCTCAGGAGGGAGACTGCAAAATTCACTGCCTTTTAGAGGAAAAACGACAAAAAGACGCCGCATCACACAATAAATCAACCTCTTTAGAGGTTTAATTATAGGATGCGCAAATTTGCCTATATCTTGACTGTCGCTGCCGTCGTTGTATTGACGATGGGGGGTTGTTCTACGCAGAAAAACACCGCCGGCACCCGCTGGTGGCACAGTTTCAACGCCCGTTACAACATCTATTACAACGGCAAGGAGGCCTTTATCGACGGCAACCTCGAAAAGGAAAAAGGCAACCGCGACAACTTCACCGAACAGATTCCCCTCTATTTGGTGGGCAATAAGAACAGCCGTTCGTTGGGCAGCGGACATTACGACCGTGCCATCGAGAAGGCCGAGAAGGATATCCGCCGTCACAGCATCAAGGCCAAGCCCGAGTGGAAGGGCGGCAAGAAAAAGACCGACAAGGACAAGGAATGGCTGGGGCGCAAGGAGTATAACCCCTTTCTGTGGAAAGCGTGGATGCTGTTGGGCAAGGCGCAGTTCCAGAAGGGCGACTTCGACGAGGCCGCTGCCACCTTCAGCTATATGACGCGCCTCTACCAGACACAACCCCTGCAGAGCGGTATGGCCAAAGCCTGGCTCGCGAAGTGCTACACCGAACTCGACTGGCTCTACGATGCTGAGGACGTGATCCGCAACATGAGTCGCGACTCGATGCACTTCCGCGCTGTGAAGGACTGGGACTACACCTATGCCGACTTCTATATCCGTACGAAGGACTACCAGAAGGCAGTGCCCTATCTGCGCAAGGTGATCAAGCACGAACGCCGTCACCAGCAGAAGGCCCGCGAGTGGTTTCTCATGGGACAGATCCAACAGGAGCTGGGCAACCGTGTGGAGGCGGAGTACGCCTTTGGCAAGGCCATCGGTTGTCACCCCTCGTACGAACTGGAGTTCAATGCCCGCATCGCCCAGACGGAGGTGATGGCCAAGGGTAATGCGAAGGCGATGATCAGCCGGCTGCGACGTATGGCTGCCAACGACAACAACAAGGACTACCTCGACCAGGTGTATTACGCCATGGGTAATATCCACCTGATGCAGAAGGATACGCTGAAGGCCATCGCTGCCTATGAGGAAGGTAACGAGAAGGCCACCCGCAGCGGCATCGAGAAAGGTGTGCTGCTGCTCACGTTAGGCAACCTGTACTGGCAGTTGGAAAAATACAACGATGCCCAGCGCTGCTACGGCGAGGCCATCGGCCTGCTGGACAAGGACCGCAAGGACTATCAGGAGCTGTCGGAGCGTTCGAAGGTGCTCGACGCCCTCGTACCCCATACCGACGCCATCCACCTGCAGGACTCGCTGCTCACGCTGGCCGATATGCCTGAAAAGGAGCGTCTGGAAGCCATCGACCGTGTGATCAAGGAGCTGAAGCGCAAGGAGAAGGAGGCCCGCGAGGCAGAGCAGATTGCAGCGGCCGAGCGCATGCAGCAACAGAACCAGGCCGTGGGTCAGCGGGGCAATGCGAACCAGCAGCCAAACCGTCAGACCACACAGAACCAGGGCGGCGGACAGTGGTATTTCTATAATCCCACCGCCGTGAACCAGGGAAAGACCACCTTCCAGCGCCAATGGGGTCAGCGACAGAATGCCGACAACTGGCAGCGTATCAACCAGACGGTGGTGAACCTGAACCAGACCGCCGAGAGCTCTGATAACTCTGAGAACTCCGAAAACTCTGAATACTCCGACTCGCTGGCAACGACGGGCGCAGCGCCTACCGACAGCATCAAGGGCGAACAGGCCCCTGCCGACACCCTCGCCAACGATCCCCACAACCGCGAGTTCTATCTGGCACAGATCCCCTTCAGCGAGGATCAGAAGGCAGCCAGCCACGCCATCATACAGGACGCCCTGTTGCAGTCGGGCATCATCTTCAAGGACCGCCTCGACAACCTGAAGCTCAGCGAGAAGCAGCTGCTGCGTCTGACGAAGGACTATCCCCAATACGAACAGCTCGACGATGCGTGGTATCACCTCTTCCTGCTCTACTCGCGACTGGGGCGCCACGATCTGGCCGAAGCCTGTCTGAGCCACCTGCAGACAGAGCATCCCGAGAGTGAGTGGACCACCCTGCTCTCCGACCCCTACTATGCCGAAAATGCCCGCTTCGGTACCCATATCGAGGACTCGCTCTATGCAGCCACCTATCAGGCCTTCAAGGATGACAGGTTCAGCGAGGTGGCAGGCAATGCCCGCCTCTCTGCCGACCGTTTCCCGATGGGTGAGCACCGTGCGAAGTTCATCTTCATCGACGGTCTGAGCCGTCTGAACAACGGCGACGCCACAGGCTGTCTGGAGCAGTTGAAGGAGGTGGTGGAGAAGCACCCCAAAAGCGAGGTGGCCGAGATGGCGGGTATGATTGTGAAGGGTGTGCAGGAGGGTCGCCGACTGCACGGTGGCAAGTTCGACATCGGCGATGTGTGGTCGCGTCGTGACATCACCCTCACCGCCGACTCCACGAAGGCCGACACCCTGAGTGCCGACCCCAACCTGCGGTTCGTCTTCCTGCTCGTCTACGAACCCGACAGCGTGGATCAGAACCAGCTGCTGTTTGAGATGGCCCGCTATAACTTCACCAACTTCCTGGTGCGTAACTTCGAGATTGCCACCGACGAGGACAACGGGCTGCAACGTATGTTGATCAGCGGCTTCCTGAGTTACGACGAAGCCCTGCAATACGCCCGTCAGCTATATGCCAACGAGGTGATGGCGGAGAAGATCGCCCCCTGTCGCAGCCTCATCATCAGCGAGGTGAACCTGCCGCTGCTGGGCGTGCAATTCAGCTACGACGACTACGAGCAGTTCTATGAAGACATCTTCGTGCCGATGAAGACGAGCACCGACAAACTGCTCATCCGGCCGGAGGACATCGAGGTGATAGACCCCGAGGATATTCCTTCGACGAAGAAGGCAAACGCTGAGGAGGACGACGAGGAGGAAGCGCCTCAACAGAAGAAATCAAAAAAGAAAACCAAGGAATTCGACTTCGACGACGATTTCTGGTAAAAAAGTGAATAGTGATGATAAACGGTTATTTATTGTGGGTAGACGATGAGATTGAGCAGTTACGGGCGCAACGCCTGTTTCTGGAGAGCAAGGGCTATGACGTGATGACGGTGAGCAACGGCACCGACGCCATCGACCTCTGTCGAGAACGCCATTTCGACCTTGTGCTGCTCGACGAGCAGATGCCGGGTCTCAGCGGACTGGAGACGTTGCAGCGCATCAAGGAGATGCACCCCACCCTGCCCGTGGTGATGGTGACCAAGAGCGAGGAGGAGGACATCATGAACCAGGCCATCGGCCAGAAGATTGCCGACTACCTGATCAAGCCCGTGAATCCCAACCAGATCCTGCTGACCCTGAAGAAGAACATCCACCGCGAGGCCATCGAGACGGAGGTGACGCAGACGCAGTATCAGCAGCAGTTCCAGCAGATAGCCATGCAGATCATGGACTGCAGAACGTGGCAGGACTGGGAGGAGGTATACAAGAAACTCGTACACTGGGAACTGGAACTGAGTTCGACCGACAGCAGCATGACCGATATGCTCCGGATGCAGAAAGAAGAGGCCAACCTGGGCTTCGCCAAGTTCGTAAAGAAGAATTATCTGGACTGGGTGGCCTCCCTCGATCCCACCAAACCCACAGGCGACCGTCCTGTGCTCTCGCCCGAGGTGTTCAAGACCAAGGTATTCCCCCTGTTGAGCGAGGGCAAAAAGGTGTATCTGGTGGTACTCGACAACTTCCGCTACGATCAGTGGCGCATGCTGGCACAGGAGCTCAACAAGCAGTTTGACATCGAGGAGGACCTCTATTTCAGCATCCTGCCCACCGCCACGCAGTATGCCCGCAACGCCATCTTCTCAGGCCTCATGCCCAACAAGATCGCCCAGATGTTTCCTGACCTATGGGTCGACGAGGACGAGGAGGAGGGCAAGAACCTGAACGAGGCGCCGCTCATCCAGACACAGCTGGACCGTTATCGCAAGAAAAACACGTTCTCGTATCACAAGGTGAACAACTCTGCTGATGCCGACAAACTGATGCAGCAGATGGCGAACCTCGGGAAGAACGACCTGAACGTGGTGGTATTCAACTTCATCGATATGCTGAGTCACGCGCGCACGGAATCTAAAATGGTACGCGAGCTGGCCAACAACGAGAGTGCCTACCGTTCGATCACCCTCTCCTGGTTCCGCCACTCGGTGATTGCCGATTTCTTCCGTCAGCTGGCACAGGAGGATTGCAAGGTGATTGTGACCACCGATCACGGCAGCATCCGCTGTACGCAGCCCGTGAAGATCGTGGGCGACAGGAACACCAATACCAACCTGCGCTATAAGTTGGGCAAGAACCTGAGCTACGACGACAAGAGCCTGTTCACCATCCGTGAGCCGCAGAAGGCACAACTGCCTGCGCCCAACCTCTCGACGACCTACGTGTTTGCCACGGGCGATGCCTTCCTGGCCTACCCCAACAACTACAATTACTACGTGAGCTACTATCGCGACACCTTCCAGCACGGGGGTATCTCGATGGAGGAAATGATCATACCGCTGATCACAATGACAGGAAAGAAAAGGTAAAAAGGTAAAAAGGTAAAAAAGTAAAAAGGTAAAAAGGTAAAAAATGGAGATAAAGATTCAGGATTTAGCACATATCAACGAAGCCGCAAAGGCTTTTATCGAGCAAATTGGCGACCACACGGTGTTTGCCTTCTACGGCAAGATGGGCGCCGGCAAGACCACATTTATCAAGGCCATCTGCGAGGAACTGGGCGTCGACGACGTCATCACCTCCCCCACCTTCGCCATCGTCAACGAATACACCGCCCAGGGCGCCCCTGTCTACCACTTCGACTTCTATCGCATCAAGAAGCTCGAAGAAGTCTACGACATGGGCTTCGAGGACTATTTCTATTCCGGTGCCCTCTGCCTGATAGAGTGGCCGGAACTGATCGAAGATGTATTGCCTGAGGATGCCGTCAAAGTGACCATCCAAGAAAAAGAGGACGGCTCGAGAGCCATCCTCTTCTAAAGGTTCTGTTCCTGAAAGTCGAGATCGGCCTGTACCACGAAGAGCACATATTCGGGGTCGAAGTTTGTGACACCCTCCTCCTTGGCCTTCTTACAGACATAGTCGGTCACCGCATCCAGGTCGATGTCAATCTCCTCCTCATTACTCTCCAAGATGCCACTCTCATAGTAGTAGTCTACTATCAGGTCCATCATATACAGGATGGTCTCGTCGCTGTAATGCTTCTTCGCATCAAACGGGATGCGCTCGCGGATAAACGCCAGTTCCCTTCTGTTCTCCTCCTCATCGAGGCGAAGTTCTTCTTCGAAACTTGCCATCGCTTACAGGAGTGCTTGGAATTTCTCGTCAACAACAGCCTCGCCCTGGGCGCCGACCAACTTGTCGATCACTATGCCGTTCTTGAAGAAGAGGACGGTGGGGATGTTGCGGATGTTGTACATCGTGGCCAGGTCTTCATTCTCCTCGACGTCGCACTTACCTACCACAATCTGACCTTCGTACTTCTTTGCCATCTTCTCGATGATGGGTGCAATCATACGACAGGGTCCGCACCAGGTGGCCCAGAAATCAATTACCAACGGCTTGTCGCCTTCCTTCAGGGTCTCGAAATTCTCACTTGTGATTGTTACTTCCATAATGATTTGCTTTAAAGGGGTTTATACTAAAAATTAATTGATCTTATAATCCATGACATTCGGATGGCTCTCGATATAGTCGATGAGGGTATGGCGCACATCCACACCGCGGTTGGGCGAGCGCAGCAGCACGTGGTTCTTGCCCAACGAGTCGCGCAGCTGGAAGAACAGCTTGGTCTTGCCAGGATTCTCGGCTATCAGTTCGTTGAGCTCTGCCACAATCTGCTCGTCGAGCACCTCCGGATCGGTGATGATCGAGATGGTGATGCGGTCGATGGCATTCTCCTTCACCGTCTGCAGATATTCCACACGGCTCACCTTCAGCTCCTTGGGACCATCGTTATTATACTGGAATCGGGGACGGATCTTGCCCACCACGAACACAGAGGCGCCGATGGAGAACATACCGCTGTACTGTCCCCAGTTCTCACCGAAGAGCGGCAACTCGCCCGAGCCGTCGAAATCCTCGAGGGTGACGATGCCGAAGGGCTTGCCATTCTTGGTGAAGCCCGTCCTGACGGCTGTGACGATACCGCCTAATGCCACATCCTCGCGATCGGTGACGCTGCTGATATCTGCCAATTCCAGACAAGTGGTGTTGCACAGGTTGTCGATCACTATCTTAAACTCGTTGAGCGGATGGGCGGAGAGATAGATGCCCACCAGATCGCGCTCCTTGTTCAGGCGTTCGATGTCGCTCCAGCGCACCTCGTTCTTAGGCACAGGCGGCTGGGCTATCTCCACACCGTCGCCAAACATCCCGAAGAGTGAGTTCTGCTGTTCTGCCATCTCCTGCTGGTAGGTCTGGCCGTAGCGCACGAGGGTGTCGAGGAACATCTCGCCTTTGGCATTCGTGGCGAAATAGTCCTCACGACGGATGCCGAACGAGTCGAAGCCGCCACTCAGCGCCAGACTTTCGTAAGCCTTGCGGTTGACGGACGAGAAACTGACTCGTTGCGCAAAGTCATAGATACTCTTGTAGGGACCGTTTTTCTCGCGCTCCTCGATGATGGCGAGAGCGGCAGAATCACCCATACCCTTGATGGCACCCAAGCCGAAACGGATCTCACCATGATGGTTCACACCAAACTTCTCATACGATTCGTTGACATCGGGTCCTAAGGTGTCGATGCCCATCGTCTTACACTCATCCATGAGTTTCGTGATTTCCGTGATCTGATCCCTTCGACGGCTCATGATGGCCGCCATGAACTCAGCGGGATAGTTGGCCTTGAGGTAAGCCGTCTGATAGGCCACCCACGAGTAGCAGGCAGCATGCGACTTGTTGAAGGCGTAGGAAGCGAAAGCCTCCCAGTCGGCCCAGATCTTCTCGAGCACCTTCGGATCGTGGCCGTTCTTCTTGCCGCCCTCGATAAACTTGGGTTTCATGGCGTCGACGATATCCTTTTTCTTCTTACCCATCGCCTTACGGAGGGCATCGCTCTCACCACGGGTGAAGTCGGCCAGCAGACGCGACAGCAACATCACCTGCTCCTGATACACCGTGATACCATAGGTATCCTTCAGGTATTTCTCCATGACGGGGATATCGTAGGTGATCGGCTCGTCGCCATGCTTACGACGGATGAACTGGGGTATATAGCCCATCGGGCCCGGACGATAGAGGGCGTTCATAGCGATGAGGTCTTCGAAGACCGTAGGTTTCAGTTCGCGCAGGTATTTCTGCATGCCCTGCGACTCAAACTGGAAGGTACCGACGGTGCGTCCCTGCTGGTAGAGCTCGTAGGTCTTGGCATCGTCGATGGGGATGTGGTCGAGGTCGATATCGATACCCCGCGTGCGCTTGATATTCTCGCAGGCCTCCTTCAACTCCGAGAGGGTCTTCAGGCCCAAGAAGTCCATTTTGATCAATCCCGTCGACTCGATCACGTGACCGTCATACTGCGTACAGTTGGTCTTGGTACCCTTGAAATCGGGGTCGTCGGCCGTCGACACGGGCACGTGGTCGCTGATGGGGTCGCGGCAGATGATGAAGCCGCAGGCGTGGATACCTGTACCGCGCACCGTGCCCTCGAGCATCTTGGCATATTTGATGGTATTGGCCAGCTGCGGATTGGTAGAGGTTTCGGCCTCGCGCAGTTCGCGCACCGCCTTGATGGCGTTGGTGAGATTCATCTTCGGTGTCTTACCGTCCACATCGGGCAGACGGTCGGGAATGGCCTTACACAGGGCGTTCGACTCAGCAAGGGGCAGTTTCTCCACACGGGCCACATCCTTGATGGAGTTCTTCGTGGCCATCGTGGCGTAGGTGATGATATGGGCACAGTTCTCGTGGCCGTACTTGTCCTCCACCCATTTCAGCACCTTGCCGCGCCCGTCGTCGTCGAAGTCGGTATCGATATCGGGGAGTGAGATACGGTCGGGATTGAGGAAACGCTCAAACAGCAGGTCGTATTTCAGGGGGTCAATCTTCGTGATACCTAAGCAATAGGCCACCACACTACCGGCTGCAGATCCACGTCCGGGCCCCACCATCACGCCCAGTTCGTCGCGGGCGGAATTGATGAAGTCCTGCACAATAAGGAAGTAGCCCGGGAAACCCATCGTCTTCATGATGTGGAGCTCAAACTTCACGCGCTCCTCAACCTCCGCAGGCAACGGGTCGCCGTAGATACGTCTGGCACCCTCGTAGGCGAGCTTCGCCAGATAGTCGGCCTCGAACTTGATGCGATAGATCTTGTCGTAGCCACCCAGCTTCTTGATCTTCTTCTCGCCCTCTTCGGGAGGGAGCGGGTTCTCGCCGTTCTCATCGCTGGTGAACTCGTCGTAGAGCTGCTGCTCGGTGAATTTCTGGCGCCACTCCGCCTCGGTACCGAAGTCCTCGGGGATGGGGAAGAACGGCATGATGGGATCGTGGTCGAGACTATAGACCTCGACCTTATCCAGTATCTCGAGGGTGTTCGACAGGGCCTCGGGCACGTCGCTGAAGATATCGTTCATCTCCTGACGCGTCTTAAACCACTCCTGCTTGGAGTAGAGCATACGCGTGGGGTCGTCGAGATCTTTGCCCGTAGAGAGGCAGAGCAGATGGTCGTGGGCCTCGGCATTCTCCTTGTCCACAAAGTGGGCATCGTTGGTACAAATCAGTTTGATGCCGTATTCCTTGGCCAGTTCGATGAGCACCTTGTTTGCCTGCTGCTGCAAGGGGAAGGTCTCGCGGTTGGCCCGCTGCATGGGGTCGGTCACCTCGTGACGCTGCAGCTCCAGATAGTAGTCGTCGCCCCAGAGCCGCTTGTGCCACTCGATGGCCTCGCGGGCACCGGCGATGTCGCCCTTCAGGATCTTCGCAGGCACCTCACCGGCGATACAGGCCGAACAGACAATCAGGTCCTCGTGGTATTTCTCAAGCTCCATGCGGTCGGTACGCGGACGGTTGTAGAAGCCGTCGACCCAGGAATTGCTGACCAGCTTGATCAGGTTCTTATAGCCGTTGGCATTCTTGGCCAGCACAATGAGGTGGTAGCCGCCAAGGTCTTCCTTCGCCTCTTTCAGGCTCTTGTCGCCACGACGCGCCACATACATCTCACAACCGAAGATGGGCTTGAAGGGTTCGAGACCTTCTTTCTTCCGGCTTTTGTTCACGCTCATGCAAATGTCGTGAAATTCTTTAATACCGAACATATCGCCGTGATCGGTGATGGCCATGCCTCGCATGCCGTCCTTAACAGCCTTGTCTACAAGCCGTTGGATACTCGACTGTCCATCGAGAATTGAATAATAGGTATGTACGTGCAGATGTATGAAATCTTCCATATTTCTTGAGAAAATGCCTTATTGGCAGAT
>LXOW01354233.1_pt1 | contig 12055 bp, 15 predicted proteins | sample 1368591 | NCBI WGS metagenome assembly LXOW01 (sample SAMN04884650, study PRJNA319009) | bovine gut metagenome | isolation source: Cow rumen | host: Bos taurus | place: Italy: Legnaro (PD) | collected 2014-07-09
GATAAAATGGTGGAAGCCAAGGAAAAAGAAATTATGACTGTATAATAAATAACCTTAAAAACATTACAATTATGAATTTACCTGCTAATTTGAAGTATTCAAACGACCATGAATGGTTGAAAATGGACGGTGATGTAGCTTACGTTGGTATCACCGCTTTTGCCGCTAACGAATTGGGTGACATCGTTTTCTTGGATATCACTACTGTTGGCGAAACGCTCGAAGCTAACGAAGTATTCGGTACTGTGGAAGCTGTTAAGACGGTTTCTGACCTGATGCTGCCCGTTGGTGGTGAAGTGCTCGAATTCAACGAGGCTTTGAACGACAATCCTGGTATCATCAACAACGATCCTTACAACGAAGGATGGATTGTGAAGATTAAAGTTACCAATCCTGCTGAAGCTGATGCTCTTATGGATGCAGCTGCTTATCAGGCATTTATCGGATAATCATAAGGTTTTTAATAATTATCTGGAAAGGCCACACTGCTTTTTTGTCAGGTGGCCTTTTGTTTTCAATAATGAATGTTTAACTGGTTATAGTTTACAGTCTGGAAATCTCAGGAAAAAACAATAAACATTAAACGATAAACACTAAACAAAATGAAATATGTCATTATAGGTGGTGTTGCCGGTGGAGCCACTACCGCCGCCCGTCTGCGCCGTTTGGATGAGCATTGCGAAATCGTTATGTTCGAGAAGGGAGAGCACATCTCTTACGCCAATTGTGGATTACCGTATTTTATCGGGGATAAAATCACCGAGAAGAAAGCTCTGCTGCTGCAAACACCTGTCAGCTTCGGCAACCGCTACGATGTGGATGTGAGGGTGCGCTCGGAGGTGACCGCCATCCATCCGGAACAGAAAACGGTAAGTGTGCGTAATCTGCTGAACAACAAGGAGTACGAAGAGAGCTATGACAAATTGATTCTCTCTCCGGGAGCGCTGCCTGTTGTTCCTCCGATACCAGGAATTGACTCCAAGCGTATTTTCACTTTGCGCAATGTGCTTGATACAGAACGGATCAAGCAGTTTGTCACGGCCACCTATTCCGCTTTGAAAGAAGTGGTGGTAGTTGGTGCCGGTTTTATCGGACTGGAAATGGTGGAGAACCTGCATCAGATCGGATACCATGTGACGATTGTGGAGAAGGCTCCCCAAGTGATGACAGTGGTGGACGCTCCTATAGCGGCTATGGTTCATAAACAATTGAAGGACAAAAATATCAACGTGCTTCTTCAAACAGAAGTCACTGCTTTTGACACGAAGGAAGACCGTATCCAGCTTACTTTGTCAGATGGAAAACAACTGGACGCCGACTTTGTGATTCTCAGCATAGGCGTGCGTCCCAATACAAGTTTGGCTGCTGACGCTGGACTGAAAATTGGCGATGCGGGTGGAATCTGGGTGAATGAGTATCTGCAAACTTCCAACTCTGATATCTATGCTTTGGGTGATGCTATTGAGTTCCCGCATCCCTTGAGTGGCTTGCCGTATTGCTGTTATCTGGCGGGTCCGGCCAATCGCCAGGCACGTATCTGTGCCGACAATCTTGCACTGGGCAATACTGAAAAATATGGAGGTTCCATCGCTACGGCTATTGCCAAGGTTTTCGATTTGACAGTGGGCTCTACGGGTTTGTCGGAGCATTATCTGCAAAAGAATCATATTCCTTACCTGACTTCCATTACCCATCCGTTCTCTCATGCCACCTATTATCCAGGTGCCAAACAAATGAGTATCAAGCTGAATTTCTCCCCTGAAAACGGACGTGTATTGGGAGCCCAGATTGTGGGAGAAGAAGGCGTTGATAAACGCCTCGACCTGATGGCTTCGGTGGTGAGCAGAGGAGGTAATGTTACCGATCTTATTGACATTGAACATGCTTATGCTCCTCCGTATTCATCAGCAAAAGAGCCCGTGGCGTATGCCGCCTATGTGGCGGAAAACATACTGACCCATCGGGTCGTACCTATGCAGTGGCATGAGTTGAAAGCAATCTTAGCACAAAACGATTGGCAGGATGAGTACTTCCTTTTGGATGTACGCTCGGCCATGGAAGTGAAAAACGGCATGATTGAAGGTGCTGTCAATTATCCTGTGGATGAACTCCGCGAGTTTTTGGATGAAATTCCGCAGGACAAGAAAATTATAATATATTGCGCAGTAGGCATGAGAGGCTATATTGCCAGCCGTATCCTGATGCAATCCGGCTTCAACCAGGTTTACAACCTTTCTGGTGGCTATAAAACCTACCAACTGATGAAGAACTGAAAGTTGAAAACTGAAAACTGAAAATTAGGAATTCAACTTTTATGAACTTTGAATTCTATTTCAATTGGCACATTAGCACATTGATAATTAGCACATTAAAAACATGGCAACAATTACTACCGTCACCGACCTTTCTCTTCCCGAACTGGAAGTCTTCTCCATGCTCACCGAGGCGCAGATGCGTCGCAGCAAGGAGAGCACGAACGGAATCTTTCTGGCGGAAAGTCCCAAGGTGATAGAGATTGCCTTGGAGGCAGGTTGTAAGCCCTTGGCCATTCTTTCTGAAGAGAAAGTTATAGAAAGACAAGGAAGAATGATTTTGGAGCGTTGCCCTGATACACCTGTATATACTGCTGACAGCAAATTGCTTACAGAAATTACGGGCTATCATTTGACCAAAGGTATGATGTGTGCCATGAAGCGGCCTGCCGATCGGTACATGGAAGAGGTGTGTCAGGACGCCCGTCGTGTGGTGGTGATGGAAGGCTTGACCAATGTGACCAACGAAGGGGCGATATTCCGTTCGGCAGCGGCGCTGGGTATGGATGCGGTGCTGCTGACACCCAATTGCTGTCACCCGCTGAATCGGCGTACGGTGAGAGTGAGTATGGGAACGGTGTTTCAGCTTCCGTGGGCATTTGTTGGCAACAATCCCGAAGAATGGCCCGGTATTGGTATAGCTAAGTTGCATGCCATGGGGTTCAAAACAGCAGCTATGGCGTTAAGCGAAAATGCTGTCAGTTTGGATGATCCCGCTTTGAAATCCGAAGAAAAACTGGCCATCATTATGGGAACGGAAGGCGATGGTCTGACGGAAGAGACCATTGCTGCTTGTGACTATGTGGTGCGGATTCCCATGCGCCACGGTGTTGATTCGCTCAATGTGGCCGCTGCCGCCGCAGTGGCGTTCTGGGAGCTGGGGAAAGATAATTAAAGTTGATTTACAAGCTTTTCTTTAGCTTAAGGTTCATCCATTGTGCTACTAAACCTGTTACACTAAGGCCAGCAAAGCATAGAACCAGCAAGAAGCTTATATTAGGAAGCTGGACAGGCTGATGTGAAGGCAATACGGGAATATTGATAGTATATATTGACCAAACAGGGTATAGCATAGCGAAAATGAGACCAATAGCACCAGTAACTATGCCCATGGCAAACACGACTACCATCATCTTCCGATAGTGGCGAACCTGTTCTTCACGGTATTTTTTCACATATTCCACTGCCTCCAATTTCTTGGAAAGTGCTTCCATATATTTTTCATTGTCGCCCAAATCCGGCTGATAGCGGGCAAACATTTCTTCTATTGCTGTGTCTTTCATCGTTCCAATATTTGTCTTAATTTGTCTCGTCCTCTTGAAAGTTGCTGTTTCACAGCAAACTGAGAGCAACTGGTGATGTCGGAGATTTCTTTTACGGAGTAACCGCTGACGTAGAACAGGAGAATTGCGGATTTCTCCTTGAGAGGTAAAGTGCCAATAGCCTCGTATAAATCTTGATAGGCGAAAGCGTCGTCCGCATTTTGGCTTCCGGCCAATTGCGCGGCTGCCGCCAAATCTGTCTCGCGTTTTTTCGCTAACCGCTTGTGGTCAAGGAAAGTGTTATAGGCGATTTTGAACAGCCAGGTAGAGAACTTGTACCGCTCTACAAAACGGTCGGAAGCGAGATAGGCCTTGACCATCGCATCTTGTGCGATGTCTTCCGCCTCCATCCGGTCGCCACCACAAAGGGCAAGCAGGAATCTTCGCAAAGACTCCTGCTCCGATGAAATAATAGCTATGAATTGTTCTCGCTTCATCGGTGCGATTATTGCTGTTCTTTCAACCGTTTCTCCTCGGCCTCAATCTCGGTGCTCAATTGTTTTTTTGACACAAAGTAGTAGATGAAGAATGCCACGCCCATGGCCAACATCATTCCGCCGGCATAGAGTCCGTTTTCTTTGTTGCCGAAGATGGTCAGCCCACAGAGGTGCGGAATGAGGATGGCTAACCCCATCAGTGTCATCAGACCGCCGGTGAAGACATTGTCTAACAGCTTCTGTTTGATGGTTTTATTCGGCTTGCTCGACATGTTCAGCTTTTGCATTACCTCAGCGGGATCCATGTTGGGGTTCTTCTCCAGCAGGGTTTTCAATATTTCCGATTTTTTGTCCATTTCGTGGGCTTTCCGTCTATTAGTAATCCATACAATGAGGACTGGTAAAACCACGCAGGTGCCAATAACAATGATGATAATCATAATGATTCCTAAAATATCTTCATCCATAATACTATAAAATTTTAAGGTTTAACATTTCCGTTTTTTGAACCGATTCAAGCATTAAACGTATCAAACAGGCAAAAGGTGACATTCATCAAAAATTTTTTCTGTGGCAAAGATAGGCGTTTTTGTTAGTATTGACTATAGAAAAAACTGAAAATTTTAAAAGCCTATTACACAGGATTTTAAAATAAAAAATGCTATTTAAATTTTACTTTTTGTAATTTATACTTGCTTTTTGTAAAGTTTTGTTGTATTTTTGCAGCGTCAAATTCATTGGTATTAACCCTAAAAAATTACGACTATGAAAGACACAAAATTTTTATTGCCAAGCAAGTTTAAAAAGGCAGGATGGTGGATATTCGGCATCACTCTTGCATTGATTATTGTTTATTTTGCTTTTGAGAGCAAATGCAATTACAGCATTAATGACATCCGACAACTCTTTGGAATGGAAAGCATAAGCAGCCATGACATTTCTTTTCTTTCTTCCTCCTTTGGTCCAAACGACGACCTTCTGCTGACATTTATAGGCATTCTGCTTATTGTGGCCGGCATTTTCATCGGTTTTTCCAGAAACAAGGAGGATGACGAATTTATTGAGCAACTCCGGTATGAGTCGCTGATTCTGTCACTGTACATCAATAGCGGAGTCGTGCTTCTTTGTCTGATTTTTGTATGGGGTCTTCCTTTCTTGTGGGTGATGACCATTAACATCTTCTCCATTCTCTATGTGTTCATTTTTTGTTTTTACCTTCGTTTGTATCTTAATAAACGTTCCTTGCGTCATGAAAAATAGGATTAAAGTGGCTCGTGCGGAGATGAATATCACGCAGGGCGAATTAGCGGAAAAGATAGGGGTGACTCGTCAGGCGGTAAACTCCATAGAATTAGGCAAGTATGTTCCCAGTACACTCCTTGCGTTGAAAATGGCCCAATATTTCGGCAAGACGGTGGAGGAGTTGTTTATGCTGGAAGAGGGGGATTAACATTATTGTCAGAGATTGTCCCTTTAAACCTTAAGGGGACAATCTCGTTTTATTATTGTATATTTGCATAATGAAACCAATTCGGATACTATGAAAAGACTTATCATCATCGCCATCGCTATCTTGTTAACCCCTTGTCTGATGGCACAGCCTGGAGGAAGACCTCATCAGCATCAACCNNGCGAGGAGTTTGTGGTGTATGTGGACGGTGACATTGTGAACAGAAAAGCCATGAGTTCGGTGCTGGTGCATAACCTGAACAATCAACCCCACGATATTTATGTGGTGCTGAAACGCCCTGTGGACAAGATTACGGTGATGCGTTATGTCCCTAATATGATTGTTGAGAATTGCATGGTTTCGTACAATATTCAGACCAGAAACTTAGAGTTGACGATGATGCAGCCGCAAGCGGTAGCACCGCAGCCCAATCTGCCTCATATTTGCACTTATGAGGAGGTAGAGCAGATGTATAATTTGCTGAAGAAAGAGTCTTTTGATGATACCCGTATGAGCATGGCCAAAAATATGGTGTCCCATAAGCATCTGGCAGCTCACCAAATCAAGCGATTGGCAGAAAGTTTCACATTCGACAACAATAAACTGGCCTTTCTGAAATATGCTTATACTTATTGTGTGGACCAGCAGAATTACTATGTTTGCCTTGAGGTACTGACATTTTCAAGCGACAAGGAGAATCTGATGAGGTACATCAACAATTAGGTGTAAACTGTTCTGACCTGCCTGTTGTATATCAGTTTGAATGAGATTAATGATTGGGGAAACTGGCTAATAATCGTTGGCGCACCATGTCCTGATGCTCTGCATCACCGTAGTTGGCGAAAGGCTTGATGGAGATGCCTCCTCGGGGATTGAAGAGTCCAATGACCTCAATGTACTTGGGATCCATCAGTTTGACCAGGTCTTTCAGAATGATGTTGACGCAGTCCTCATGAAAGTCGCCGTGGTTGCGAAAGCTGAAAAGGTACAGTTTCAAGCTCTTGCTTTCTACCATCTGAACCCGTGGAATGTAATTGATAATGATATGGCCGAAATCGGGCTGGCCCGTCTTGGGGCACAGGGAAGTGAACTCTGGGCAGTCTAAAGTGACAAGATATTCATTTTCAGGATGTTTGTTTTCAAAGGTTTCCAAAACTTCCGGAGTATATTCATATTGATATTTCGTTTGCTGGTTGCCCAAAAGCGTCACACCTTGCAGCTCTTTTTCGTTTCTTGACATGGTAAATAGATTTTTCTGCAAAATTAGCAAAATAATTTATAGGAAGCTGTTATCCCAAGAAATAATTATGTGTATCTTTGCCCTGATTTTTGAAACTTTTATTTTATCACGAAGAAATGACAACCGATAAAGAGAAAACTTACGAATTGCTGTATAAGCAGGTGCAGGCACTGATAGAAGGAGAACGGGACGAGATTGCCGTGATGGCCAATGTGGCAGCCTTAATCCACGATACTTTCCATTTTTGGTGGACAGGTTTCTACCGTGTGATAGGGCAGGAGCTGGTGCTGGGACCGTTTCAGGGCCCCATTGCCTGTACGCGTATTGCATACGGACGCGGGGTTTGTGGCACGGCGTGGCAGGAGAAGCGCAGCATTGTGGTGCCTGACGTGGAGCAGTTCAAGGGGCATATTGCCTGTAGTAGCGCTTCCAAAAGCGAGATTGTGGTCCCTGTGTGGAAAAACGATGAGATTGTGGCGGTTCTGGACATCGACAGCGAGAAACTGAACACTTTTGATGAGACAGACCGAATTTGGTTGGAGAAAATGTGCACTTTGTTATAACGGTTATACGTTAAGACGAAAATGATCAACTATTCGTCTCCACGCCTCCACGTCTCCACGCCTCCACGAAAAAATAGGCCAGCACATTAAAAAAAAATTGTATTTTTGCAATTCAATAGGATGACGGGATGAAATTTCTCTTTTAAAATGATAAACGAGAACAACAATAAAAATCAGAAAAAAATGAAAAAAACAATCCTTTTCTTAGTGGGTTTATTTACCCTTGTCACATTTGTATCATGCAACCGTCATATCCCTGCAAGCAAACTGCCACAGCAAGCTCAGGTTTTCCTGGCTCAGAATTTCCCGGGAACGAATGTTCTTTCTGTGGAAAGAGACGGTTTAAAATATGATGTTTGTCTTATGGACGGAACCACTCTTGAATTCCGTCATTCAGGAGACTGGCATGACGTGGATTGCCAGATGAGACCTGTGCCAGAAGGCATTATCCCAATGCCTATCTTGACCTATGTCACCACTAATTTCCCTGCTTGTTTTGTCGTGAAAATCAAACAGGAACGTCGGGAGTATGAAGTGGAACTGAGCAATGACTTGGAGCTGAAATTTGATAAAGCCGGCAATTTTATTTATGCTGACTAATCAGAAAGGAAATTTATTCAAGATTACAATTTACATACCTTAAAATTTTTATCATGAAAAAAATCTTTTTTGTAGCAAGCATGATTTTGCTTTGTACTTTGAGTGCACTGGCCCAGGATCGTATGATAACGTATGACCAGCTTCCCCAGAGTTCACAGACTTTTATCACGACATATTTTTCAAAAGCAAATGTGTCTTATGTGAAAATTGATGAAGAATCTTATGGCTTTGAGTACGAGGTGTATTTCAATAATGGCACCAAGGTGGAATTTGACAAAACCGGAGCACTGAAAAAAGTGGACTGCAACCATAGCAAAGTGCCCGACGGAATTGTTCCCACACAGGTAATAACGTATATTAACAACAATTATCCGGGGGCCTTTGTGACAGAATGGTGCAAGAAACGTACCAACTGGAATGCGGAACTGAGCAATGGTTTGGATTTGTATTTCAACAGCCAGTATATGCTTATCGGTATTGACGATTAAGCGATTATAAGCACATACAATTTACAAGAAAAGACGCGGTTGATTGCCGTGTCTTTTTTTATCTTTTTTAATTGGCACATTAACTCATTAGCACATTGAAATTTTTCGTATTTTTGCCACCGATTTTTCGGTGAGCGATTTTCGTTTGAAAATCGTTAGAGGGAAACAGGTGAGAATCCTGTACAGTACCCGCTGCTGTAAGTTTCAGCGAACCGGGAACACTCCGCAAGCCACTGTTGAGTATATCAATGGGAAGGCGAAGTTCCAGGTGAAACAAGTCAGAAAACCTGCCGAGGAACCACAAAAGTGAACAGCTTCGGGAGGTAGGCTTACACGAATCAATTTGACGCAGGTCAGAATTCCAGAGTGTTATTTTCCCAAGCATAGGCACGAAATTTTTATTGTATAACTTAAAAATAGTATGCTTATGAAAAAAATCTTATTCTTTTTGCTTGTGTTGGCAAGTTTTACGCTTTCCGCTCAGAATGAGCAGATGAGGGAAATGATGCGCACGATGCAGCCCTCGAGAAATGTGGCCGATGTGCCGGCTTCAAATATCCAGTTCTGGGTGGGCAGTGGCAGCAACGAGGTGGTGGCCGCCTTCTTCTTCTGCAACAATCCCGCCGTGGGTATCGCTTACGGCTATCGTTTTAACGGAACGGCTACAATTGTCGATATGTGTAATGCTATTCATGCGGCAGATCCGAATTTTTCATTCACCACCAGTGGTAGTTTTTTCAATACCATTACTTATAATAATGGGACACTTTCATGCTCCATTACGGGTGGCATGATGATGTACACAGTCAGCGGAAATTATGTAAGTGGTAATTCCGATCCTCTCGCTGATGGGGATTATTTTGAATTGTGTGAATATGGTGGTTGCACACTTCCTACTACCAACATCTATTATCCTGTAGATCCAAGTGCTCCTGCCGCCGTTGATGCTACTATCGATGCCGATGATATCCTGTATTGGGTAGGGGAAGGCAGCAATGATGTTGTTTTTATAGTTAACTGGTGCGACACTGCCATTGCCATGGCTTGGGGTGTGCATTTCAATGGAGACAGCATTACTGTGGCAGATATTCTGGATACCATTTGGGAGTATGATGACCGTTTTGATTATGATGCAGCAAGTAGTTTTGTGAATGATATCATGTATGAAGATGGTGTGTATGACTTGTCTTTGCAAGGTTCATATTTCATGTATAATGTGAATGGTGGATTCGCTATGGGTATAGAATCTCAGTATGTACACGATGGTGATTATATCAAATTTGGAGATGAAATGTGCGGCACTGCAGACGCCGACTGGAATTATACTTGGGCAACTCCTGTTGTTCCTGTTCCCGCTCCTCAAGGTGATGAGCCTGTTGATGCCACTATCTCCGCTGACAATATCATTTATTGGGTTGGCAGTGGTGACAATGAGGTTGTTTTCGCTGTTAACTGGTGCACTCCTGAAGAGGAAGCTCTGGCATGGGGCGTGCGTTTTTCAGGCAATAGCGCTACAGTTGCTGATATCATGCATACTATTGAACTTTATGATTCCCGTATCACTTTTGAAGGTGCAGGTTATATTTCCAATATCACATTTGCCGATGGAATCCACGACAACTACACACCCAGCATGTACTGGATGTACAATGTGAATGGTGTAGGCGCTATGTTAGGTATTGAAGAGCAAACTGTACAGAATGGTGACATTATCAAGTTCGGTGACAGCGGTTGCGGCATTGATGACGGAAACTGGAATTATGCTTGGATTACTCCTATTGACCCTGTTGAACTGCCCGCTTTATCTACTGAAGTGTTCGACGGTATTGTTGGTTCTGAAGGTTGCCAGGCTATCAAATATGATGATGCAGCTATCTTGGGCTGGGCTACCTCATGTGTGGTGACCCGTGGTTATCAGAATATTGAACAGGCAGGTGCTTTGGCTTCCTATGGAACAGATAATGATGCAGTAGGACCTGCTACTGATGCCACTACTGACGCTATGGTAAGTTTGGGTGATGGCGGTTATGCAGTTCTTACGTTTGGCATGCCGATTACCAACGGTGAAGGTTATGATTTCGCTGTGTTTGAAAATGCTTTGAATCATACTTTCCTCGAACTGGCATTTGTGGAAGTAAGTTCCGATGGCGAACATTTCTATCGCTTCCCCTCAGTGTCCAATACCCAGACCGAGCAGCAAATTAGTAATGGTGGTGCAGTAGATGCCACTAAAATTAATAACCTGGCTGGAAAGTATATCACTGGTTGGGGCACTCCTTTCGATTTGGAAGAGCTGGATGGTTACAGCAATCTGGATATCAATAATGTAACCCATGTGCGTATTGTGGATGTGGTGGGTAGCATCAATCCTCTGTATGGCACTACCGATAAGAATGGTCATTTGATCAATGATCCTTATCCTACAGCTTTCAATAGCAGTGGTTTTGACTTGAGTGGTGTAGCCGTGATGAATGGCTGGACTCCCACCGCAGTCAACAATTATCAGCAGGAAATCAGTTTCATGGCTTATCCTAATCCCTGTCAGAATGTGTTGAATGTGAATAATGTTGCAGTGAATGAACCCGTTTCTTTGTTCAACGCTATGGGTCAGCAGATTTGGAGTGGTATGACGCAGGATACTTACTTCCAGCTTGATATGCAATCTTATCCCGCTGGCATTTACATGCTGCAGATAGGTACCCAGATGACGAAGATTGTCAAGAGATAACACATTGTGTAGAGACGTTTCATGAAGCGTCTCTGCAATTTTTGTGGAGATTTGTGTAATAAAGTTGTTGGAAGGGCACGGCCGTATGGTTGTGCCCTTTTTTGTGTATGGTTTGTAATAATTCTGTGGATTAAAGACGAAATGTATAGCGTCTCTACAAATTACATAAAAATGCGGACATCCTTTTTCGATAGGTCTCTATTTGCTGAAAATACCGCAACTGGTTGCGTGTGCGGATGAGATTATGCTCTGGATATTGTATTTTATAGTAGGTATCGCCGTTAAGATAGTCAGTCAGGAAACGCACGGCCTGCATCATGGGGAACAAGGCTACCGCAAAAGGCAAATGCTCGCGCTCTATAGGCGTGAGGAAAGATGCCGTTGACTCCAAATAACCACGGGTGAAAGCTTCGAAAATGTCCCATCGGAACTCGATGGAGTCCAGTTCAGGCGAGTCTTCGGGCTGGTTGTTGTTGGCGGTGCGCAGAAAGTCGCCATAGTCTGAAAAAATATAGGCTGGCATCACGGTGTCAAGGTCGATGATGCAGAGCACTTTACCGTTGCGGTCGAAGAGCATGTTGTTGACCTTTGTGTCGCAGTGGCAGATGCGCTTAGGCAGTAAGCCTTGGCGATGCAGTCTTTCAGCTAGACACATTTCTTCGGCATGAGCCTCAATGAATTGCAGTTCTTTAGATACTTCTTTTAAACGGCCAGCTGCATCGTTGGTTACGGCCTGCCGTAGCTGGCTAAGGCGGAGCTCCATGTTGTGAAAATCCGGAATGGTTTCGCCTAATGGTTCTTTTAGGTCAATGAGTTGTTCCTGGAAATGCCCGAAAGCTTTTCCGCAGTCGTAATTGCTTTGGGGAGTTATCTCTTCAACAGAAAGAGTATCAGCAATATAAATGCTTATGCGCC
>LXOW01263633.1_pt1 | contig 12050 bp, 13 predicted proteins | sample 1368591 | NCBI WGS metagenome assembly LXOW01 (sample SAMN04884650, study PRJNA319009) | bovine gut metagenome | isolation source: Cow rumen | host: Bos taurus | place: Italy: Legnaro (PD) | collected 2014-07-09
CTAAAAAGCAGAAAAAACGGCGTTGACGAAAAGAACATGCCAAAAACTCTGTTTGTCAAACCCAAAGTGGCGATAGAACTGCCGCATGGCGTGGCTTTAAATCTTGCTAAAGTTCTTATTGAAGCTTTAACGCCGAAAAAAGAAGAACAAAATCAAACGCAAGAGCAACCAGCATTACCAGCTGAAGCTATAGCACCTTTGGCTCAAATGCTTGCTAATAATCAAAATACACAAGGAGACAAATAATGNNGCTCATAGCGTTCATTCAATTAATATGCAGGGTTACGGTTCTAACATTAACGTTATAGTTAATATTCGTTCCTATGCAGATAATGAATCCAGAATCTACGAGCCAATAACAGAAGATGGTAGAAACTTCGATGAAAAACAGTATTCTATTCCATACTCCGAATTAGAGTTTCAGCCTAGTTCAAACCCTATGCAGGAACTTGAAAGAGCTTCTATAGCATGGTTAGTTGCAAATCATTCTGACTACAAAGACGGCGTAATTGTAAACGAATAAAAACGTAACAAGCCCAGCGATTATATTCGTTGGGCTTAATTGTTTAGGAGATTTAAAGTATATGCCAATTAGCGAAGATTACATTGAATTAAAATTTAAAACTCTGGAAGACAGTATTAAAGATATAAAAGCTAACATTAAAGAGCTTAAGGAAAACAACAGCAAAATACCTGTAGCGTTTATCTCTTTAATAGGCGTTATGTTTGCCACTATAGGAAGTTTAGCGGGCACGATCATAACTGCTATTTGTAAAGCTAATGGGTGGTTTTAATGAGTTTGCAGCTTCAAATGAGTTTAAANNGAATATTTGTTAGAGCTTAAAAAGATAAAATGCAGAAAAACAAAAAAACAATCATAACTGCTAACGAAGGCATTGTTTTTACCTTTAACGAACCGAAAGGTAAACCAAAAATAAATCCAGATGCACCCTGTCCAATTTGCGGCGGATGTATCTGGTTTGTTGACGACAAATACAAATGTGGATGGTGCGGATATGACGGAATTAACACTAACCAGAGCAGAGCACTTAAAAGATAGAACGTTAGGAGCATTAGTTGTAAATAACGTTTATGGATTTGCAACTTTAGAACTTCCATGGAAAAACAATGCAAGAAACATCAGTTGTATTCCAGAAGGTTACTATTTTTGCAGAATTAGAGTTAGCAAAAAATATGGCAAACACATAGAGATCTTAAATGTTCCTAATAGAACGAACATTTTAATGCACGTTGGCAATTTTCCGAAGGATACTCACGGCTGCATCCTAGTGGGCGAAAGATTTACAGAATTAGACGACGATGGTTTTAAGGAAGTCGCAAACAGCAATAAAGCAATGAGAGAACTAGTGAAAATCTGTGAAAATTCCAATAATGATTTAATAAGGCTGGTGATAAAAAATGGAAATGTTTAAAGGCAAAGACGGGAGATTATCCTCCACAAAATTATTAGTCTGTTTGTCGTTCATAAGCTTTGTNNTTTATATCCTTCTTTTTATTGAACTGTTTGCAGCCTGCTTATGCTTATACTATCTCACAAGAACAGCTGAACCAGCTGAAAGAGAAATTGGCAACGCTCAAGAGCTTAACCTTGAGGCAACAATCAGAGTTGGAAAAATCGCAAGCTCAACTGACGCAATCGCAAAAAGAGTTCAAACAGGCATTAAACGAATCGCAAAAGCAAAAGAAAGAATTGAAAGCGTTACAAGAAACGCTTCAGAAGCAATCACTATCATTGAAGAGTGCGAATCAATCCTTAAAGAAATTGAAACGCAAAAATAACGCCGAAAAAGCTTTGTTGATGTTGTTATCAGTTGGGCTGGCGTTAAAATAAAACCGCTCTACATCGAATTAGAGCGGTAATAGATAGTTTATTGTTTAACGCAAGTCGTTTTTACTTTCTAACTCATTAGCCAATCTATCTAAATAATCTGCGTATTCTTGCATCATCTTTTTTCTTTGTTCCAGATGGTGGGTTCTGTTATAGGCTCTACCATTTGGGTCCTTAACCCTATGAGCCAGTTGCTGATCTATTATATAAGGCGGATATTCTAAAACCTCATCTAGCAAAGTTCTTGCCGTAGCTCTCCATCCATGCCCCGTTATTTCTTTGGACAAACCCATTCGTCTATAAGCCATAATTAGCGTGTTGTTGCTCATTGCTCTGTTTTTGTCTGTTCCAGGGAAAACATATTTTTCTTTACCTGTAATAAAATAAAGATCTTTTAAAATTTCTATAACCTGCTTACACAATGGCACTATATGTGGCTGACTTGTTTTGCTTGCTGTAAATCGCCATTCGGCTGTGTAAAAGTCTATATCTTCCCATTTTGCCTGCCTTAGCTCACCTGGTCTGGTAAAAACATAAGGCAAAATTTTTAAAGCTGCTCTTACAATAGGCGAACCAATATAACTATCGCAGATTCTTAAAATTATACCAACTTGTTTTGGATCAGTAGGCGCAACAAGATGATTTTCTTTTATAGGTTTTAAAGCACCGCCGATATGGATACAAGGATTATTCAAACAAACACCAATAGCTATGGCATAATCAAATATTCTTCTACATGCGCTTAAAACCCTGTGGGCTGTTTCTACTGCTCCTCTTTTTTCAACTCTTCTACATATGCCTAATATTTCAGGCGGTAAAATATCTTTAATTGGTCTTTTCCCTATGTACGGGAAAACATTTCTTACTAGCGCAGCCCAAACATGTTTTTTGTGTCCTTCAGAATGGTTGGCAAGTCTTATTTTCATCCATTCAGAAGCTAATTCCTCAAAGAGGTTAGTTTGACTTGCTAATATAGTTAATTTCTTTTCTAAGCATGGGTCTTTACCTTGCTTTAATAGTCCTCGGCACTCTTCGGCTTTTTCTCTAGCATCGTAAGCGCCCCATTCCGGAAACTTGCCGATAGCAAATTCTTTTGTTACTTTGTGAAAAGTATATTTAAATACCCATCTTTTGTAACTTCTAACTCCATCGTCATATACCCAAAAATATAATCCATCGCCATCGTTGTATTTTGTTATCTTTTTTCCTTCTTTCGGTTTAAGATTTTTGAGAATTAAGTGATTTAATATGTGTCTTGCCATTTTGTGGTTTTCCTTTTTGCGTGTTTTACGTAAACCACAAAGCTGACCATGTTTTTTTATGAAAGCTTAAAAAAGCTTAAAACATTTTTATCTAGTCTAAAACAATAAAAACCGCTGTTTTTGCGGTTTTACTGTCGGATTACAAATACCTTGATATTTGCTATCAATCGGGGCAACTGGACTCGAACCAGCNNTTAAATTTACATACCATCTAAAAAAAATAACAAAAAAATGAAAATTTATTGTGTTATTTTTTCCTCGATAATGTTATTATATTAGCGATGATAAAACAAACTTCCTCTTCCGCGCCTTTGGCAAAGATACAATCTATAATCTTTCTAGGGCTTGGCTGTAATTCTACAACTTTAATTGGTTGCATTGCCGTTTGGGTAGCATTATCTAAAATAGGCGCTTTGCCATTTAGTTATATTGATACAGCTTTGCTCATTTTTTCGTTTGCCCCAATTTTTATGGCAGACGCCTTAAGTATATATGTTTTAGGCAGAATAAAGCTAGAGTATGAAAACGATTGGGACGATGTTTTAATTACAGAAAAAGCACGCGAAACAACAAATAAACTTTATAAGGTATACAGAGCTCTATCTATAATTCCATCTTATTTACTTGCCGCTGTTTTTGTTGCTTCAAAGGCAGGCAATGAACAGCTTTACAATAATCTTCTTATTGCCTTTATCGTAGCTTTCATAATTCAATTCATAAGAACCATCAGTTTTATACAGCTTGCTATCGCTCCAGTTAAGGAAGGCTTTGGTGGAGCTAATTTAATAAAACGTTCTATTATCGCTTTAGCTATGTTTAGCGGTATAATATGGTGGTTAAAATCATATAATCCAAACTATACAAATACCTATATATTTTCAACTGGTATTATTTATTTTGCATTATCATCAATGATTCAACCTTTGCCAACGCAGTTTTCTCTTCTTCCAAGACGAAGAGAAATACATCAGGTCTATGACTCAGATTCACCAGGAAGCTTTTCTATATTAGTTCAAAACGGTAATTTAGACGAAAACGAAGCTGATTTTCCACAGCCGGAAAGTCTTAAAGAAACCTCCGTAGTCGAAGAAGCCGAGATAGTAGAGGAAACCAATGGATAAAATTTGGAAATTAAAACAAGTTTCCTCAGAGCTACTAGAAAGTTTAAAATCAACAAACTTTCCAGAAGTATTTTTGCGGATTTTAATCAACAGAGGCATCACAACCGAAAAAGAAATTGANNCGGCAGCGTCAGATGTGTATAAGAGACAGATATAATAGACGGAATGTGCACAGCGATAAATCGCATATTCAAAGCCTTTGAACACGATGAAAGCATAAGAGTTTACGGTGACAGAGACGTTGACGGAATAACGTCGACAGTAGTTTTAACAGAAACTCTAAAAGCATTTCATAAATATGTAGACTATACAGTTCCAGTAATAGAAGACGGTTACGGACTTAACCCAGACTATATCGATGCAGCCGAAAAAGACGGAATTAAGCTTATAATTACAGTTGACTGCGGAATAAGCAACAATAAAGAAATAGAATACGCTAAAAGTAAAGGCATTGATGTAATAGTAACAGACCACCACGAACCACCAAGCGTTCTTCCAGATGCAATAGCTATAGTCGACCCCAAAGTAGAGGGTTCTCATGCTCCTCAAAAAAACATAGCAGGCGTAGGCGTTTCATTTAAACTTTCCATGGCACTTGAAATGGCCCGTTCCAGCAGACTTGCAAAACCTCTTATTGCTTTTAATTTAGAGAATAACGAAGTTACAGCTATGAGATTTTCTACTCATGAGGGTTTTTCAGAACAAAAAAACTTGAATTCCTCTATTTTAAATGGCTGTGTTCCTGTTTATTTTAACGAAGAAGAGCACAAACAAATTATTCAAATTCTTCCGTTCTGCAAAATCACGCCTGTTTCTCCTATAAAACCTGTTTATATCAGTGATTTTATGAAAGAATGTATGACAGACACACCATTAAACACTAAAGAAGAATGTAAGTCTGCATTAAACTTAGAAACCTTAAATGGAGCAAAAGTTTTACTTTTAATGTATTTAAAAACAGTCGAAGCAAGGTTGCCTGCTGTAAAATCGTTATGGCAAAGATGTCTAGACATACTTACTATTGGAACAATAGCAGATATGGTTCCATTACATGGCGAAAACCGTACTTTTACCCAATTAGGTCTTAAGTTTGTATCAAAAACCAAGCGACTTGGATTAGTAAGCCTTTTTAATTCTTTAGGTTGGAAAAATCGACAAGTTAGCGAAAGAGATATAAGTTTCAGCATTGCACCGATTCTTAATTCATCAGGACGCCTAAGATCNNCGTCTTGGAGAAGATTGTTACAATGGCGTTAAAACATACTTATTGCAACAAAATGATATCGAAAAAGATAGAATTCTTTTAGTTGCTGCGCCTATGAAAAATCAAGGCGTTACAGGTATAGTCGCAACTCGCTTAATGTTAGACTACTCTAGACCAGTTATAGTTTTATTAGAAGACCAAGGCAAGTTTTTAGGTTCTGCCAGAAGCTTCAAAAATATAAACATAATAGATGCATTGAACCACTGTTCTGAATGTCTGGAAAAATTTGGCGGACATGTTGGAGCAGCCGGCATGACCGCTTACCCAGAAAAAATAGATCTTTTCCGTTCCAAATTGCGAGAATACGCCGAGCAAAACATTTCTGCCGATGACTTGCAACCAGAGTGGCAAATAGACGCTGAAATACCTATTTCTAATATAGACGAACAATTCCTACAAGATTTGTTAAGATTTGCGCCTTTTGGGATAGACAATCCTGCTCCTGTTTTCATTTCTACAGCAGCCAGCTTTTCAGAAATAAAAAAAGTAGGAGAAGGAAAAAATCATCTTAGATTTAAGTTTAAAAAAAGTGCAGGAAAAAGCATTTTTGGCATTGGATTTAATTTAGGAAATATTATGGCACCAGACATAATTAGAGACGGAACTTGCGATATCGTTTTCCATGTTGAGCCAAATGACTATAATGGAGTAAGAAGCGCACAACTGGTAATTTTAGACTGTAGAATAAGAGGTTTTAAATAATGGCCGATTTACTACCTAGTGTAAATGTTATTTTAGACAAAGAACCGCTTGTAAGATATGACTTTTCTCAAATGAGAAACATGTGGGAATTACTTGTTTACAAGGTTTTAGGCGAAATGATAGAAAAAAATGAAATATGCAACTGCCAAGATTGCGTATTAGACACATGTGCATTAGCTTTGAATAATCTTCCCGCAAATTACTGGATACTCGGAAGTTATGATGCTTTTACTCCACCTGAAACATTTACGGAAAACCCAAACAACATAAGACTTGCTGAAGAAGCTATTCTTAAAGCCTATAGATTAGTTCAGAAAAATCCGCACCATTAATATTATTTTATAAACAATTTTAATATTTACTAGCTGTTAACTTCCAATATTTTTGGTGCTATTAACAGTTTTATTAACTGTAGTTCCTTTAATACTTTCCAATGCGTAATTTATTTCATCCATATAAACTACATAACCAAGCGTTAGTATAATTATTCCTAAAAAGTAAACAAGTAATTTACTTATTCTTGGGTCCCATTCTATCAAAAAATTAGATTCATCTCGAGTAATAATTCTATTGTATTCNNAGAATACTTCATAATAATAAATAGTATATGTTTCGTATTTGCTATGTTTTATCTCAAAAGGAACAGAAACACCTATAGCTTTTATATTATTAAACTTTATTATACTTGATTCATTATGATAAAAATATCTTGTTTTATGAATAATTTCCTTTTCGTTAAAATCAAATAAATACTTATCTGAAACAAAATAACCAAGTAAAACAAAGAAATAAATCATTACAAATGAATAAAATAATATNNCCTTTTTCTGTTGTCGCAAACAAAATTACCTCCTGCTTTTTGATTATCAATGTATTTATCCGTAAATCTATCAGCCATTCTGCGTTTATATTGTTCTGAAGAATCCATTATTTACTCCATTTTTATAGCACAAATATAAAAAATAATGTTTCACTTTTTCATTTCTGTTTTATTTATACCATTCATATTATTAGTTGCAGTAACTTTTATGTTTTTCACCGATTGAATTTTCTTTACTATAGTAGGAGTATACATCACAACACCTAATAACAAAGATATTGCTATTAAAATATTTATAGTTCTGGTGGAAAGATCTATTTCAAATGGTGGTAGACTTTGGTCTTTTAATGGTAAATATGCTTCATAGCCCTTATTTATTACAATTTGATGATTTTTTCTGCCTTCTAAAAATTTACAACCAATACGTTGCGCTAAATTCTTTGCTTTTGTGTTTACTTCTTCAAATAATTTATCATTAAAAGAACTTAACACAATATATTTATCTAGACTGCCTTTTTCTATAACTTCACAGTTGTCATCATAATAATTGATAAATATTTCATAGCGATGGATTCCTTCATGCTCTTGCCCAGATNNATTCTGACTGTTTGACCGAAGTTATAGTTTTTTTAATCAAATATATTTTTCTTTTAGAAAAATCGAAACAAAGAGTTTCAGAATTAAATCTTGAAATAATCAAAAGAATCAGGCCAAACATTAATACCGCATAAATATAATTAAACCATGTTTCTTCCATACATGCCGGAATAGCTAAAGCAACGCCAGTAGATGATATAATCATACCGAGCGATCTCAATAAACCGGTATTAATGCGTTTAAATTCCAATATTTCTGATAGTTCCATATTATAATCCCAAATTAATATTCCAAAGTTAAATATAATTATTTTTTGAGTATAACAATAAAACATAAAAATAAAAACATAAATTTAATATCACTTAATAAAAAAAAGTTGCTAATGTACCAATGTTTTGTTATTCTTTAATGTTACAGATGTATTTTTAGCTATTTATCGGAGGTCTTAAATGCAGTGTCCTGGATGTGGATTTGAAAATGAAAGTGACAATAAATTCTGCAATATGTGCGGAATGGTTTTGCCCGAGGAAGGCGAAAACAATTTAGAAGCACCCGCCGAACGTGATTCGCTAGATCTAGACCTCTCCCTAGATTTGGATTTGGGCGATCAAAGCTTGCCCGAACAAGATGCTCTCAGTTTCGATTTAGGAACAGACAATGCTGTTCCAGATTTTTCAGATAATTTAACCAGTAACTCAAACGATGCTTTCAATATCGATTTGGGAAGTGCTGACGCTGTAGATATAGCCTCAATGGATTTGGAAGCTCAGCCTCAACCTGCTGATAACGTTGGTTTAAATCTTGATCTTACAAACGATCCAGATCTCACAGGACTGGTAATCAACGATAGTAATGAAGCTCCTGCCGAAGTCTCTATAGATATGCCAGCAGAACCTATAGTAGATATGCCAACAGAACCAATAGTAGATATGCCAGTAGAACCTATTGAAGAATTAAATACTACAGATATTCCTTCTATGGCAGTCGATGAATCACTAGAAGTTCCTTCCTTAGACAGTCAATTCGACGCTACTTCCTTCGAACCTGCTGAACCAACAATACCCACCGAATCAAACGATTTTGATTTAAGCTTTAATACTCCTGTAGCAACTGAAACAGTAGAAGACCCATTTGCAGCACCTGCTGATGAAGATCCATTTGCAGCACCTAATGACATTGTTATTCCTGATCCACTAAAGAAAACACCTCAGGTTTCCTCAACAGATCCAGATATAGATAATTTCATTATCCCAACTATTGAAGAACCGCCTTCACAAAGCTTTTTACCTGATGCCGATTTTGCAAGCAACGATTTTAACGTTCCAACAGCAAGTATAAGCGAACCGGTATCAAAACCAATCGCAACCGAAAATATCGAAACAACAGATGATTTATCTATAGACGTTCCTGATATTTCAAGCGATTTTGCAGCAACAGACTTCGATACATTCGATTCTGGACTTCAGGACACTTCACATAGTAGTAGCAGTTTCGAAACCGAAGATTTAGGATTTGGCGATTTAGACATAAATACAGACGTACAACCACCTGCTACAAATAAAAACCAAGAAGTAGACGATGATTTAAGTAGTTTAATAATTGGTTTAGACAATACTCCAAAACGTGCTACTAAGCCAGAACCACAAGTTAAAGCTCCTGTTCAAACACCTGTAAAGCCTGTTGCACCTGCTAAGGCTCCAGCTCCTGCCAAAAAAGAACAAGAAATAGACGAAGATTTCGACTTCTCATTATTAGTAGGAGAAACATTAGACAGTCCGGTAGAAGAAGAATTGCCTTTACCTAATGTTGCTTCTCAGAGCATTTCTTCACAGCCTCAACTCGAAGAAAATACAGCGTCTTTAATAGAAGAAACTGATATATATAATACAAATTCTATAGCTTCCGAACCAGTTTCCGCACCGTTAGGCCTTGATATAAGTATGCTTTCTAATATAAACGATGACGATTCAGAAGACGTTAGTTTATTTGACGATAGCAGCAGCAGTATTCCTTCAAGTCATGAAATTCTTTCTTCAGCTCCACAGCTTACCCCCGAAGAAAAACTTCAAGATATCAGACAAGCTCTTGCTGACAGCACAGACCCAGATGAACGTTATCAGCTTGTCCTTGAAATGCAGCAACTTGCTTTACCTGCTTCCAAAGATGACTTTATTACATTATTAACCGATGATCTTAAGGATATAAGAGAAATAGCAGCCGAAACATTAGGCGACCTTAACGCAAAAGAAGCAGCAAAACCTCTTATTAACTGCTTAAGTTCAGATCAACCTCAACTTAAGTTTATTGCAGCTAAATCACTAGGTAAACTTGGCGCCGAAGAAGCTGTTATACCTTTAATTAAACTTCTCGAAGAAGAAAACGAAGATTTACGTTACGTAACTCTTGAAGCTTTAGGAAAAATTAAATCACCAATAGCATTAAAAGCCGCTAGTGCCTTCTTAAGAAGCCGCAACAGTGATTTGCGTTATATTGCCTGTGACGCTATAGGTAATATTGCAGATCCTAAGTCTGTTGCAGTCGTTATTCCAATGCTTAAAGATCCAGAATTTGAAGTAAGACTTAAAGCTATCGAAGCATTAGGGAAAATGGCTTCAACTCAAGCTTGCGATCACTTACTGGTAGTGCTTTCTGAAGAAAATGAACGAGTAAGAACAGCAACAATTCAAGCACTCGGACAAATTAAAAATGCAAATGCCGTTGAACCTCTCATCGACATATACCAAGTAAGCAATCCTCAACTCAAAGAAAAAATTATTTGGGCATTAGGCGAAATAGGCGACGCAAAAGCTGTTGAACCACTCCTTAAACTTTCTAATTCGTTTAATCAAAAGCAAACAACCTTAGCTTTAGAAGCTTTCTCAAAAATTAAATCTCCTAAAGCCGGCAGATATATACTTGCTATTCTAGAAAATGGCGATCCAACACTTATTTTACAAGCTATTGAAGCTCTTGGCGAAATAGGTGAAAAAACAACTGCAGGCAACCTTATCAAGTATCTTGATTCCGCTGAACCAATACAAAAGATAGCTGCTGCTAAAGCACTTGGAAAAATATCAAACCCAATTTCTATCGAACCATTGGTAGGCAGATTAGTAGATTCCGAAAGAGACGTAAGACTTGCAGCAATAGAAGCACTTGGTCAGATTAAAGGTCTTTCTGCCATAGATGCATTAATAAAATCTCTTGCAGAACACGATCATCAAATAATCGAAAAAACAGAATGGGCAATATGTGAAATAGGCGAGCCTGCTGTAGATGCTTTAACAAAAGCGATACAAAACGATGCAAATAAAGACATTCTTCCATCGCTTGTAAAAGTTCTTGGAAAAATAGGCAGCATAAAATCGATATTCCCATTGCTTAAAGTTTTAGATACAAGCAAAGACGAAACAGTTAATAATTGTATTGCTAACAGCCTTCTCGAAATAGATGAATATTTAACAACTGCTAACCCGATTTCAGTTATTCTTAAAGAAGGTTATGCGTGGGCTCAGTTCTCTATTGCACAAGCCCTTGCAACTCTTAACGATGATAGAGCCTTCGGACTTCTTATAAAAATAGCCCGAGATGCTCTAACAGAAAAAGATATAAAGAAATTAGCTGGTATTCCAGACAGAAGAGTTTTGGAATGTAGTAGTGAAATACTTCATTTAATTCGTCTAAATGTAACTCACTTGTTTGCTAAAGTCGGAAACGATAAAGCTATTCCAGTTATTATGAAATATTTTGCTGAAGGCGATACTTTCCAACGCCAGTGGTGCGTTGAAGCCTTAGGCGGTATAAAAACAGACGGTGCCTTAGACGCTTTAATAGACATATTAAAGAAGCCTGAAACGCAAATGCCTATAGATTTGCTTTCACACCAACTCATACTTAACGACAACAAGAAACTTGTTGAAAAACTTATTATGGGCGCTTCTCACCCAGTAGAACAAGTTAGATACGCTATAGCAGTTGTTCTTGGGGATACAAAAGATCCAAGAGCAATACGAACACTTTCAACTCTTGTTAAAGACCAAGCTGAAAAAGTTCGCACAGCTGCAATCGAAGCTATTGGAAAAATCGGAACTACAGCAGCAGTTCAACCTGCTATCGACGCTCTCAGCGATGCAGTTGAAAACGTTAGAGCGAAAGCTGCACAAGTTCTTGGTGAACTTAAAGATACCGCAGCCGTTGAATTCTTGCAGAAAGCAAGCAAAGATCAATCCGAACTTGTTCGCAAACTTGCAATTAGTTCCGTTGCAGCTATGGCAGATGCCAGAGTTCCAGAAATTATTATTTCAGCTCTTAGCGACAAAACCGAAACAGTTAGAAAAACTGCAGTTGAAGCTCTTGGCGAACGCAGAGATAGAGTGGCAATCAAACAACTTGTTAAATCGTTGGAAGATGCTTCAGACAAAGTTCGTGCCTCAAC
>LXOW01045979.1_pt1 | contig 12049 bp, 10 predicted proteins | sample 1368591 | NCBI WGS metagenome assembly LXOW01 (sample SAMN04884650, study PRJNA319009) | bovine gut metagenome | isolation source: Cow rumen | host: Bos taurus | place: Italy: Legnaro (PD) | collected 2014-07-09
AGTTCCTGCAGCACGGCATATTCGATTTCCAGGCTCTTTCCCAATTTGAAATTCTGGTCCTGCGCCCGTCCCTGCGGAGCGGAGACACACAACAACAACACGACGGCCAGGGCCGTCCCTTTCATCATTCTTTTCATCTGTCTGGTCATATAACGCACAAAAATAGCAATTTTATCCGTATCTTTGGTTCTCCAATGCATCCTGCGATGAAGCTCATCTTTGCCACCAACAATCCGCACAAACAGGAAGAGGCCCAGGCCATTCTGGGACCCGCATTCCAAGTCCGGACGCCCGCTTCGCTCGGTTTTCCCGGCGACCTTCCCGAAACCCATGAAACTCTCCGCGGCAACTCCGTCCAGAAAGCCAGCGCCGTCTGGAACCTGTTCCAGGAAGACTGCTTTGCCGACGACACCGGACTGGAGGTCGATGCGCTGGGTGGCGCGCCGGGCGTCTACTCGGCCCGTTACGCCGGCAGTGACAAGGATCCTGCCGCCAATCGGCGCAGGTTGCTCAAAGAACTCGAAGGACTGCCCTTCGAACAGCGAAGCGCGCGTTTCCGTTGTGTCGTGTCGCTCATCCAGGACGGCGACCTTCACATTTTCGAAGGGACCTGCGAAGGTCACATCGCGCTGCAGGAAAGCGAAGGAGTCCAAGGTTTCGGCTATGATTCAATTTTTGTTCCAGAAGGAATGGACGTGACCATCGCCGAAATTTCCATCGAAGAAAAGAACCGGCTTTCCCACCGCGGAAAGGCCATGCGGCTGCTGCAATGTCATCTGTTGCAAAATCCCGGATCGTCGTCCTCCATCTGACGAAATACGCCGAGTCGAGCGTGGTGCTGCACGCCATCGACGCGCAGAGCGGACGCCGCAGTTTTCTCGTGCGCGGCGTCAAGCGCGGGAATGCGGTGGCGGCCTTCCATCCACTCAGCGTGCTCGACGTTGTCAGCGCAGAATCGCCCAAAAGCTCGCTGGCCTGGCTGCGTGAATGGGAACCGGCCTCCGTGCTGCACGAAATCCGCGGCAACCGGATCAAAAGCTCCGTTGCCATGTTCGTCAGCGAGGTGCTTTACCGAAGTTTCACGACAGAACTTGCTGATCCTCAGTTTTTTGAATGGCTTTGCGGCGCCATCGACGTTCTCGACAGGGAGACGAGTAGCATTGCCAATTTTCCGCTGTGGTTCCTGATCAGCTACGCCGTGCAGCTGGGCTTCCAGCCGGGCGACCCGGTGGAACCCCAGGGCATCTTCACGCCTTCCGAGACCGACCTGCTCCTGAAAGTGCTCCGTTCGCCTTACGAGACGACACTGGCCATCCCGCTTTCTGCCGAACGCCGCCAGGCCTTCTCCCGCAGCATGCTCCAATACCTCTCCCACCACCTGGGCGCCAACATCGACGCCAAAAGCCTCGACGTACTGCACGCGGTGCTGGCGTAAGAATAACGTCATTCCGGGCTTGACCCGGTATCTCACTTGAACAGATAGACCTTGTCGCCGCGGCGGACTTTGGCGGGGACAGGGATGGCACAGAGGTCGCCTTTGGCGGCCTCTTGCAGGATGTGGGCGTCGTCGAGACGGATTTCGGACGGGCTGACTTCCACCACACCCGTCGTCGATCCGCAAATCAGCAGCGGGTCGCCCACCCGGAAGGATCCCGTCTCCATCTGGATTTCCGCCACGCCGAGCCTGGCGTAGTAGTCAGTCACGCGGCCCAGATAGACTTTCGTGCGGGAAGCCTGATTGCCATAGGTGCTGCTCCATTCGCCGAGGCGGGCGCCTTGGTAATATCCGTCCCAGAAACCGCGGTTGAACACCGTGGAGAGCTGCTCCTTCAGCGCCGTGCCCAGCTCCGGCGAGAAGGTTCCTGCCTCGATGGCATCAGCCGCATCGCGGTAGGCGCGTGAGACCATCTTCACATATTCGCTGCTGCGGGCCCGCCCTTCGATCTTGAATACCGACACGCCCGCTTTCGCCATCTTATCGAGAAATTCAATGGTACACAGGTCTTTGGGCGACATGATATACTGGTTGTCGATCTGCAGCTGCCGGCCCGAATCCAGATCCGTCACTTCATAGCCGCGCCGGCATACCTGGTAGCAGTTGCCCCGGTTGGCCGACGCCGCATGTTCGTGGAGCGACAGATAGCATTTGCCCGAAATGGCCATGCACAAGGCCCCGTGGCAGAACATCTCAATCTGCACCGGCCGGCCCGACGGGCCGCAAATGCCTTCGCGGTCGATGGCTTCCCGGATCGCGCGTACCTGATGGAGGTTGAGTTCACGGGCTAGTACGATCACATCGGCGAACTGGCTGTAGAAACGCAGGCTCTCGATGTTGGAGATGCTCAGTTGCGTCGAAATATGGACTTCTAGTCCGCGGGCGCGGGCGGCGGCGAGGGCGGCCATGTCGGAGCAGATGACGGCGCTGACGCCGGCCTCGGCGGCCGCGTCGAGCACCTCTCGCATGGCCGGCAGATCCTCGTCATAGAGCGTGATGTTGAGGGTCAGGTAGCTGCGCAGTCCGGCGGAACGGCAGATGTCGCAGACCTGCCGCAGGTCTTCTGGCGCGAAATTGTTGGCGGAATGCGAACGCATGTTCAGGCGGCCGATGCCGAAATACACGGAATCGGCGCCGCCCTGGATGGCTGCCTGCAGGCACTCGAAGTTGCCTGCCGGAGCCATGATCTCGAGCTTATTTTTCACGATGGATGATGCTTTCGGCAAACTGTTCGAGGGTATGGGTCTGCCAATGCGAGAAACCGGCCTGGGAAAGTGCATCGAGGGCTTTCTTGTGCCAGACCAGGATTTCGGCTTCCGCTGCTTCTTTCACGCCCAGTTCTTCATAGAACATCCGGACGGCCTCTATCTTGAGGTCGCGTTCTTCTTCACCCAGCTGCATGAGTTTCTCCAGTTGCAGCTTCTGCTCGCCGCCGGCGCGGCGCATGGACTCGACCAGCAGCCAGGTTTTCTTGTTGTTCATGATGTCGCCGCCGATCTTCTTGCCGAAGACTTTCTCGTTGCCGAAGGTGTCGAGATAGTCGTCCGTGATCTGGAAAGCGATGCCCAGCTTGTAACCGAACTGGTAGAGGGCGTCACACACGCCGATGGAGGCTCCGCCGATCAGGGCGCCCATCTTGGTGGAGCAGGCCAGCAGCACGGCGGTTTTCAGACCGATCATCGACAGGTAGTCGCTCATCGGGATGAAGGGCAGCTTTTCGAAGTCCATGTCGTACTGCTGTCCTTCGCAGACCTGCATGGCCGTCTCGGTAAAAAGGTTCAACACCTTGGGCAGGATGTCCTGCGGCGCATAGGACAGGTATTTGTACGCCAGGATCGACATCACATCGCCCGAAAGGATGGCCACTTCCTCGTTCCATTTCTTGTAGACGGTCGGGTTGCCGCGCCGCGTGTCGGAACGGTCCATGATGTCATCGTGGATGAGGGTGAATTCGTGGAAAACCTCCAGGGCCATGGCCGGAAAGATGATGGCATTGCCCATATCTTCGCTCAGCAGGTTGTAGGAGAGCAAGCAGAGTTTGGGGCGGATGCGTTTGCCGCCGATGGACATCATGTAACTAAGGGGTTCATACAGATTGGCGGGCTCGCGGTGCACATTCTGGAGCCTGGAGCCATTTTCGACGATGCGGTTGATTTCTTCGAGCGTATACATAACACAAAGATAGGAATTTTTTATCTTTGCAGCGATGGAAAAAGGAATCGCAACAGTCGTCAAACATACGGGCAGCCATTACCTGCTCTCCGTGCTGCCGGAATGGAACCCCTTCCCGGCCGTCATCCGGGGAAAATTGCGCCTGTCCGGGACCAAGACCACCAATCCCATCGCCGTGGGCGACCGCGTGGAATTCGAAGGCGAAACCATCACCAAAATCCTCCCCCGCAAGAATTATATCATCCGCCGCTCCACCAACCTGAGCCGGGAAAGCCATATCATCGCCGCCAACCTCGACCGGGTGTTCCTGCTGGTCACCATCATCCTCCCAGAGACCAAGCTGGCCTTTGTCGACCGCTTCCTGGTGACCTGCGAGGCGTACGGCATCCGTCCCGTGATCCTGATCAACAAGGTCGATCTCTATACGGAGCCGGAACTGCAGGCGATGCTAGCCGATTTCAAGGCGCTCTATCGCGGAGCGGGCTATGAAGTGCTGGAAATTTCCGCCCGCAAGGGCACGGGCCTGTCGGCGGTCCGGGCGCTCTGCCGCGAGGGCCTCACCCTTTTCTCCGGCGCCTCCGGCGTGGGCAAATCCTCGTTGCTGAAAGCCCTCGATCCGACCCTCAATCCGAAAATCGGCGAAATTTCACTGAGTCACCTGCAGGGCAAGCACACCACCACATTTTACGAAATGCATCCGCTTTCCGGTGGCGGCTATGTCATTGACACGCCGGGCATCCGGGGCTTCGGCCTGGTCGACATCGAGGCGGAAGAACTCAGCACTTATTTCCCGGAAATGCTGCGCGTGATGGACGACTGCCGCTTCAAGCCCTGCACCCACACGCATGAGCCGGGCTGCGCCGTCAAGGCTGCGCTGGAAGCCGGCACCATCTCCCCCGAGCGCTACAGCTCCTATCTCGGGATGCTGGAGGAAGAGCACAAATATCGCTAAATGGCTTTTCGCAACCCCATCAATCGTGAAGTGGTCCGTCTCGCCCTGCCGAGCATCCTGGCCAACATCACGGTGCCCCTGGTGGGTATCGTGGACACGGCCATAGCAGGCCATCTGGGCGACGCCGTGCTGATTGGCGGCATCGCCATCGGCACCATGCTCTTCGATCTGCTTTACTGGAACATGGGCTTCCTGCGGGTGGGGACGGGCGGCATCACGGCGCAGGCGTACGGCCGGGGCGACATGAAGGCCTCGATCGGCACGTTCTCGCAGGGCATCGCCACGGCGCTCGTAGCCTCGATGCTGGTGCTGGCCATCCAATGGTTGTTCGCAGAGGGCATGTTCCTGCTGGTGGACTGCTCGCCGGAGGTGGAGCGCATAGCCCGCAACTACTTCTTCATCCGGGTCTGGGCGGCGCCGGCCACGCTGTCGCTCTTTGTTTTCAAGGGCTGGTTCATCGGCATGCAGAATACGGTGTTCCCGATGATCGTCGACTTGTGGGTCAACATCGTCAACATGCTGGCCAGCTGGCTGCTGTCGTTCTATACCCCGCTGGGAATCAGCGGCGTGGCCGTAGGCACGCTGGTGGCGCAGTGGACGGGCCTGGTGCTGGCCTTCCTGCTGATGCGCTCGCGGTACAAGCCGCTGATGAAGCAGACGACCATCCTGCACAGCATGAAATGGAAGTATTTCCGGGGCTTCTTCTCGGTCAACAGTTTCCTGTTCATCCGCTCGCTGCTGATGCTGGTGGTCTATGAGGGTTTCACAATCTTCGCCGCCCGTTTCGGTGATGTCGAGCTGGCCGTCAGCTCGGTGATGATGCACCTGCTGTTGCTCTACTCGTATTTCGTCGACGGCTTCGCTTATGCCGGCGAGGCGTTGACGGGTCGTTTCATTGGGGAGCAGGACCGGCACTCGTTGAATGAGACGGTCAAGTATACTTTCTTCTGGGGCGGGGTCATCGGGGTCATCTCGACGGTGGCCTATGCCGTGTTCCCGCGTGCGATCATCGGCATCCTGACCGACAACCCGGAGGTCATCGCAGCCAGCGAGCCCTATCTGTTTTGGCTGTTGCTCATGCCCCTGCTCAGCTGCGTCGCCTTTATCTGGGACGGCATCTACGTCGGAGCCACGGCCTCCCGCTCGCTGATGGTCTGCATGATCTGGTCGGCCGGCCTGTTCATTGCCTCCTTCTACCTCTGCGCCCCGCACTACGGTCCCCAGGCCCTCTACATCGCCTACTTCGTCCACCTGGTCGTCCGCTCGGTCTACATGACCCTCGCCGCTCCCCGCAGCGTCTGGTCTTTAGTCCCCGAGCGTGGCAAATAACCATCTGATATATAGTGTTTTAATGAAAATCGGTTGCGTAAAAATGCGCAACCGATTTTGAGTTATCGCCTGAGTATCAGGTGGATGCGTGCCACGCTCTACATGTTTTCGAAGACGTCCTTGATGATGCCGATGGCTTCGCGGAGCTGTTCTTCGGTGATGACCAACGGCGGGGCGAAGCGGATGATGTGGCGGTGCGTCGGCTTGGCGAGCAGGCCTTTTTCCGCCATCTTCAGGCAGATGTCCCAGGCTTCGATGCCGTTCTGCGGCTCGGTGATCACGGCGTTGAGCAGGCCCTTGCCGCGGACCGACTTGAAGTACGGCGACTTGATCTTGCCAATCTCTTCCCGGAAGATAACACCCAGGCGAGCGGCGTTCTCGGTGAGGTGCTCGTCGCGGATCACTTCGAGGGCGGCGACGGCCACCTTCGCTGCGAGCGGGAAGCCGCCGAAGGTCGAACCGTGTTCGCCCGGCTTGATGGTCAGCATGATCTCGTCGTCCGCCAGCACGGCCGAGACGGGCAGCACGCCGCCGGAGAGGGCCTTGCCGATGGTGATCATGTCGGGACGCACGCCTTCATGGTCGCAGGCGAACATCTTGCCGGTACGGGCGATACCCGTCTGGACCTCGTCGGCGATGAAGAGCACGTTGTGGGCGTGGCAGAGGTCGTAGCATTTCTTGATGTAGCCATCGTCCGGTACATAGACGCCGGCCTCGCCCTGGATGGGCTCCACGATCATGGCGCAGACCTTGTCGCCCTTCTCGTCGAGGACTTTCTTCAGGGATTCCGTGTCGTTATAAGGAATCTTGATGAAACCCGGGGTGAACGGACCATAATTGTAGTAGCTGTCCGGGTCGTTCGACATGGTGACGATGGTGATCGTGCGGCCATGGAAGTTGCCGTCGCAGACGATGATCAGGGCCTCGTTCTCGGGAATGCCCTTGACCACGTAACCCCAGCGGCGGGCCAGCTTCAGGGCTGTCTCCACGGCTTCGGCACCGGAGTTCATCGGCAGGAGCTTGTCGTAGCCGAAGAATTTGGTGGCAAATTCCTCGTAAGGGCCGAGGCAGTCGTTGTAGAAGGCACGGGAGGTCAGGCACAGATTCTGGGCCTGGTCGGTGAGGGCCTTTACGATCTTCGGATGGCAGTGTCCCTGGTTGACAGCGGAATAAGCCGACAGGAAATCGAAATAGCGTTTGCCGTCGACATCCCATACGAAGGGACCTTTGCCTTTGGCAAGGACAACGGGCAGTGGATGATAGTTATGCGCACCGTACCGATCTTCCTGATCGATATACTTCTGAGCATTTGGAGTGATATTCATGGCTTTTGGTTTGAAATTGCAATCGAATCCACAAATTTGCGAAAAAAATAGCAAAAAAAAGAGGCCGAAGCCTCTTTTTTTAATCACCGAGCGTTGCTACCATTACTGCCTTGATGGTATGCATGCGGTTTTCGGCTTCATCGAAGACGATGCTGTTGTCGCTTTCGAAGACGTCTTCCGTCACTTCGATGCCGTCGAGACCGAACTTCTCGTAGACGTCGCGGCCGGCTTTCGTCTCCAGATTGTGGTAGGACGGCAGGCAGTGCATGAACTTGCACTTCGGGTTGCCGGTGCGCGCCATCGTCTTGGCATTCACCTGGTAGGGCATCAGCAGCGCGATGCGCTCCTTCCAGACTTCGTCGGGTTCGCCCATCGACACCCAGATGTCGGTGTAGAGGAAGTCGCAGCCCTTTACGCCGGCGGCCACGTCGTCGGTCAGGGTGAGGGTAGCGCCGGTCTCGGCCGCGATCTTGCGGCAGGTCGCCACGAGTTCCGGATTGGGCCAGAGTGACTTCGGAGCCACGATACGCACGTCCATGCCCATCTTGCAGCCGCCCACCATCAGTGAGTTGCCCATGTTGAAACGGGCGTCGCCCAGATAGGCGTACGATACCTTGTTGAGGGGTTTGTCCACGTGCTCGCTCATCGTCAGGAAATCGGCGAGAATCTGCGTGGGATGGAACTCGTTGGTCAGGCCGTTCCACACGGGAACGCCCGAATATTCGGCGAGCTGCTCCACGGTGGTCTGGGCGAAGCCGCGGTATTCGATGCCGTCGAACATGCGTCCGAGCACGCGGGCGGTGTCTTTCATCGATTCCTTGATGCCGATCTGCGAGCCGGAAGGGCCGAGGTAGGTGACATGGGCGCCCTGGTCGTAGGCTGCCACTTCAAAGGAGCAGCGGGTGCGGGTGGAGGTTTTCTCGAAGATCAGGGCGATGTTCTTGCCTTTCAGCCGGGGTTGTTCGGTGCCGGTGTATTTGGCGCGCTTCAGGTCGCGGGCCAGGTCGAGCAGGTACTGGATTTCCTTGGGGGTGAAGTCGAGCAGCTTGAGGAAGCTGCGGTTACGGAGGTTGTAAGCCATGGTTATAAATGATTGATGTTATTTGACGATACGAGTGCCGCAGGCCGGATTGTCGAGCTGGCCGGCTTCGGTGATGACGCATTCCTTGCCGCCGTTTTCCACGAAGAGGATGCCGGCGCGCACTTTCGGCGCCATGGATCCTTCGGTGAAATGGCCTTCGGCCAGGTATTGCTTCGCCTCGGCGACGGTAATTACGTCGAGCGCGCGCTCACCGGGTTTGCGGAAGTTGAGGTAGACCTTGGGTACGTCGGTAAGGATATAGAAAGCGGATGCACCGATCTGGGTGGCGCACAGAGAGGAAGCCAGGTCCTTGTCAATGACGGCTTCCACGCCGCTGCGGATGCCATCTTTCTCGACCACGGGAATGCCGCCGCCGCCGACCGTAATCACGATGTTTCCGGCGTCCGCCAACTGTTTAATAATCTCTATATTATTGATTTTAAGCGGCTTGGGCGATGCGACCACTTTTCTCCAGCCATTGCCTTTCGGGTCTTCGCGGTAGATGGCCCCCGTCTCAAGATGGAGACGTTCCGCCTCTTCTTTTGAATAATAGGGCCCCACGGGCTTGGTGGGATTCTTGAACATTGGGTCGTCCTTGTCGACGACGACTTGGGTGACAAGCGAGACGACGTTGCGCTGCAGGCCGTGCTGCACCAGCACGCGGTTCAGTCCCTGCTCGATCAGGTAGGCGATCGATCCCTGGGTCTCGGCACCGCAGAAATCCATCGGCATCGCCTGGACGTCGAAGGCTTTCTTGCCGGCTTCGTGCTGCAGCATCACGTTGCCCACCTGGGGCCCGTTGCCGTGTCCGATGACCACGTTGCAGTCGCGTTCCAATAAATGATATAGCTGCGCGCAAGTCTGTTCGACGTTGGCGAGCTGTTCTTGATAGGTACCTTTCTGCCGGCTGCGCAGGAGCGCGTTGCCGCCGAAAGCTACCATAACCAGTTTTTTCATGCTTATTTTGTGTATTTTAGGTTCAATCCTCCCCGTTTCCGCGGAGCGTTTGCAAAGATAACAATAGTTTTTCTTATTTTTGCGCCCTATGGAGAAACAATTCACCCTCGTGCTGGCTGCCTTCTGGCTCCTGCTGACCGGTTCCGGAATCGCAGCGGCACAGGATGATTTCGCCGTTTTCCGGGATGAAGCCGGAGAAGCCTCCCTCCTGTATCGGGGACACAAAGCTTTTGAATACAGCCTGCTCTACAACGGGACCTATTTCTGGGAGAGCCCCGAATTCAATACGGGCGACGTCATCTATTGCGGAAAGGAATACCGGGACGTCGAACTGAATATCGATGCGGCGCGCCATGAACTGATCGTCCGTATCGGGAAAGGCATCTCTCCCAAGGTGCTGGGGCGCGAATATGTGCAGGAGTGCCGTTTCGGCGGCCGTCATTTCCTGAATCTCCAGTTTCTCTACGGCCCGGATGCGCCGTTTGGCTATTGGGAGGTGCTGCACGAGGGCCGCAATAAAGTCCTGCGGCGCGTAGACAAGCATTTGGAGCAGGATCTGGAAGGCAACAAGCGCGACATGACCCATTATGTCGGCACCTACCGCCCCAATGTCTATCAGACTTTTGTCTATGTGGCGACCTATTGTTTCATGACGGAGGACGGCCGCATCGTTCCGGTCCGCCGTCGCCAGGACGTGTTCAAGCTGCTTGACAAAGAGCGGCGCAGTGAAGTCCGCCGTCATCTTCGTCAGAAGGATGCGTCGGGCCGTCTGCCCTTCGACCGCTTCTGCGTGGAAGTAGCCCAATACCTTGAAACGCGATGAAAAGGCTGGCTCTTCTCCTGACCGTGGCGGTAACCCTTTGCCTCGCCCTCCCGCTCCGGGCCCAGCAGCCCGATGGCGGCACTTTCGGTGTGTACAAGGTCGGCGTCGACGAGCTGATCCATTTCATCCGGACGGAAATCAACCCAGAGGTGTATTGCGTGCGCGATACCACTGACAATAGGAATTATACGATCCGCGTGCCCCGCGCTGAATTCCTGCAGCGGGCTTTCGAAGAACTCAGGAGCAACGGCTACACGATTACAGAGTACGACGGCCGTTATTTCATCGTCCGGGGAACGGACATCGCCACCAAGCTGCCCATGGGTTATTTCGACGACCGCAAGCCCGTGGTCGACACAGCGTTCCAGAAATACTTGAGCGATCAGACTACGATCATGACCTTCCAGAACAAGGTCTATGAGATCGGCGATCCCGACACCCGGCAGAAACTCAGCAAGGCGACGGTCCGCGGTTATGTACGCGACGTCGCGAGTGGGGAGCCGCTGGTGGGTGTTTCGGTCTATTTGGATGAAGGGAAGGCTTACACGCAGACGGACGCCTACGGTTTCTACAAGTTGTCCGTGCCTACGGGTCCGGGCAAGCTGGGCTTCAGTGGCTACTCGCTGGAAGACATGAAGCTCGACCTGGTGGTCTATGGCGACGGTTCGCTTGACGTGGTGATGAAAGAGAAGGTGTTCACGCTCAAAGGTGCCGTGGTGACATCCGAAAGCATGTCGCAGCACCGCACACCGAAGATGGGCGTGGAAGTAGTGCGCATGAATACCATCAAGAACGTGCCGGTGGTCTTCGGCGAGGCCGACGCCTTGAAGGTCGTCATGACGCTTCCGGGCGTCAAGTCGGTGGGCGAAGCGGCCAGCGGCTTCAACGTGCGCGGCGGCTCCACCGACCAGAACCTCATCCTGTTCAACGAGGGAACCATCTACAATCCGAACCACATGTTCGGCATCCTCTCGTCATTCAACCCCGACGTGATCAGCGACGTGGAACTCTACAAGAGCTCGATTCCCGCCTCGTACGGCGGCCGCATCTCTTCAGTGCTGGAGGTCCGCAGTCGCGACGGCAACAGCAAGAAAGTGCAAGGTTCCCTAGGTCTGGGCCTGCTGACGGGCCGCCTGCACCTGGAAGGCCCCCTCGTCAAGGACCGCACGACCTTCATCCTTGGCGGCCGCACGACCTATTCCAACTGGATTTTCCGGCTTTTGCCCGCCAATAGCAATTACCATGGCGGCAAGGCTTCGTTCCAGGATGCGAACCTGGGACTGACCCACAAGATTAACGAACGGAACACCCTGCACGCGTATGGCTATTTCTCGCGCGACAAGTTCAGCTTCAGCAACGATACGACTTTCCGCTACCGCAACATCAATGGATCGCTGAAATGGCACAGCATCTTCAACGACCGGCACTCGATGACCGTCACCGCAGGCTATGACAGCTACCACTACGGCATCGAGGACACATTCAACAAATTTGCGGCCTATAAGCTCAACACAGCAGTGGACCAGTATTTCGCCAAACTGAATTTCAAGTCGTCGCTCAGCGATGCCCATACCCTGAGTTATGGCCTCAATGCCACGTTCTACGACCTCAATCCTGGTTCCCTGCAGCCGGTGGGCGATTCGTCGCTGGTACTGGGCCGTGCGCTGAACCATGAACGCGCCCTCGAAGCGGCACTTTATGTGAGCGATACCTGGGTGATCAACGAGCATCTTTCGCTGGAAGCGGGCCTGCGCTGGTCGCAGTTCCTCCGCAAGGGCAACACGAAATTCCACGGCGGACCGGAAATCCGGCTTTCCGGCAAGTATTCCTTCAACGACGTCACCAGCGTGAAGGCGGGCTTCAACACGATGCGGCAGTACATCCACATGATCTCCAACAGCATCAACGTTTCGCC
>LXOW01403753.1_pt1 | contig 12047 bp, 7 predicted proteins | sample 1368591 | NCBI WGS metagenome assembly LXOW01 (sample SAMN04884650, study PRJNA319009) | bovine gut metagenome | isolation source: Cow rumen | host: Bos taurus | place: Italy: Legnaro (PD) | collected 2014-07-09
GGCTTTCGCGCACGTCCTCGCCCTTCAGGTTCGGCTCGTTATCCTTCAGGATCTTGTACCGCCGGCCGTAGTCGTTGATGGCGCGGGTCACCGCCGTATTGAAGCCCGCCAGGTGGGTACCGCCGTCCGGCGTGGCAATATTGTTGGCAAAGGTGTAGACATTCTCGGCATAGCTGTCGTTGTACTGCATGGCCATTTCGACCAGGATGCCGTCTTTGATGCCCTCGGTATAGATGGGTTCGGGGAACAGCACCTGCTTATGCCGGTTCAGGTATTTCACGAATTCCCGCAGGCCGCCTTCGTAGCAGAAATCGTTCTCCTTCGGCTCTTCTCCCCGCTCGTCCCGGAAGATGATGCGAACGCCCTTGTTCAGGAAAGCCATTTCCCGCAGGCGGTTGCGCAGCGTGTCGTACTCGTACTGCACGCCCACCTCGAAGATGCCTTCGGGGTTTTCGTCGCTTTTGATGTCCGGCCAGAACTGGATCGTCGTGCCGGTCCGGTCCGTTTCACCGATCACCTTCAGGTCGTACAGGTATTTGCCCCGCTCGTATTCCTGCTGGTAGATCTTGCCGTTCTGGTACACCGTGACGGTGAAATGGCTGCTCAGCGCGTTGACCACGGAAGCGCCCACGCCGTGCAGACCGCCGGATACCTTGTATCCCCCGCCGCCGAACTTGCCGCCGGCGTGCAGCACCGTCAGGCACACTTCCACCGCCGGGCGCCCCATCTTCGGATGGAGGCCCACCGGGAAGCCGCGCCCGTTGTCCATGACGGTCACGCTGCCGTCCGGATTGATGGTCACGTTGATCTGCGTGCAGTAGCCTGCCAGCGCCTCGTCCACGGAATTGTCCACAATTTCGTACACCAGGTGATGCAGGCCCCGCGCATCCGTGGAGCCGATATACATGCCGGGCCGCTTGCGGACGGCCTCCAGCCCTTCCAGAACCTGGATCTGTTCCTCACCGTAATCCGCTGTGACGGCGGTTACCTGTTCCAGATTGTTGTCGAGTTCTTCTGCCATGGTACACCTCTCATTTCCGCTCTCTCGTACTGCTTCGGAAAACATGTCGTAAAAGGTCGTTTTCCGGCCCTTCCGGAAATCCCTTCACCCCTTGAAAATCAAAGCATTCCGAATCGATTTATTATATCACTTTTTTACGAAAAATGGAAGCTTTTTACGAATTTTTTCTTCCTATATATATGTAAATCCGGATTTGTCCGTACCGGACCGTCCCGGCCCCGGGCCTGCGGCTCTTGACAGTTTCCATCTGCTGCGTTATATAAGGAAAGCCGGCATAATTGTCCGGCAGGAAGAAGGAATAGACCATGGTAAAAATCAATGTAATCTCCGGGTTCCTCGGCGCGGGGAAAACCACGCTGATCAAAAAACTGCTCACCGGCAGCCTCCGCAACGAAAAGGTGGTGCTGCTGGAAAATGAATACGGCGAAATCGGCATCGACGGCGGCTTCATGAAGGACGCCGGCATCACCGTGACCGAGCTGAACGCCGGCTGCATCTGCTGCACCCTGGCCGGGGACTTCCAGGCCGCGGTGGACCAGCTGATCGACACCTACCATCCGGACCGGATCCTGGTGGAGCCCACCGGCGTCGGCAAGCTCAGCGAGATCCTCTCCGCCGTGGAAAAGGCGAAAACCCGCCATCCCGACATCGAGATCGGCGGCAGCGCCACCGTCGTGGACGCCGGCAAGTGCCGGATGTATATGAAGAACTTCGGCGAATTCTTCCTGGACCAGGTGAAGAGCGCCTCCACCGTCATCTTCAGCCGCACCCAGCTGCTGGACGCCGACCGGGTGGAAAAGAGCCGCCTGCTGATCGCCGAAGCCCATCCGGACGCCCGGATCATCACCACCCCCTGGGACGATATGGAGCCGGATTTCATGCTCGAAGTGATCGAGAACGGCAAGCCCCTGTACTTCGCTCCCCTCGAAGATGACGATGATGACGACGAGGATGAGGACGAACACGAACATCATCATCACCATCATGACCATGACCACGAGGAGCATGAGCATCATCATCACCACGATGACGACGATGAGGACGACGATGACGATGATGAGGACGAACACGAACATCATCACCACCATGACCACGATCATGAAGAGCATGAACATCATCACCATGATCATGACCATGAGCATCATCACCATCATCACCATCACCACGGCGAAGGCGAACATGACGCGGACGAAGTTTTCGGCAACATCGGCCTGGAAACCGCGCAGCGCTACGAGAAGGACGAGATCCGCTCCATCCTCGGAAAGCTGTCCGACGAAGAGGAATACGGCCGGATCCTCCGCGCCAAGGGCATCCTGCAGAACGCGGCCGGCGAGTGGTTCCAGTTTGACTATGTGCCCGGCGAGATCGACATGCGGGACGGCAGCGCGGACTATACCGGCCGCCTGTGCGTGATCGGCGCCGACCTGAACGAAAAAGCATTGACGGAGCTGTTTCATTTATGATTCGCAGATTTGTACCGGTGTACCTGATCACCGGATTCCTGGAAAGCGGTAAAACCACCCTGGGCCTCACGGTGCTGGGCAACGAACGCTTCACCAACGGCGGCAAGGCGCTGGTCCTCTGCTGCGAGGACGGTGAAAAGGAATGGGACAAGGCGTCCCTGGAGAAGAACAAGGGCGTCCTCGTCATGCTCGAGGAGGAAGAGGAACTCAACTCCGCCCGCCTGCAGCAGCTGGAGGACGAGCATAAGCCCACCTGCGTCATCCTGGAATACAATTCCATGTGGGGCATTGACAAGCTGGATACGCTCCGCCTGCCCCGCCTGTGGGATTGGGCCCAGATGGTCACCGTGGCAGACGGCACCACCTTCGACAACTACATGGCCAACATGCGCAAGCTGCTGACAGATCCCATGAAAATCGCGGACATGATCTGCGTCAACCGCTGCAAGCCCGAGTTCAACAAAGCCTCCTGGCGGAAGCAGCTGCGCGCCATGAACAGCAATGCCACCATCTTCTTCGAGAATACGGACGGCACGGTGGATGACGGCATCACCGACGAGGACCTGCCCTACGATATGAAAGCCGATCCCATCGTCATGACGGACGAGCAGTTCGGCATCTTCTATGTGGACAGCATGGACCACCCGGAGCGGTACGACGGCAAGCGGGTCCGCCTGGTGGGCCAGGCCTGGAAACGTCCCGGTTTCCCCAAGGGCTACTACTATTTCGCCCGCAATGCCATGACCTGCTGTTCCAACGACATCGCCCCCTGCGGATGGGTCTGCAAGGGCGAGCGCACGCCGGACAACAAGACCTATTTCACCCTCACCGCCCGCTGCCAGCAGGTGCAGGGGCCGGACGGGCAGGTGGCCCTCATGCTCAACGAGCTGACCACCGAAAAAGCCAAGACACCCCACGAAGAACTGGTGAATTTTGTAAATCTGTAATTGCACGAAAAAAGCCGGGCCTCAGGCCCGGCTTTTCGTATGCTCAGAATCCCACAATCAGTCCGTGGCGCTCCGCGTAGAAGCTGTCCAGTCCGCGGGTTTCCATCAGGATCACCTTCACCCCCTGGAACGTCTGCTCCAGCTGTTCCTTCAGCGCCAGGGCGCATTTCTCGTTCATGCAGTGACTGATCCGGATCTCGTTCCCGGCGGTGCCGATCTTTTTGATTTCATCCACCAGGAACCGGATCATGCTCCTGTCCCCGCGGGCCTTGCCGCGGATGGCAATCTCGCCCTCGTCGCTGCCGATGCCGATCCCCCAGAAGCCCAGGTGGCCGGCAATAAAGCCGATCAGCCTGCTGACCCGCCCGGCCTTAATCAGGTTACGGTAGGAAGCCAGGGCGAATACCGTGTGGATCCGTTCCGCTTCCCGGTTCAGCGCCGCTTCGATTTCCCTGAACATTTTCCCTTCCAGGATCAGTTCCCGGGCCTTGTTGATGAGCATCGCCACTTCCGGCCCCGTCGCCTTGCTGTCGATCACGGCAATCTGCTTCTCCGGATCCTCCTCCTCCAGCATCTGCTTCGCGGTGCAGGCGCTGTTGTAGCTGCCGGACAGCGCGCTGGAAATGGTGAAGGCCAGTGCCGGGCCGTCAGCGGCAAATTTTTCACGCCAGTCCTCCGGGGAGGGGCAGGACGTCTGCGCCAGTTCCGCGTGGTTCTCGTTGGCCGTCAGCATTTCCTCCACCGGCATGTTCTCGTCGTCAATATATTCCTTGTCCCCGATCCGGATGGAAAAGGGGATCGTCGCAAAATCGAAAGTCCCGTTTCCCCCTTCCAGGGAATGCAGGTCACAGCTCGTGTCGGATACAATGTGCCACATCGGTACATCACCCTCCTTTTTTGTCCGGGCCATTCTACTCTTTTTCGCGTCGGTTTGCAACAGGGACACCGTCATCCCCACAGCTGGGTCAGCGCGGGAACCAGCTGCTTTTTCCTGGACACCAGGCCCGGGATAAACACCTGGTTGTCTGCTGTTTCCCGAAGTTCCATGGCGTTTCGGATGATTTCCCCGTCGCCGAGGAACAGCAGCTCCGTGCCTTCCCGCAGCACGTCCGTAATCATCAGCAGCACCATGTCCGCCTTCCGGTTCCTGCGGATCTTTTCCATCTCCGAAAGCAGCTCGTCCTTCCGGGCGGTCAGGGCGGCGGAATCCATGGTGGTGATCTGGCTGATAATCAGGTAATGATCCCCCAGGTTGAATTCCTTCAGGTCCGTTCCGATCAGCGTTTCCGCCGATTTCTCCGACGAACCCGCAGAGAAAACTTCCTGTCCCAGCTTGTCCAGGTCCAGCCCGGCGATCCGGGCCAGCCGCTCCGCCATCCGCCGGTCCCGGGGCGTGGTGGTGGGCGATTTGAACATGACCGTGTCGCTGATGATGGCGGCGGCCATCAGCCCGGCCAGCTTTTCCCCGGGCATCAGCCCCTGCTCCTGGAACATGGTGGCGATGATCGTGTTGGTGGAGCCCACCGGCTCGTTGCGCACAAACACCGGATATCCGGTCTGCACGTCCGCCAGGCGGTGATGGTCGATGATCCCCACCAGTTCCGCCTGGTCCAGCCCGGCCACGGTCTGGCCCATCTCGTTATGGTCCACCAGCACGATCCGCTTGCGCTGCGGCTGCAGCAGGTGGTACCGGCTGATGGTGCCCACTACCCGGTTCTGGTCATCCAGGATCGGATAGCTGCGGTAGCGGCTGTTCAGCATGGCCTCCTTCACATCATCCAGGTAATCGTCCAGATGGAAGGTTTTCAGTTCATCCCTGCGGGCCACGCGCCCCACCGGCGTCGCCAGGTAGAGCCACCGTGCCGCCCGCCACGCGTCCAGCGGCGTGGAAATCATGCAGGTTTCCGAGGAGGTCCGCCGGTACTTCTCCGCCAGGTCGCTCTGGCAGAGGATCACGGCCCGGGCTTTCTTTTCCAGCGCCGTATCCACCACATCCGGCTGGCTGCCGCACAGGACGATGCTGTCGGGTCCGATGTTACGGAGGTAATCGCCGGCGCCGGGCAGGGCGATCATCACCTCGCCGGAAAGCGTTTCGAAGAAATCGTCCTCCCGGTTCAGGATATGCCCCTCCAGGGCGGAGAGGACATTCAGGATCGGCGCGTCCTGCACCACGGGGGTCAGGATCGTCTGCATATCTGTCTGCGCGATGGTGCCGCCGGCCACCAGGCCGTAGAGCGTATCGTCCTCATTGGTGATAGGCAGCATATTCAGGTTCGGATACTCCATCATCAGGTTCCAGGCGTAGCTTACCGGAACCCCGGGAGCCAGCTTCGGCGGCGTGTCAAATTCCACGTCCCGTATCTGGGTCCGGACGGAGGTGATCTTCATCGGCGGCTGGAAACCGAAACGCTCCAGCAGGAATTTCGTCTCATCGTTCAGGTGTCCCAGCCGGACAGGAATATAATCGTTCTCGCCCAGCATATTGCACAGCGAAGCGTAGGCGATGGCTGCCACAATGGAATCCGTATCCGGATTGCGGTGGCCGCAGACAAAGGTTGGCATGCTTGTTTCTCCTCTTCTTACGCGTCTTCTCCGGTGCGGTATCCGTCCGGGTTCATGCTCTGCCACCGCCAGGAATCAGCGCACATTTCCTCAATCCCGAACTGCGCCTCCCAGCCCAGTTCCTCCTTCGCCTTGCCCGGATCGCAGTAGCAGGTGGCGATATCCCCGGGGCGCCGCGGTTTGATGACATAGGGAATTTCATGTCCGCAGGCCTTGCCGAAGGCCTTCACGATATCCAGCACGCTGTAACCGTGGCCGGTTCCCAGGTTGTAGATCCGCACCGCGTTTTCCTCGCTGAACTTTTTCAGCGCCTGTACATGTCCCCGGGCCAGGTCCACCACATGGATGTAATCCCGCACGCCCGTTCCGTCCGGCGTGTCATAATCGTCGCCGAAGACGCCCAGCTGCGGCAGCTTGCCCACCGCAACCTGCGCCACATAGGGCACCAGGTTGTTCGGAATGCCCTTGGGATCTTCGCCGATCTTTCCGCTGGGATGAGCGCCGATGGGGTTAAAGTACCGCAGCAGGATGACGCTCCATTCCGGATCGGCCGTATGCAGGTCGGTCAGGATCTGCTCCAGCATCCACTTGGTCCATCCGTAGGGATTGGTGCAGACGCCCTTGGGGCATTCCTCGGTGATCGGCACGAAGGCCGGATCCCCGTACACCGTGGCGGAGGAGCTGAAGATGATCTTCTTCACCCCGTGGGTGCGCATCAGGTCCGTCAGCGTCAGCGTTCCGTACAGGTTGTTGGTATAGTATTCAATGGGCTTGGCCACGGATTCGCCCACCGCCTTGTAGCCGGCGAAATGGATCACCGCGTCAAATCTGTGGGCGCGGAAAACCTTTTCCATGGCAGGACGGTCACACAGGTCCGCCTCGTAAAAGACCGGCGTCTTTCCCGTGATCTCCCCGATCCGGTCCACCGCCTTGCGGCTGGCATTGTACAGGTTGTCCACGATCACGACCTCGTGGCCGGCCTCCAGCAGTTCCACGCAGGTATGGCTGCCGATGTATCCGGCGCCGCCCGTAACCAGTATTTTCATGTGCTTCCTCCCGTCTTTTTTCTTCAGTCATTTTATCATAAGTCCCGGCCCGTCTCAATCGGCCGGAGCCTTCTCCGCCGTTTCCTCCCCGCTGATACTGGGGATCAGCCACAGCCATTCCTGGATTTCCCGCCGGGCGAAAACCTCAAACTGAAGTTCCCCGTGCTTCGTTTCCAGTTCCTCATGATAAGCGGAAATGCCGGCCTCCTGCAGCATACCCGTAAAGGTGACCACGGTAGCAGGATTCACGGTTTTGTCCCCGCGGGCTGTGAAGGACATAACCTCCTTGCCGGCAAAAGCCTCCACCGCCTTCAGTACGGGATAATGGACCTTCCCGCCGATGCTCAGGATCCGGGCATACCTTCCCGGGTCCGCCAGGGCCAGGTCCCACACGCCGATGCCGCCGAGGCTGTATCCGGAAAGGGCGATCCTGGACTCGTCCACCTCGTACTCCTTCACCACTTTCTCAATAATGGGGATCAGGGATTCGAAGACATCCTCCCACTGGTGCTCCTTGTTGTATCCGCCCGGCAGCTGCGGCACCAGAACCACGGCATCCGGCTTCTCCGCCCTGCCGTCCTCGATCATGATGGGCAGCCCGTCCCGCAGCGCCTTTCCGCTCAGGCCGAAGGAGCTGTGCAGGTAGATGACCAGCGGGAGCCCGGGCTCCATCTGCTCCGGCGTATAGACCCAGTAGAACATCCGCGGCTTTCTCCGGTTGCCGCCGTAGGGCTGTTCGAACCGGGTCCACTCCTTATAGGCTTTGTCCTCTTCTTCCTCTCCGGTTTCTTCGGACGCAAAAGCAGCTGTGCAGAACATCACCACAGCCAGCAGCAGAAGGAGAAAAACCTTTCCCGTTTTCCTTTCCCGCATCGTCCGACAAAACTCCTTTCCGGTATTGGATTGATTATATCATATTTCCGCCGTCTTTTGTTCCTTTTTGCCGCTGTTTTTTTGCGGAAATCCTCCGCCTTGACACTGCAAATCCCGGCGATATACAATACATTGACATTGATTCCCCCAATGGAAAGGAAATGGAAAGCCATGAAGAAATCCGTCCGCCTGTCCGCGCTGCTGATGGCGCTGCTGCTCTGCCTGACTGCCTCCGCGCAGGCCGCCGGGAAATCCAGTGCGACACCCACCCCCGCGCCCCTGGAAATCCAGACAGAAGTGATTGAAGAAATCCCCGAAACCATTCAGAAGCTGCTGGACCTGGCCTATAACGAATGGATTGAAACCGACGGGAAAAACCTGAAGACGAAAAACAAATACACCAAATGGCGCAACAACTATGAGTTCGAATGGTGCGGCGGGTTTGTAACCTGGTGCATGCTGCAGCTGGAAATTCCGCAGCAGGAATGGGCCAAAACCCCGAAGGAGGAAGTCCCCGGCATCGTCCATGTAAAGGAAGCCGGCGTCGGAAAACTGGTAACCGGCTACACCCGCATGAGCCGCCTGACCCTGGTCCCCCAGAAAGGGTTCATCGCCGTCTTCGGCAACGGAAAAAGCTATAAGGGAACCGGCGCCACCCCGCTGTACCACGTGGGCCTGGTATACGACGTGCAGGAGCTCTCCGAGGGAAAATACAGGATCACCACTATTGAGGGCAACGTGAACGCCCCCGCGGATGAAACCCACAAGAAGTCCCCCCACACCATCCGGATGTATATCCGGGACTACGACATGAACGCAGAACAAAAGAAGAACATCACCCTCGTGCCGGAGGAAGAGCGGACCCGGGAGGAAAACACCCTCTTCTCCTACGGCTATACCTACGACAATGAAAACCTTTACCTGAACCTGTTCCTGATGCCCTGGATTCCCGGGGAAAGCGCCGCCGAATAAGGCACTCCCGCCGGATCTGATGCAGCCGGATTTTCCGCAATGGAAAATCCGGTCACTTTTTTGTAAGAAACATTTCATGTCCATATCCTGAAAAACATGATATAATGAAGTGATGCGCAGAAGACGCAGCGACGCGCAGGAGAACGCTCAACCCTTTTTTCGGAAGGAGAGTTTCATGAGCAACATGGACATAATGCAGGTCAGTGCCCGCCTTTCGGCAGACAAACGGCTGTCCACCCTCTTTGAGATCCTGCGGGATTACGGGGACGCGCCGGCTGCCCTCTGGCTGAAGGAGGATAAGGAGTTCACCCGTTCCTTCAAAACCATCACCGAGCGGGCGGACGACCTGGCCGCATACCTGACAGAGAACACGCCGGCAGGCGGATGGATCGCCATCGCCGTGGATACCTGCCATTACTGGCCCACCCTGTTCTGGGGCGTCATCCGTTCCGGCCATAACGCGCTCCTGCTGGATGCCTCCGCATCCGACACCCTGATCCAGGGCCTGCTGGAGGAAGCCGGCTGCAAAGTCATCATCTCCCGCAAGCCCCGCGGCCTTTCCGGCGATATCCGCCAGATTGACTACAAGGCCGTTGTGGAAGCGCCCCGCACCATCGGATTCACCCCGGTCTGGGGCGAATATGTGGCCATGTGCACCAGCGGAACCACCGGCCGCAGCCGGATCTTTGCCTATTCCGGCGCAGCCATCTGCGAGCAGGCGCTCATGTCCGTCCAGATTTATAAAGAGAACCGCCGGATCATCCATGACGACAACCGCGGCCGCAGTGCCCTGGCCTTCCTGCCCTTCCATCATGTGCTGGGCTTCATGGCCAACGTGATCCTGGTTCCCTTCTGCGGCGCGGCCAATGTCTACCTGCCGGACCGGACGCCCAATTCCATCATGAATGTGTGCCGCCATTTCCCGCCCAATCTGCTGATTGTGGTGCCGCTGGTGGGCAATAACCTGGTCAAGTCCCTGAAGAAAAACGTCAAAAAAGAAAAGCCCTTCAAACGCTGGCTGTTCAGGACCTCCACGGCCCTGTCCCTGGGCGTGCAGTACGTGGCGCCCTCCTTCGGCCTGCGCCTGGCGCAGAAGCGCCTCTTCGCGGGGATCGATTCCCGCCTGCTGGGCACGGAAGTGGACGTGGTGATCCTCGGCGGCAGCCATACCCCCGCCGATACCCTCCGTTCCCTGAACGCCCTGGGTTACTATACGGTCAACGGCTTCGGCATGACTGAAACCGCCATTGACGGTTTTGAAACCTCCATGAAGCTGCACAAGCGGCTCAACGGCTCCGTCGGTGCATCCCTCGGTTCCGCCGAGTACCGGCTGGCCGGCGAGCCCGGCGCCAAAACCGGTGAACTGCAGATCCGCGGTGCGGGCATCCATTCCGGCCGCGTTGTGCATGGGGAGATTCTCCCGCCCGATACGCTGGAGGACAACTGGTTCCCCACCGGCGATGTGGCCCGCATGGACGACAACGGCCGCGTGTTCATCAAGGGCCGCCTGAAGGACGTCATCATCAACGAATCCGGTGAAAATGTCTACCCGGACGACCTGGAAGACGCGTTCTCCGCCCTTTCCGGCGTGGATCAGATGTGCGTGGTCGGCTTCCGCCGCACCCGCCGTGACAAGAATGAAGACGTGGTGCTGGTCATGAACGTCGGCACCAACTATAACGATAAGGAATACCTGAAGTCCCTGGCCGGCAGGGTGGCTGCCATCAACATGCGGCTGCCGCTCCACGCCCACATCGACCGGGCGCTGGTCACCCCCATGTCCCTGCCCCTGGTCAGCGGCATCAAGGTCAAGCGGATCGAACTCAAGCGCCTCTATGAAGAAAAGGAACTGATCTACCGCGAGCTGGACCTGAAAGCCCAGAGCGCAGGCGCGGAAGTCGCCGCCCGGGAAAACACCCAGAGCGCCCACGCGAAATCCGCCGTGCAGGATGAGATCCGCCGCAAGGTCCGCGCCATGTACGCCGAGGCGCTGGACATTCCGGAAAAGGAAATCTCCGATTCCGCCCACTTCATCGAGGATCTGCAGGGCGACAGCCTGCAGGTGCTCAGCATCGCCCTGAAAGCGGAAGAGGAATGGGGCATCACCATTCCCGCCGAGGAGTACGGCCAGTGCGCCACTGTTGAAAACATGTCCCGCGTGGTTGAGGACCTGATGAACGGCACCGCGGAAACCGGCAAGCCCAAGGAGCGCGTCCCCGTCCGGCCCATCACCCGGTTTGAGGACACGCCTGAATACAAGCACTTCCTGGATCGCCAGAAGGCGCTGGTGGGCAGCGGCGATAATCCCTATTTCGTCGCCCATGAATCCCCGCTGCTGGACACCGGCATCGTGGACGGCAAGGAAATCCTCGAGTTCGGCAGCTACAACTATGTGGGCATGAGCGGCCGGAAGGAAGTCAAGGACGCCGCCAAGGCCGCCATCGACAAATACGGCACCAGCGCCTCCGGCAGCCGCCTGCTGGCCGGTGAAAAGATGATCCACAAGGAACTGGAAAAGGAACTGGCGGACTGGAAGCACACCGAGGACGCCATCGTCTGCGTCGGCGGCCATTCCACCAACGTCACCTTCGTCGGCAACTTCTGCGGCAAGAACGACCTGATCCTCTACGACGCCCTGGCCCACAACTCCATCGAGCAGGGCTGCAAGCTCAGCGACGCCACCTCCCGTCCCTTCCCCCACAGCGATGTGGCCGCCCTGGAAACCATCCTGAAGAGCCAGCGGGCCTATTACGAAAAGGTGCTGATCGTCATCGAAGGCGCCTACAGCATGGACGGCGATATCGCCCCCGTGCCGGACTTTGTCCGCGTCAAGAAGGAATACGGCTGCTTCCTGATGGTGGATGAGGCCCACAGCGCCTGCGTCATCGGCGAGAACGGCGGCGGCGTGGATGAGTATTTCGGCCTGGACGGCAATGATATCGATATCAAGTACGGCACCCTGTCCAAGGGCCTGGGCACCTGCGGCGGCTATCTGGCCGGCAAAAAGTGCCTGATCGATTACCTGCGCTACAACATGCCCGGCTTCGTCTTCTCCGTCGGCATCTCCCCGGCCCTGGCCGCCGGTTCCCTGGCCGCCATCCGCACCCTGCGGACCCATCCGGAGATCATGGAGCACCTGCGCACCGCCATCCGCTCCTTCACC
>LXOW01421439.1_pt1 | contig 12047 bp, 9 predicted proteins | sample 1368591 | NCBI WGS metagenome assembly LXOW01 (sample SAMN04884650, study PRJNA319009) | bovine gut metagenome | isolation source: Cow rumen | host: Bos taurus | place: Italy: Legnaro (PD) | collected 2014-07-09
GATGTGTATAAGAGACAGGTTAATTAATGTTAATATAAATTTTTGATAATCAATTAAATAAATAATTATTTACCGAAGTATTGTAACCTAAAAAGGAGTTAAAATGGGAGTGTCCAACTTTAAATCCCACTTTAACTCCAAAATATTGTTCCCACCGATGCAATAATAATCATTATGTTGCGTTTTAAAAGAAAAAAAAGATATTATGGCAACATTGACAATGAATCAGCTGTGGTCTTTCATCGAGGGGCTTTCGCTCTCGCAGCAAGACCGCGATTGGTTGGTGAGCAAACTGATTGAACCGTCCTTCCGTGTCGATCCGTATGAAATCAGCCCTTCGGGCGACAGTTTCTTTGCCGACAGCCGTAACGTTGAAGCAGTCAACAGGGATGTCGAAGCTGCCCACCGCCCCGGAGCCAAGTTCACACGCCTTTCGAGCAGGGAAGATGTCATGCGTATGATTGAAGCTCTTTGAACCATGGCCTACGTAGTTATTCTCTCCGAACAGGCCATATCCGAGCTTGCCGTCATTAAGAAGAGCGGCGACAAGCCCACGCTGAAGAAGATTGCCAACATGCTTGTTGAGCTCCAGGAGCATCCGCGTACAGGCACGGGGCAGGTGGAACACTTGAAACACTTTGTGTTTGAAGAGACCTGGTCGCGCCGCATCAACAAACAATACCGCATGATTTATGAAATCCACGATACCGAGGTGTTTGTCTCGGTCATCTCACTACACTCACATTACGGCGAAAAGTGAGCCTTATCTTCCCGTAAAACAGTTGCATCTTATATAACTTTTCGTCTGTGCTTGCACGGGTGAATTACTGTTAAAACAAAGACAACCATGAACATCACCCAATTTCGTAACAGCTACCTTATCGACAAGGCTTACCGGCTGACGCTGGTGAGCGTGACGCTGACGGCATTGGCGCCGCTTATCGCCACGTTGGTCGACGGTCTTTTCTCGAGCAACCTGTTGGGCAACGATGCCTTCATCGCGGTGAGTGTGGCGCTGCCTTTGGTCAACGCGGTGAGCGTGCTGACGATGATATGCGAACGCGGCGGCGCGGTGCTTGCGGCGGGTCAGCTGGCCAAGGGCAACCGCGACAAGGCCAACCGCATCTACACGGCGGCTTTCGCCTCGGCGGTGCTGGTGGCGGTAGCGGCGGCTGTGGGCATCTGGACGAACCTCGACAGCATCGCCTTGGGACTGACCGGCAGGCCCGAGAGCGCAGCGTATGCCCGCGAATACCTGCAGGTCATCGTGATCTACCTGCTCATCCTGCCGCTGAACAACACGTTCAACGACTTTGCCACGCAGGAGGGCTTTCCGCAGCTGGCCACCCGGGCCGTGGTTGCGGGCAGTGCGGCCAATGTGGTGTTCGACATCCTTTTCATCGGTGTCCTGGGCATGGGCATCAGGGGTGCGGCATGGGGCACGGTCACTTCTGGGCTCATCAACCTGGCGCTCATCGCGCCCTATTTCCTCGAGGGCAAGAGCCAGTGCAGGTTGGCGCGGCCGCAGGGCGACCTCGGTGCCATCCTCGGCGAGAACCTCAAGCACGGCTTCGGATTCAACGTGTTCTTTATCGTGGTGAATGCCTTTATGCTGCTGGGCAACGCGCTGGTGCTGAAGGTGGCGGGACACGACGGGCTGACGCTCTTCGATGTGTGCCTGCAGATACAGTCGGCCACCTTCTCGGTCGTTGTCGGACTCTGTATTGCCGGCATCTCGCACATCACCTACATGCGTGCCAGCGGCGACAGTGACGGACTGCAGCGCATCATGAAGAACACGGCCCGCATCGTGGTGGGGTTCTACGGCGTGCTGCTGCTGTTGCTGGTGGCCGTGCCGCAGCTTTTCCTGTGGTGCTTCGGTCTCAGCGGCAGCATCGATATCGCTCTGGCGCGCAGGGTGTTCACCTGCTTTGGCATCTACTATTTCTGTTTCTGCGTGGTGTCGGTGTATGTCACCGTTGTGCTGCAGCTGGCGGGTCACGTGGCGGCCAAGATAGTGCTGGTGTTCACCATGGGCATCCTGGCCTATCTGGGCATGCTTGGCCTCTCGAAGGTCAGTGCCGACGCCATGTGGCTGGGAATGGTTGCGGGCGGTGTGCCCATCCTTGTGGCCAGCCTGGCCAACGGCTACTGGGAACACTGCAAGCACCCGTACTATACGAAGTTCTCGTTGGTTGACAAGCTGCCGTCGTGCATCAAGTTCGAATGCTCGTTGGATTACGAACAACGCAATCATGACGAGATGAAGAAGTTGATGAATCTGTTTGCCGACACCTGCGAGATGAGCGACGAGGTGAGCGCTAGGATGTTAGCCACCATCCAGATGCTCGTCGACAATGCCCGGGAGCGGAGAAGCAGTCAGCTTAAATATCTCGATGTCTCGCTCACCGAGTTGGACGACGGCATCCAGATGACCATCAAAGACTGCGGCCGCCCCTACGACCCGGTGCACAACGGCATGGACGCCGCCTCGGTAGGCGCCCGCACCGCCACCTACCGCTACATGTTCACGATGAATGTAACGATGATAGTATGGAATAAAAGGGGGAGCTAAGTAAAGGTTAAAGTTTTAAGGTTAAAGTTTAAAGTTTAAGGTTTAAAGTTTAGACCTATAGGTCAATTTGCAGGATGAAATCTTCCGAAACATTTGTTTTTACTGGTAATCTCGTCAATTAAGGTGCTTGGTGGACATTTTGGGCGGCCTACCCGAGGCCGCCCCTCTTCACATTAAAAAATAGGGTTCTTCGCTGCATCTATTCATTCATAGGTGCTCAGTTCCCCTTCGGGGTGTATGAAAAACCTTTATCGCTGATGCTCGAGGGTGTCGAGCGTCTTTTCCAGGTATTCGTTGTAGAGTTTGAGGTCGGAGAGTTCGAATTGGAGCAAGTCGTTCTGAGCTTCAAGGCAATCGGCACGCGCCACCACAGCGTCGTATTCCGCCCGCGAGACGACATTGTTGTCGCAGGCGACGAACGGCAGCGAGAGGAGAGCGAGTAGCATAAATTTGATGAATCGGCTCATAGGGTTAGAAATTTATCGTTGTGTCGCCATCCCACGCGGTGTCGATGGTGAAGCCGCTGGAGGGCTGCTTGTCCCAGAAGTTGTTGGTGCTGTCGTCCGTCCACGTGGGGTGTTGGTCGAAAGCCTCATCCGTCTGCCGCCCTGAATCCTTGTCGCAGGAGACGAAGAGCAGCACAACAGCCGCGAGAGGGAATATGAGATGCTTATGTTTCAATGTATTGATAGTATTAGTTTTAAATATTGTTGTACTACCTCACTTCCAAAGATTACCACTTTGGTTTTTGCTCTTGATATCATAACATTTAGACGGTTATGATTGAAAAGGAAATCTTGCATCTCTTTGACATACTCTTCGTCGCTTGCTGCAAAAGATAGTATGATACAATCCACGTCTTGCCCTTGCAATCGCTCTACAGTATCAATGAGAGGAATTTGTTCAGGAGATAGTACTTCGTGAACTTTTGACCTCAACAATCGCACCTGTTTGCGGAACGGAGTGATAATCGCGATATCGTTTGGTTGGTGACCTTCTTCCATCAGAGCCTTCAACATTCCTACCGCAGCATTGGCTTCTCCTTCATTTTCCTCTTTACACATTGGTGTGGAAGTTTCCGCATCCATAAATACAACAGAGTCTTTCAACCCCAGTTGATCGAAATATGAGGAAGGATACCTATTCCCAGCAATTCCTGTAGCACTATAGAGATGGATACCATGGGGCTCATAAAAAGAATGGCTTACGACCTTTGTTATCTCATCATTCATTCTGTGCGTCTCAGGTAGTACACAAACCGGAGTACCTACGACTTTCGATGCACAATCCAAGATAGATTCGGAGAAGTAGTTCGATTCCATCTCGGGATGGAAAATAGGAGGCATCTGCCGACTATCTCCAAAGAAACATATCGTCGAAGAGCATTTGCCCAAAATAGAAGCATAGGTAAGCGGCATCAACGAAGCTTCATCCACCAATGCCATATAGGGCCGAAAATGACTATGAGTACGTAACCCCAAATTGGAGATTGCTCCCCAAATGGTCATTCCAATAATGTATCCGTATTTCTTCTTTCGTCTGTTTTCTCTGCTATAATCGTTGTATTCTGCAAACTTTTGGAACTTAAAGACATCATCTCCCAATTCTTCTGCCTTCAATAATTCTCCAATCTTGAACAATGGGACATTTTTATCCAATTGTCGTATCTTTAAAAGAGCATTATTAACTGCTTGGTGGGTGTTGGCAATTATTACAACCTCTCGGTTCACCAAAGATGATGCTATTGCCGTTGCTGCAAGAACCTGCGTCTTACCCGTGCCTGGAGGTCCTTGAAGTACATGAATGGGATAGAATTTCAACATCGACCTTACCGCCGCCTGTTGTTGATCATTCAATCTAGCAAAGACATTATTAAATCCATGGATCTCTTCAGGATTGAGCTTTAGAAAGTCTTCTGCTACTACATCCTCTTCGCCTGAAAGCATACGCAAGAATGACGCTCCTGGAGTTGCTGGAAGAATACCTTCGAGACAACCAATGAGAGAAGACAATAAATCAGGGCTGTCCATCTCCATATCATAAACCTCACCACTAATCAAAAGGTCATCTACATATACCGTTATTGTATCGGTGTTTGTGTCAATAACAAGTGCTTTTACCCCCGATTTACCTCCCTCTTTTTTAAGAATAACCCTATCGCCTGAGCGGAGTTTAGAGTAGTTGTTAGGTGCGTCGAGAACGTATACATGATTCTCACTTTTCGCAATAGCGATATCAGGAATCAGCATATCGGACGCAATTTTCTCTTCACGCGTCATCTGACGAAAACGCTCAATATCTCTCTTTTCGAAACTTTGTTCAGTATAGAGATAAGCCAGAAGACCTCCTTTATAATCTTCAAAAAAACTCATATCCCATCTCCTTTAAAAGATCTTTGAAGTATTCACGAAGAGGTACATCTACAATATAGAGATAGCATCCTTTCATTCCTCGAGACATCAACACTCGATAGATATTTCTCACATAGTCGTCAAAAGTCATAGTGGCTACTGCAAGATTCTGTCTTAATACTGGGTCTCTTGTGGCGTTTCTATCAGTAATAATCTCTTTCCGGTTCTTATCATATTTCAAATCCTCCCCGATAATCACTCCCGCATAGTCAAATTCAAAACCTTGAGCCGTATAGATACACCCTACTTGCTCAATGCCCATAGGCTTATATGCCCATTCATACCATTTGGGATATCTACGTGTAAGTTGATTGTATGGAACGGTGTCCTTCGTTTCCCAGGGCATTGCAAAATCTCCAATCCTCACATCCTTCACCAAGTCACCATCTACTACATCATTTGACCACGGCCAGCAGAAACCTGCCATAATTCTTGCCGTTTGACCTTCCTTGTTATTCTGAATAACAAGCTGGTCGTACATTTTCTGTGGGTTGTCGAAAATCTTAAAGTCAAAATCTTCTTTATGGAATACTGACGTGACCGGCTTGTTGTAAAGTACCTGCTCCAACCAATCCATGTAGTTGTCTGAACCATTGCAGCGAAACTGTGAAGTCAGTTCGCATTCTTCCACTTTGGCATTCCATCTCTCAGCGGCTTCTTTGATAAGTTTTGAAGAACCTATTTCGACACCACGAATTGCCTGCTTGTCATCAATAAAAAAAACAGTAATTTTTGCCGAACGTACAATAGTGTCAATTTGTGGCAGGTTCGTTCGCTTCTCTGCTTTAGTATACTGGTTGTTTGCGTTTTTTTGGATACGATGCGCCTCATCTACCAGCAACACATCAATCATATTTTCTTCAACTGAAGCAGGAATATAGCTGGTTACGTTTTGGAAAAGTATTCGTGTATTGGGTCGTACTTGATGTCTCACTCCTTCAAGTAACGGTTTTGACTTTGTAGCATATTGAACATTGAGCCCATGTCCATTCTTTGTCAATTTAGCCAATTCTGCAAGAATATGAAGCGCAATCACCGTTTTACCAGTTCCGGGACCTCCTTTGACAATAATGACACTCTTTTGGAAGTCGTCACTTCCAACGGTCTTACGCATAGAACGAATCTTGTCAAGGATAATATTACGAGCTACAATCTGGTCTTCAATCAGCGAGAATGCAGAAGTATCTCCCTCCTGCACCATCGTTACCACCTCGTTTAGCAATTTCTTGGATGGACGAACAGGACTTGCCATCATCTTGTTGAACACAGAAAGACCATCCCCATTCTTCAACAACTGCTTGAGTTTCTCTACCAATTCGGGTTTTTGATCTTTTGCGTATGTCGGATATTTGTCCAAAAGAGATGAGTACTGCTCGTCGAAAAGGTATGACGGATGCTTGGGGTCGTTCTTAAGGTAATTGTAACAATAAGCCAATCCCGTCAAATGCAATTCTTGGTTACTGATTACTTCAATGAAGTTAGATAAATATCCTTGATAGCCCTTTACCTGCTGAGAGGGATGTGCCACTATTCTATTTGCGTGCCCTGTATATGCGGTAACATTGAAGATGACGTCATCGTTCCTTTCTTTAGCATTGAAATTCCCTTCGCTTTCGGCAAGTTTAACTCCGTTGTTACTCCATTGTTTCAGTTCTATATGAATAACATTTTGGCTACCGTCTGTCCCTGTTCCATATATTACGCAGTCAATTCGTTTTCTGCTGAATGGAACCAGAAACTCAAAAGTAACATAGCTGTCGCTTACTCCTGCATCATACAGAATTTTGGAAATGTGGGGAGCGTTGTTTGTCCAAGATGCAATCTCATTCTCACTTGAATGAATGCCGGATTCTTCCGCACAATGAAGCATCTTCTGATAAACGATATTTCTCTCCACATCGCGAGCGAACTGCTGTTGAGTTTCTTTATAAAGGACTCGGTTAAGCATAATTATCCCTCCTTATAGTTCATTGTACTTCTTCGCACTCCCATAGGCTTTCTCCACGGGGTATTTCTTCGCGTTGAGTGCAATTTTGTCCATTACAATTTGTTTGACATCGAGATTGTACTTGTCAGCAATCAATAGTGCATAGTTGAAGATATCGGCCAATTCTTCTTTCACCTTCTCTACGTTCACATCTTTCGCATCCTTCCATAAGAATGCTTCATTCAATTCGGCTGCTTCAATAGAAAGAGCCAATGCCAAATCTTTGCCGTTATGAAATTGATCCCAATCTCTATCGTGCGTAAATTGCACAACTGCTTCCCGGAGTTCTGTCAAATCGCTCATTTCTTTCCTCCTTTCGCATTATACATTTGAAGAGCTGTTTCGTAAGCGCTCTTGAATGGAAGTCCCAATTTGGGGAGTATCTCGGGTATCTCTCTGGCGAAACTCACATAGTAGTAAGCCAACAAACGGTAACCTCCAAAATCCTCATCACCCAATGACGGCACTTTATAGCCACTCTTCTTTTCAGGGCTGATACCGGTCATGCCTATTGTGGCTATCTCCATAGCTATTTTGCGCACTTCAAGGTGCTGCATCGTGTCGAATTTCTGCATAGCGCCGAGCATATACATAGCCATCATCATGGTTTCTGCTGCATCGGCACCATCCTTGTGGTTCTCTGAGAACTCTTTGTTGCGTTCCTCTATCTCTTCGGTGCTCACATTCTGCATGGCCTCTTTCGCTTGGATAATCATCGAATCGTCCAAATGCGCCACATCTTCGTTGACCCACACAATCAAATCTTCAAAATCGAGCGTTTCAATAAAGTATCTGCAAAGGTCGTACTCCTCACCGGGTTCGTAGTCGTCACGATAGGCTTTATACTCTTCGTACAGGTCTTTTGCGCTTTCGTATTCGGCTTTCGTCGGTTTGTAATAGTTCAGCAGATTGATTCCGTACAAATCCTCCATATGAATAGAGGTGACCATATTCATCAGCTTGTTAGCCTTTACCACAGCGGGAGGGAAAATCTTGGCCTTCTCTGCCGATTGAACGGAGTTGATGTTCTCTTCTTCTTGCGAGAATAACGAAAGCATCTGAAGAGGGCGAACTTCGGGATAATGCTCAAAGATATAATCTTCAACCAGGAGGTCGAGTGGACAGTTAAATAACTGAAGCGCCAATCCGCTCCTCATATCTTTTTCCACTTTCTTGGCACCGTCATCTCCAATTCTCGTAATGAGTTTGTTGAAGAAATAGGCGAAACGCTGATGGAAGGCATTTACCTGTTCAATATCGGTAACGGGTACTTCGTTTTTACCTACCTTTGAAGCATTTATGGCCATCCGCAGATGCGTTAGTTCATGTAGTATCAGATGCTCATGATACTTCTTGCTTTCGTTATAGATTATCCGATGGTACTTACGCCCATGAATCTTTGCATATTCAAGTTTTGCTGCGAGCGACATATTTTCGACCGACTCGGTCTTGATTTCTGTGCCGCCCAAATTCTGCAATTCCTCAATAGTCTTTCCGATAGCGCGATAGCCATCACCACCATTTGCGAGCCCTAGAGCAATACTCATCTTCAACTTGTTCATCTCCTCAATCACATTTGGGTTCTCACTTCGTGGCATTGAGGCAGTACCTGCTTTGAGCAGGATGTCCCACGCTTCTCTATCCCTGCCAAGTTTCCTTAACACCATTGCCTTTCCATAATAGGTGTTAGGATATGAATCATCAATTTTCAGGGCGCGGTCGAAAGTCTCCAATGCTTTCTCATACATTCCCTGCTGCAAATATGCACCACCCACGTTATTGATGGCAATGGGGTCGTTTGGATGGAACTTGATAGCCTCCTCGTAATAACGCATTGCCCCTTGGACATCATTCTGCTTTATGAAAATATTACCCATCAGAATCAATGTCCACACATTTTCGGGATTGATATTCAGGGCATCAATCAAAAGGTTGGTGGCTTCTTGAAGCCGACCAAGCATCATTAGCGCCTGTCCCTTCATTCTGTATGCCTCGTCGTTCTTCTTGTCGACAGCGAGTACCTTGTCGAAATACGGAAGGGCGGCTTCATATTTTCCTTCGTTGCAAAGGCTCATTGCAACGTTCATGTCACTCATATTTCTCTTGTCGTTCATGATATTCTACTTTCAACGATACCATCTACGACCTTTCTCATCAGCCACCCAACGCTTCAAAGAGCCATCTTCCCGCATCACCTGATCAAAAGGGAAGCACTTGTATTTTGTAGTACCATATCCGAAGACGATATCCGCTTGTGTTGGATTTGCGTGGTACTCTACTTGTTTTCTGTCCAGATTTGTATTCATAGGTGTATAAAAAAAGGTCCGTGAACTTCTGTCTAAAGTCGAGGTTCTGGACGTACCTATGCTACAAACAAGAAAGCTCACGGATACCCGTGAGCGTTCCGCTTTCTGTGTAGCATAGTTGAAATTGTCCAGATTTCGACTTTACAAAGAAAAGCAAAAACGCTTCTAAATTATGTATTTACGTTTTATTCTATATTTCTGTTTTTTACGTTGTTTTCGTTGCTCATTTTATTTATTAAAAATCAAAGGTATTCGCGGCCTTTGGCTTATAATTAACTGACTATTTTCAAACTGCAAAGATAGGAATATTTTTTGGAATAGCAAAAAGATTGTTTTTTTGGGGGGGGTACTGGACACAGTGTTGCCCGGCGGAGCGGATGCTCCGCGCACGGTGGCTTTTGAAAGGTGAAAGGGGATTGCAAGGTGAAAGGTGAAAAGTGAGAGGTAAAAGGTGGGGGAACTTTTGAAAGAGATGCCCTACGGGCAATGGGGAATTTTGGGGGACACGCATACCGTGGGCTAAAGTCCACGGCTAAGATCTGGTGCCCCTACAGGGCTGCAGGGGAGGGAGTGAACCTTCGGCAGGCTCAGGTTCCGAGTTAAAAGTTTGCTCCAGCCCTTTTGCACAAACCCTGCTTGCGTCGCAGGCCGTGACCAGAGGTCAGGCAGAAAAGTGAAGGGGGTGTTTGGGGAATGGCGAAAAGATTGGTTGGAATCGGGTATGAAAAATGTGAGATAAGTGAATTAATTTTTCTGTGAAATGTATTTTTTGTATACTTGCAGAAAAATTAAATAATATCAACTATGGCGTATATAATTGATAAAGAGAGAGAAACGCAAAAACAAAAATCACTGCCGCGCAAGACTGTGGTGCAGCCGGTTCTGGTGACGACCGAAGGATTGGTTTATAACGAGTGTAGCGGCATCTTCCAGAATGTTGTGACCATCAACAAACTATTCTAAGGAAATAACACAAATAATTCCGACACGTAAATTATCTTGCTGAGTATCATGCAATAGCAATTGCGAAATTTTTCGCAACGAAAATTTTCGTAATCTTTCTGACGCTCGGTGGATGGTGACCTGTGGATAACTTTTCGGATAATATTTGTTTCGGAGGGTCTGAATTGGGACAGAATGCATAAAAATTCTCCTCTCACAGGCCTCATAAGACATGCAGGAACCCAACCTGTCACGTACCAACACCGTACCAACACCGTATCAACACCGTACCAAGTCCGTATCAAGTCCGACTGGAGGGGGACGAAATACGTCAAATGACATCATAATGCATCATTTCGCGTCATGGTGAATCGATTTTTATCATCCACTCCCAAGGGCCCTATATTATAGGGTGTGTTATTTAATCGGTCAAGTTATCAGTGACAGACCATGAAGTTTTTTTTTATCGTTATACAATAAAAAGGGAGTTTCCGTGTTTTCCATTAGATTGTATTCAATAAAAAAAGATATACGAAATGAAAAAGATTCTTACTTTGGCCGCCGCAGTGCTGATGACTCTGAGCGGCGTCATGGCTCAGAACACCTTCAAAGGTATTGTGAAATACAAGGTCGAGTCGACCGGCGAGGTGGCTATCGACCTGCCCGAAGAGGTGCGTGCCGCCGAAATCAAGGTGTCGGGTAACGATATGTTCACCAAGAGCGCCATCTTCTGCAGCGGTATGACCGAAGCCATCCTGGTGCAGAACCTCACCTCCACCTCGTGCCAGAACCTCGGTATGCTGCTCGGCTACCTGCGCAGTCAGGATATCGAGCTCACCTATCAGGGCTCGGGCAAGATATTGGTGAAGAGCACCGCCAAGGAGAGCGATTTCGACAGCGTGGATATCAAGGACGAGGAACCCGGCCATTTCTACTATGAATATGTGGCTGGCGAGACCAAGCAGATCGCCGGCTACACCGCCAAGAAGATGGTCCGCCACCAGTTTGACGACGAGGGCACGGATCATCAGATGACTATGTGGTACAGCGACGAGATCGGCCCCAAGATCAATATCCTCTTCGGCGGCATCAAGGGTATGCCCCTGGAGTGCACCGTCGAGGCCGGCGAGGGCAAGGCCATCACCTATACCGCCACCGAGATCGTCAACGGCAAGGTGAAAGAGGCCGACTTCCTGCTGCCCGACGGCTATGAGACCCTCAGCGAAGAGGAGATGGAAACCCTCGGCACCGAGATACAGGATGCCATGGAACTGCTGAGCGAAGAATAAAGTTTACTGTTTAAGGTTTACTGGTTAAAGTGGCTGGCGTAAAAAAGAAGAAGCAACCTGCGAAAAAGAGCAAGTCGCGTTCCGGCAAGAAGGGGAGCGACTTTGTGGCGTTTCTGCGGAGCAAGCGGTTTGCCCATATCCGCGGGGCACTCTATGTGCTTTTCTCCATTTTCCTGCTGATCGCTATGGTGGGCTATTATGCCACCACCGGCCGCAGCGGATGGTTGGGGATGGTGGGTCACGGTGTGGCCGAGTTTTTCACCACCAACCTGTTCGGCATCGGCTCGCTGGGATTCACATTGCTCTTCTTTGTCTACGGCATGCGGCTGTGGGATGTGGTGGTGCTGCCCTGGTGGAAGACCTTCGGAAGCACCCTGTTCTGGATGCTGTGGATCTCGCTGGTGCTGGGATATATCGGAGGAGCCTGGATAGACAGGGGCGACTTTGAGTGCTATGCCGGCATCGGTGTGCAGCTGGCCGAGCCGCTCCACCGTTGGCTCAGCTGGTGGACGCTGGTGCTGCTGCTCTTTGTGGCGG
>LXOW01077947.1_pt1 | contig 12044 bp, 10 predicted proteins | sample 1368591 | NCBI WGS metagenome assembly LXOW01 (sample SAMN04884650, study PRJNA319009) | bovine gut metagenome | isolation source: Cow rumen | host: Bos taurus | place: Italy: Legnaro (PD) | collected 2014-07-09
GCCTCCAGCTTGGCAGGGTCGCAGTATACCTGGATTTCACGCTTGGGAGCGCCGGCTACGGACACCGTACCCACGCCGGATACGCGGCCCAGCGGGGTAGCGATCCGCTCCTCCAGGAGCTTGTCCAGCGCGCTCACGCTTTGGTCTGCCGTGGCGGCCAGAATCATGATGGGAAGCTCGTCAATGCTGAACTTGAACAGGAAAGGCAGCGAGGCGCCGTCCGGCAGCTGCTGCGAAATCATGTCCAGTTTGTCACGGACGTCGTTGGTGGCTTCATCGATATCTGTTCCATACTCGAACTCCAGCGTGAGCACGGCAATGTTTTCACGGGAGTTGGAGGTAAGATTCTTCAGGTCCGATACACCGTTGAGGGCGTTCTCCAGCAGCTTGGTGAGGTTGTTTTCCACATCCTCCGCCGAAGCGCCGGGATAGGAGCTCATCACCATGATGGTGTTGGACTCCACATCCGGGAAGTTGTCTACCGGCAAGCGCAGGAGGGCAAATACGCCCAGGATAGCGAACGCCAGGAAGATGAGCCCCGTGGTGACCGGATTATTGACAGCTGTTCTGTAAATACTCATAACACATTCACCTTCACGCCGTCACGCAGGGCGGCCTGTCCTTTCACAACCACCTTCCAGCCATCCTGAAGGCCTTCGGTAATTTCATATTCGGTGCCCATGTGGCGACCGGTCTTCACCGGCAGGTACTTCACGGTACCGTCTTCCTGCAGCACATAGATAAAGCGGGTGCCGGTGCCTTCCTGTTTTACCAGGGCCTTGTCCGGGACCACCACGCTGCTGCGGGAGCCAAAGTTCACCGTTACGCGGGCATACATGCCGGGACGAAGCACCTTGTTCTGGTTGTCCACCACTACCTCTGCCTTGAAGGTGTGGGTGGCGGCGTCAATCACGGGATACAGGCGGTCGATTTTTCCACGGAAGGTTTTTCCGGGGATGGCATCCACGGTGAGGGTAACCACATCGCCCTTTTTCACCTTGGTGTATTCGCTTTCGGAGATGCCCACCAGCAGTTTGACAGGAACTACCTGCTGCACGATGAACAGCGGAGCGCTCATGGCGAACATGTCCCCTACGTCAAAGTTGCGGGCGGTGACATAGCCCGTCACAGGGCTGCGCAGGATGGTATTTTCCTCTACGTTCTGGTAGTTGGATTTGCGCACTTTATAGCCCAGTTCGGCAGCCTCGAAGTCACTTTTGGACAGGCCGCCTTCCTCGTACAGGCTCTTGATACGCTCGTATTCTGCGTCATCGTTCTGGATCTGGAGGGCCAGCTGGTCCAGCTGGAGACGGTCCATTTCGGCCAGAATCTGACCCTTGGACACGTAGTCCCCTACCTCCACGTTGATTTTGCGGATGCGGCCGCCTTGCTGCGGCATGATGTTGTTCACCACATAGGCCTCTACCGTAGAGGCGTAGGTGCTTTCCTGGGGGACGGCGCGGGCCTGGGCCACAGCCACTTCCACATTCGGGGTTACCGCTGCGGGAGCGGCTTGCCCGGTCTTGTCCTCGTTGCTCCCGCAGGACACTGCCGCAAGGAGGGCGAGGATGGTTGCCATTTTGCTTTTCATATCTCTTGACTTCTGTTATTCTTGGGTAAAATCGTAGCCCAGGGTTTGCTCCAGCGTGGCTTTGGCCACCATGAAGTTATACACGGCCTGTGCGCTTTGCAGGCGGGTCTGGGTAAGGGTGAGTTCCGTGTTGTTCAGGTCCGTGAAGGTGGTCTTCCCTACCTCATAGCTCTTGGAGGCAATGTCGTAGGCTTTCTCTGCGCTCTTTAACGCCTCGGAGGCGGCGTCGTAGGTTTTCATGGCCGTTGCCATGGTGTTCAGGTTCTGGCGGATGCTGATGCGCAGCTGACGCTCCGTGTTCTCCCGCTGGAGCTGGAGTTCGTCTGCCTGGACGCGCGTTTGCTTGATGGTGTGGTAACGCTGACCGCCGGAGAAGATGGGAATGCTCAGGGTGACCACGGCCGTGCTGGACGGCAGCCACTTCCACTGGCTCAGGTTGAATTTGTCGCTCTGGGTGTAGTAGTTGTAGGTGAGCGAGAGGTTCAGCGTGGGCAGGTACGCATACTGCTGCATGCGAATCTGGCGGGCCAGGATTTCCGCCTGGGTGGCCAGCTGGCGAAGCTGGGAGTTCTTTTCCAGATCGGACTCTTCCCCTTCCAGTAGGTCCCGGAACATCGTTTCCGCGTAATCGGCCAGTTCCCCTTCAATGTCGATAGGGGTGTCCAGCGCGATGCCCATGACGGCTTTCAGCTGCCATAGACCCAGCTGGATGGCGTTTTCCGCGTTGTACAAGTTAGGAATGGCGGCGGCATAGGTGCTCTGGGCACGGGCCAGGTCCATGGCGGAGGCCTTTTGCACGTTGTAGCGGCTTTCCGTGAGTTTGAGGTTGTGGGCGGCGTTTTCCAGCACCGCGTTGTACACGTTGTACGAAGCCTTGGCCATCAGGACGGCAAAATAGGCCTGTTTTACGGCGGTAACGGTGCTCAGGCGGGATTCGCGGGCCTTTTCAATGGTGAGCTCCACCTGGTCTTTGGTGAGGCGGAGGCTCTCCCAGAGCTGTACGTTCACCAGCGGCATGGCCGCGGAGATGCTAAACTGCACCTGGTTGCGACGGCCCATCTCAATGGGCTCGCTGCTGCTGCCCGGGCCTTCTTTTTCCGGGGCCACATACACCACGAAGGGGGTGTTGGTGGCTTCGTACAGCTGCTGGATGTAATACATGATGGGGTCCATGAGGCCCTCCATCATGGAGGACATGCCGCCGCCGGAACTGCCTGTGCCTTCGCTGTCATCGTCCGAGCCGAAGAAGACCTTCTGCTTTTTGATGGCGTAGCTGTACATGCCGGTGGCACTGATTTGCGGGAACAGGGCGCCATAGGCACCCTTCTGTGCATATTTCTGGCGCTTGATTTCCATATCGGCCACCTTGATGGAGGTGTTTTCCGACAGGGCGATTTTTAGCGCGTCGTCCAGGCTTAGCACCAGCGTGGAGTCACTTTGCTCCGGGCGGGCCTCCTGATATTGCGCCCATGCCTGCAGCGGGAGCAGCAGCATAAGCGCGAGGATACATTTCTTCATAACTTACCAACTAATTAAGCGGCAAATTTACTGCAAAAACTACGCCTGCGCAAATATTTTTTTCTATCTTTGTGACATGGAATATTTGGTAGTAAACTGGAATGTGGACCCGGCCATTCTGCGACTGGGTGGTTTTGAACTTCGTTGGTACTCGCTGCTGTTCGTGGGCGGGTTTATTTTGGGTTGGTTTATCGTAAAAGCCATGTTCAAGCGGGAGCGCATCCCGGAGTCCCTGCTGGATCCGCTCCTGTATACGATGCTCATCTGCACCATCGTGGGCGCCCGTCTGGGCCATTGCATCTTCTATCAACCGGACTATTATTTTGGCTCCTGGGAAGGTTTCTGGGAAATCTTCATGCCTTGGAAAGGCGGCCTGGCCAGTCATGGTGGCACCATCGCCCTTATTCTGGGCATGTGGTGGTATGCCAAAAAGTATGGCCCCGCCAATGACTTCGACTTTTTGTGGATGGTGGACCACGTGGTCATTCCCATCGCATTTGCCGCCTGCTTCATCCGCCTGGGAAACCTCTTCAACTCCGAGATTTACGGCGCACCTACTTCCCTGCCCTGGGGCTTTGTGTTCGAGCGCAATGGGGAAACCGTTCCCTGCCATCCCACACAGCTGTACGAGGCCCTCACCTATCTGCTGCTGGGCCTGGGACTCGTCGCCCTGTACAAGTGGGGCCTGGACAAGACCTACCGCGGCACCTACTTCGGAATTTTCTTCATCGTGTGTTTCGGCAGCCGCTTCCTTATCGAGTTCGTAAAGAACGACCAGGTGGACTTTGAAGCGGGCATGCTCCTGAACATGGGGCAGCTGCTGAGTATCCCCTTCGTTCTGCTGGGCATTGGCGTCCTGATCTACGCCTACGTAAAAAAAATCCCCGCCCGCGCCGTTCACCCGGAAAAAGGCTCCACCAAAAAAGAACCCACCCACTTCGCCCACGCGAAGTAGCGGGTGCGCCGCTGATCGGTAAGTAGCTGACAGTCAGCATATTACACAATAATCCTCGTTCGAAAATCGAACGAGGATTATTGCATAACTTACTGTGAGCTAATTACTTAGCTATCACGGAAATTAGTCCTGGATGGCAGCGATGCCGGGGAGGATCTTGCCTTCGATGGCTTCCAGCATGGCGCCACCGCCGGTGGAGACGTAGCTCACCTTGTCGGCATAGCCCATCTGGGTAACGGCAGCCACGGAGTCGCCGCCGCCCACCAGGGTGTAGGCACCGTTCTTGGTGGCCTCTGCCAGGTCCTCGGCGATCTGGAGGGTACCCTTGGCAAAGTTAGGAAGCTCGAATACGCCCACGGGACCGTTCCAAAGGATGGTCTTGGAGCTCAGGATGATCTTCTTCCAGTTCTCCAGGCTCTCGGGTGCGGCATCCATGCCCTCCCAATCGTCCGGAATTTCCGTGATGGGGAAAATCTTGCGGGGCGTGTCGTTGTCGAAGGCCTGGCCGCACACAGTGGCAACGCTCAGGGACAGGTTGACACCACGCTCCTTGGCTTCCTTCATGATCTCCAGTGCATCGGGAATGAGTTCATCCTCATGCAAGGACTGGCCGATCTTGCCGCCCTGAGCCTTGATGAAGGTATAACCCATACCGCCACCGATGATCAGGTTGTCCACCTTGCCCACGAGGTTCTTGAGCACGGCCAGCTTGGAGCTAACCTTGGAACCGCCGATGATGGCAGTCAGCGGACGCTGGGCGTTCTTGAGCACATTGTCGATAGCCTTGATCTCGCCTTCCATCAGGTAGCCGAACATCTTGTCATTGGGGAAGTACTCGGCGATGAGGGCGGTTGAACCGTGTGCACGGTGTGCAGTGCCGAAAGCATCGTTGATGTAGCAGTCGGCATAGCTGGCGAGGGTCTTCACGAACTCCTTCTGGGAGGCCTTCACGGCAGCCTTGGCGGCTTTCTTTTCCTCGTCGGTGGCATCCTCTGCCAGGCCGCGGGGTTTACCCTCTTCCTCTGCATAGTAACGGAGGTTCTCCAGCAGGAGGGCCTCACCGGGCTTCAGGGCATCGGCCTGGGCCTTTGCCTTCTGGCAGTCGTCGGCAAACTGTACGGGAACACCCAGGCATTCGCTTACGCGGCCCACGATGTGCTTGAGGGAGAATTTGGGATCTACTTTCTTGGGACGACCCAGGTGGGACATGATGATGAGGGAACCACCTTCTGCGAGCACCTTCTTGAGGGTGGGCATGGCACGGCGGATACGGGTATCGTCCGTGATTTCGAAGTTTTCGTTCAGGGGAACGTTGAAGTCTACGCGTACGATGGCTTTTTTGCCTTTGAAGTCGTACTTGTCAATGAATTGTTGCATAAATTATAGTGTATAAAAACTTTCCAGCCCACAAATTTAACAATCTTTGCACGATTTTCAAAGAAGGGAGGCTATTAGCGTTTAAGGCGCACAAAGATACTCAGCGGAAGCACCTTCCCGAAAGCGTCGTTGAAGGCCAGTTCACCGGAAGTCATATCGCGGAACTGGTTTTTAAAGGCCTCACGCACCACAGTTTCCCCCAGGGCAGCACTATAGCCGTTGGAATAAAGGTTGAGGACCATGAAGGCATCCCGCTCAGAAAGGATGGCGGCGACATTTTGCAGCAGGCCAAACAGCAGCTCGTCCAGCTTCCACTTTTCCCCGTCCGGGCCGTGGCCGTAAGCGGGCGGATCCAGGATGATGCCATCGTATTTGTTGCCGCGCTTGGCTTCCCGTTTGGCGAACTTGAGGGCATCCTCCACCACCCAGCGCACCCCGTCCAGGCCGCTGCGCTCCATGTTCTCGCGGGCCCAGGTGACTACCTGGCGCACGGAGTCCAGGTGGGTGACATCGGCCCCGGCGCATTTGGCGGCGAGCGATGCCGCGCCCGTATAGGCAAAGAGATTGAGCACCTTGGGCGCAGGAAGGCCGTTGGCTTTGTGAATACGGCCCAGGCGGCACGTTTCCTTGTAGATGAATTCCCAGTTGGGAGCCTGCTCCGGGAACACACCCACGTGCTTAAAGGACGTCAGGCCCAGCCGGAGGCTCAGGTGCAGGTCGCTGGCGGCGTGCGTTTCCGGATCCGGTTCTCCGTTGTAGGCAATGCTCCACTGATCGTCCATCTTTTTGGACTTGTTCCAGGTGCCGCTATCTTCCTTGCCAGCCTTGCCGAACCCGGCGCCGGGCAGGAAGGTCACATGGCTCAGGCGTTTCCACTCTTGCTCGGGCATGGAGGGCGTCCACAGGGCCTTGGGCTCCGGTCTTCTCAGGACATATTTGCCAAAACGCTCCAGCTTTTCGCCGTTGCCGCTGTCCAGCAGTTCGTAGTCTTTCCAATACTGTGCAGGGAATTCTACCGCCATAACAAAGAAATTTTTACAAAGATAGTTATAAAATCAGAAATGGACACCGAGTCCCAGCGTGACGCCCAGCGTACGGAAAGCAATGGTAGATAAACCAAGACTCACGCCAAGGTATTTCCAACCGAATAACGCGCCACCTGAAACAGCCACCCCTCGGGCCGAAAGGTCTTCAATCCGAGCCCACTGGCCATCGGCATCATCCCAATAGATATTCCTATAGCCATACCCGGCCGCCAAATAGGCGCTCAAATAGTTTGTAAAGGAATAACTGGCACCACCGGTGACGCTAAAATGGGCGATTTTGGAAGCGCCCCCCGGCCAGATATACCCTTCCCCGTCGGGACGGGAACCATTACTCAAGGCGGCATAGCTTTCCTTTACGCCCACAAAATTGGACTGGGCCCCTACCACCACGCCCCATTTCTTGCGGACGTTCACAAAGATGCCCGGAACAAACTCCGGAGCAAATGACCCGGTTAATAGAATGGAAGTCTTTATCGGTGTCGATCTCGGAGTCGCTGGTTCCACGGACGCCGGGCCATCCAAGGACTCTTTGAAGGAGTTCACCAACTCCCCCTGCTGCATAGCTGCATCGATGGCTGAAACCTTTTCGCGCTCCGGCGGCAGTGCTTCCTGCGTGGGTTGGGCTGGTCGGGTCTCCGGAACGGCAACCTCCAGAGGCGCGGCATACACCTCGCCGATGATATCCCGAATCGCACTCACTTCCCGCTCGATATGTGTCATCGGAACAGGAAGAGGAGCCGACGAAAGCGCCACATGGTCCAGAAGCCACTGCCTTATCTCATTTTTCCCAGGGAGTTGATGCCCCTCAGGCAGGCTGCACAAATAGTACCAGGCCCAGGTATAGTAGGTTTTTCTCTGGGCATCGTTCTCCGCCTTCCTCCCCTCTCTCAAGATATCAGCCGCACGCGTCTGCCTACTCTGGAATATGGCGTCCAGTGCCGTCCCGCGAAGGTGGAACAAGATTTTGCCATTCTGCATCTGCTCTACGGTCGCTCGCTCTATATCGGCCCTATATGTTTCCAACAGGGCCGGCTTTTCAAACGTAACCGCTTTGCTAATCTGAGACATCAAGGCAAGAAAAGCCTCCTGCGAGGTATTCCCCTGTCCATAATAATCCCGATGGATATAGTCCTGTCCCCACAGCGAAAGGCCAAGAAGCAAAAGAATCCATATGAGAACAAAACGGCGCATTACTAAAAAGCCCTCCTGTAATCGGCCGACAAAGACTCCAGTCTCGCCTTCTGCGAAACGGTGGGTGCGCCCGTAGCCTCCTGGAGACTCATGTACACTTGTTCCTGAAGGCCCTGCAAAATAGCAAATTCTTTTCGGGACAGGCGTTTCCCCCGTCCCGACTTACAGGCCCGGCACAGGGCATCATAATCCTGGAGCACACGTTCCCAGGACTGTCGGTCCGCTTCCAAAACATCGGCAACTATCTCACTCCAAACGAGACGGAGACTGTCCTGAGGGGCTCCGCCGCTAAGCAAGCGTCCATCACGGTTACACAAGTAAAACAAGCCCTTCTGCTCCAATAGGGCTATATCGTTATCCAGAAATTCGATAGAATCATATTCCGCCGGAAGGACTTCCTCCCCATTCTCTTTCACCAGTCCATAACAACCCTTCTGCAGAATGATTTCGCACCCGTTGAAGCAGGTCCATCGACCCTCAATCGGTGCTTGTACAGCTACTTGCTCCGGTGCCTGGGCACAGGAAACGACGAGCATGCACGCGATAAAAAGCCGAATCTTTAACATAATTTACAAATTTACGAAAAAATCCTTAAATTTGGTTTTTAACGATGGGTACCCAATCCTCATATGACATCGCTTCCGGGTTCTTCGAAAACTGGAATGCCGACAGAGCCGAGCAGCAACTGGCTTTGGAGCGGCTTTCTACCCCTGGTTCGGGCATTACGCAACTGTACAAAAGCCGCAGCGGGGGCCGAAACCGGCTTTACAAGGTGCTTGCGCCCCAATGTCGTGGCAACCTCCTGCATGAAAGCATTTTAAGGAAAGAATTCGAGATTGGATTCTCCCTTACCCACCCCGGTATCTGTGCATACTATGCCTTTACGCAGTTGGACGGCTTGGGAAATGCTATCGAACTGGAATGGATAGAGGGTTGCAACCTGCGGGAGTGGATGGCACAAAAACCGACGCAAAAACAAAGGAACGCCGTCCTGAATGAGCTTCTGGAAGCCCTGGCCTACATGCACCGCAAACAAGTGATCCACCGGGACCTGAAGCCGGAGAATATCATGATCACCTATCAGGGCAACCATGTAAAGATTATCGATTTCGGATTCTCAGACTCCGACGCCCATGCCATCAACAAGGGCGCTGCCGGCACACGCAAATATGCCGCTCCGGAATTAATCGAAGGAAAAGGGGTCGATGAAAGAAGCGATATCTGGTCCGTGGGAGCCATCATGGAGGAACTCCTCCCACGCTATGCTGTAATTGCCCGCCGTTGCAAAGCGCCCAATCCTCAAAAGCGCTATTCGGACATCCCGGCCTTGCAAAAAGCACTCGCCGTACGACGAAGGCTATGGCTGATTCCTGCGCTAGCCATCCTTCTTATCGCTGCGGGACTGGCCTGGAACTTCCGCACATACGGGGACAATGCGCTGGACACACTGGTAAGAGAAGCCGAAGAAGCTATCTCGGCTACAATTTCTTTATCAGAGTAATACCGTCCTTATACCCCGCCACATACATCGGCGTCAGAATTCCGCCACGCTCGATATGCGGAATATAGACCGGATAGCCCTTCACAATGGCCGGAAGCACAAACTGATCTCCTACGAGCAGGGAAGATTTGTGAACCTCCACCACCTCGAAACGATTATCTCCTTTGTACTCAAGGGTTACCAGGCGATCCGGGTTCCACCCTATCCGCACCCGCTCTCCCGGCGTAAGCGTTTCTGCCACCAGGGAGTCTTCCGAAAGAAAGCCCGATACAAACTCTTCGGATTGGTGGATCTGGGAACAGAACGCGTCGAAGTTTTGAAAACCGACATATCGACTAAGAACATCCAATGTGTAAGTCCGAGGGTTGGACATGTAGTTTACATACCCCCACAGACGTTTGAGCGTAGAGGCCGACAAAAGTTCGGATGTTGCGCTCTCGATATCCTCCGAAAGGTCATCAAAATCCGTCGCCTTGGCTACATTGCCAAAACGGGACTCAACCTGCATGAGAAGCACATGGATTTCGGGTTTCTGGTCGATCATAACTTAAGGCATGGTAAAAATGAACGTTTCACTCTGGCTATAAGACCCGCCATGTGTAAAAAACGCGTAGTAATAATATGTTGTGCCGCTCTCCAGGCCAGAGATTGTCCTCCGGAATCCGTCTTCGCTCAATTGAGCGCCATATTCAATATAGTCTATCTGATTGACGGACAAACCGAAACCCATATCCGTAACCCCTTCCGTGCTGCTGAGAACAGCTTTCAGCAGAACTGTTGTGCCCTCGGGACTGGCCTGCACAGACTCAAACCACACCGCACCAGCCGGCTCCTTGGTGTAGAAAGACAGGGTCTCCGAGACCACTCGCCCATCGACGGTGTCGGCCCAGGCATAGAAACGATAACAGGTTCCCGGGGTCAGTTCTGTCCAGGAATAGGAAAAGAAACCATCTTCCTGTACACTGGCACTTCTTTCAAGAAAATCTTCGGACTCGGAAGCCAGGGCAAAACCAACGGAAGTCACGCCCTCTGTACGGCTCAGCCGGGCACGAAGGGCGACTGATGTCTCTCCGGCCGTGGCTCCCACATCCATAATCATCAGGGTTGGATCTTCCGCCGTTGTAAATCGGTCAAACTCCGACGTCACCCTTTTCCCATCCACTACTACAAACGCATAATAAACGTACTCCGTAGAGGGCAGCAAAGACTCTACTGTGGTCGAAAACGTGTTTCCGGTCATGACGCAGGCGTACTCTACAGCAGTCCGCCCTTCACGCGAAAGGCCGAATCCGCAGTAGGTGACATAGGTCCCGTCGTCCACCGTTGCCATAAGGTCTACAGTAAAGGCCGATGGGATGGCGGCCGTCTGGGTAAAGGAAACAAGGTGCACCTCGGGTTCTGTCTTAAATGTAAGTTTTTCCGATGTCACCTTCCGGCCCCGCTGAATAACCCAGGCATAAAAACTGTACTGGGTGGCCGGCAAAAGATCCTGCAATTCAAGCGAATAGCCATTCCCCACCCTATCGACTTCGTAATCCACGAAGTGGGTTCCGTCCGTCGACAAAGAAAAACCGGTGGCCGTCACTTCTTCCACTTCGCTTAGCGTCGCCCCTAGAAGCGCTGTCTTAATTCCGGGTGTTGCCGATACCGACAGAAACTGGACGGTGGGAACCTGCGGGTCCGAAGGATCCGCCAGGAGCGTACGGAAACTGTGTTGAGGGGTTTGAATCCGGGATGTCCCGTTGGCGACAAACGCATAAAAATTGTAGTCTGTCCCGGGAGAAAGTCCTTCGGTGGAGGCGGAAAAACTCATTTCGACCTTATCCAGCACGGCCTTATACTCCCGAATAACGCCATCCTTGACGATGCCAAAACCGCAATCCGTAAAGTTGGCAGGACCACCCAGGCTGGCATACAACGTCACAGCCCCCGACGCCGGAACCACCTCTGTTGAAATGATTTGCGGAACCAATTGCGCTACGGGAGGATTGGCCTTCTTCCCACAGGAGAAAGAGAGGAAAGCCGTCCCAAGCAGCGCTATGTTCCGCAACCATTTCACTTTTGCAAAGATATAAAATCTTACCAGTTTTCAATCTGTCCACCGATGTCGATAACCACCTTTTCAGGGTTATCACTGAGCGTGATAGTCACTTTGTGAACAGTACCGCTCTTAAATACAACGGTCGATTCGAACAGATAGGAAACCTGGCCACAGATTACCTCTACCAGGGGGACACGGTTACTGAGCCGCTGCGGGACAACAATAGCTTCAAACTTATCAAGAGCCACTTTGCGGGCATGGATACTAGCCGCGGCTTTATGGTCATCCCTTACGACATCTCCGGTAGCAAGATCCAAAAAGGCTTCCGTAACGGTATTATGGACAAAAACGTCCACATCTTCCGGAAGTTCTCCTTCATAATCTTCACCCTTGACAAGCGACACCTCAACTTTGCACATTTTGTGCTGGAAGGCCATCGGGACAGAAGCCGTGCGGGTTACGCCCTTGGCTTTAGCCCAAAGAAAGTCGCTGGCCTCGTATGCGCTCATCTCTTCCTGACCTCCGGTATAGGCCTGATCGAGGGCCACTTGGAAAGGATGCGCATCTACCGAAGAGACATCCATTTTGGGGTAATAGCCATAGATATCGAACTTGGTATCCTCTTCCCAGTAGACTTTGGGGTCCAGAGTCCAATTGGTGCCATTGAAAGTGAGAGTCAGGTTGCTGCCCCAGTTGCCGCCGATCTGCAGCGGAGAAGGAGTCTCACCATTATATTTGGTGATAAAGATTCCCACTTTGTCGCCGTTCTCAAAACCGGACGCGGTTGCTTTGGTTGTCCCGGGGTAAGTGGGACACAATACTAA
>LXOW01221361.1_pt1 | contig 12039 bp, 5 predicted proteins | sample 1368591 | NCBI WGS metagenome assembly LXOW01 (sample SAMN04884650, study PRJNA319009) | bovine gut metagenome | isolation source: Cow rumen | host: Bos taurus | place: Italy: Legnaro (PD) | collected 2014-07-09
CAGATTAATCAGAAATACGCCGCCTTTGAAGAGCAGTATGGCTTGGATCAGGAAAAGGTCGGTCCCTATTGGGAGAAGGCCCAGACGTTGAGAAACGAAGCTACCGACCTCATCAACTTTGTTGAGGCCCTGAAGTGGGATCTCGTGAAGGAGATTGAATTGGCCAAGGCCACTTCGGATGACGAAGCTGTCCAAATGGCTCTCGAAAGCGGACTGCTGAAGAGCTCCAATACCACCATGAACGGACGTACCATTTACAACATCAACACCTCCAAGGTGAAGTCGAGAGACGGTTACAACCAGCCTACCATGTATATGATGGGTGACCCCGAGGGTCCGGGCAACGGCGGTAAAGCTTATGAACTGTCAGAGAAAATGAGAAAATTCCGTCATGAAGTCATCAAGGCCGCCGGTCCTGAGCACCTTCATGAAATCGGTCTGATTACCGACAGCATCTATGGTACAAAAGCCTATTTGCAGGAAAACGGCTATAGCGAAAACCAGATGAAGAAACTCCCCTTGGAAGGAGAATACTACGGTGCCAAGATTAGCTACTATCCTGGCTCAACTGATATGGTGCAAGACAGCTGGGAATACCACAACTTCCACCACACGGTGTTGGTTGCTGATGTTACCTTGTTGAACAAGATTATCTCTGAAGCCCAGACTGCAGAGTTGAACGCTGTGACCGAATTGATGTCAGAAATCCATGCCACTGACTTCACCTTTGATGAGGTTGGTGCCAGAGTGTTTGCCGAGAGTGGTTATCTCCTCTCTGGTCAGACCTACAAAGCCCAGGCTATGGTGACCGCTTGGAAGAACTCCCAACTGACCGCTCGTGTGAAACTCGACGGTGGTGCCGAAAAAGAATACACCAGCAACTCACAAGGCGTCATTCCGTTGGAATGGAACGTGGGTGTCGGTTCGCACAGCTACACCGGTGTCATTGACATGTTGGATCCTGTCTCGAACCAAATGACTGAATATCCGTTCTCCGGCTCCTTCACTGTGGCTCCTCCTGCGGTGAGCGTCTCTGCCACCAAGATGAACGTTGTGTATCGTGGTATCGACAACCCGATCGCCGTCGGTGGTGGTGTCGGTGGTGCCATCAGCGCTTCAGCCAGCAGCGGTTCTCTGACCCCCACGGGTAACGGTACCTACAACCTGCGTCCGGGTGAGGCCAATGAAGTGACCATCAACGTCAGCTCCAATGGTTCCAACCTCGGTAGCATGAAGTTCCGCGTGAAAGACCTGCCCAAGCCCGAAGCCATCATCCGCAACGTTGTGAACGGTCAGGTTTCGAAGAGCGCTCTGCTTGCTGCCAACCGCGTGGAAGCCGAGATGAAGGACTTCGACTTTGACGGTGTCCACTACGATGTGGTCGGCTACACCTTCCGTTACAAGACCAAGAGCGGTACTACCAAGGAAGCCAAAGCCAACAGCGGCCCGTTCACCGATGAAATCAAGACTGCCATCAGCCAGTCGAATGTGGGCGACATGTTTGTGTTCACCGCCATTCAGGTGCGTGGTAACGACGGCAAGACCAAGACCCTCGACACTCCTATCGGTGTTGAAATCAAGTAATAGAATACTTTAAAATCCTATAAGATGAAAAAGACACTTGTTTCCATGTTGACCCTTGCGGTGCTCTTCGGCAGCCTGAGCCTCAGCGCACAGACGACTGACATCAAAGCCCCGAAAAACAGCATCCTTTCCGGCCAGCAGCAAATCATGAACGAAAAGGCTCCTTCGCCGCTTCCCGAAATTGATGAATCCAACATCATGTGGAAAAAGACGGTGATTAGGGAAATCGATTTCCGTCAGAAGATCAATCAAGTGTTCTACTATCCCATCAATCCGACTGAGGACTGGAGAAATCTCATCACTGTGATTTACGATGCCATCCAGAGTGGCGACATCACCCCCTATCGCGTCGAGAACAACATCGACGATATGGTGACTCCGCTGACCTTGGCCGATTTTGAAAAGGAAAACACAAAGATTGGCGACCCGCCGGTTATCTGGAAAGATGGCGAGGAAGTGCCTAACGAGATTGAGTTTAAGGATCGTTTGCTCAATGTGACCCGTCTCCGCATCAAGGAGGACTGGTATTTCGACAAGAAATTGTCGCAGTTCCTTGTCCGCATCATCGCCCTGGGTCCCATTGTGGTTGACGACGACGGCGGTCTGTCGCAAGTCTGCTGGGTGCCCTACGAGAACTCACGCGACGTGCTGGCAAAGGCATTGGCCTTCAACCGCAACAACGCTGCACAGCGTCGTACCTACGATGAAGTGTTGCAAAAGCGTATCTTCGATAGCTATATCATCAAAGAAGAAAACGTTTACGACCGTTACATCAACTCCTATGCTTTCAACATTGATGCCCTCTATGAATCAGAGCGCATCAAGAACGAGATGCTCAACTTCGAGCAAAGCCTCTGGGAATATTGATGGTTTGCGCATGACAATGAAAAAGGGCATCCGCAAGGATGCCCTTTTTTTGTGCCGTTATTGCGTAATTGCTCCACCTTGCATCGTCGAGTCGCTTCGCATTCTCATTCNNGAATAATGTTTAACCTAAATCTGCCTCAAAATGAAAAAGCTGTTATTATCAATGATCGTACTGTTGTTTGTTATTCAAGTACAAGCGCAAGAAGATGCCAATTGGTGTTCTATGGATAATACTGCTGCTTTCCCTGTGTTCAAAGTTGAACAAGTATTGTTTGAGAATTTGTATTATAATATTATTGAAGATGGTGCACAGGTTACTTATGAACAGCCGGAGTTAGGGATCCCTGCTTACTCCAATTATCCTGACACAATTATTATCCCTTCACAGGTCGAGATTAACGGTGTTATTTACCCAGTTGTTTCAATAGGGGAGAACGCTTTTCAGTGTTGCTGGGACTTAAAGGCAGTGGTGATTCCGAATACGGTCACGACGATAGGGGACTATGCTTTTTATAGCGATAACCAAATTGAAGGGATAGTGCTCCCCGATCATTTGGTGCGCATTGGGAAAGGTTCGTTTTTGGGAACAGGGATTACCTCAATTGGCTTGCCTAATACATTAGCATCCATTGGTATACAAGCGTTTAGCTTCACGCCACTTCACACAATTTCGATACCCCAATCAGTCACCGAAATTGGAGAGGGTGTATGTCTAATTAGTTGGGGGTTGTTTTCTGATATGAAGNNTTCTATATATTGGTATGCCGATAGTTGTAGTTTGATTCAGAACTCCCCATGGAGTATTACATATCCCTTTGCGAATAATTTTTCGTATGTGGTTATTGGAGATAACGTAAGGGTTATCCCTCAATGTTGTTTTGCTACTACAGGAAATGATACGATTACTATTCCAGAACAAGTGACATTTATGCATGCGACATTTAATTCATGTCCAAATTTAAAATGGGTTAATTTTAATGCAAAACGGTGTCCTAGAGCAATATATCCTTTTTGGCATTGTGGAGCACTTGAGACAGTGATTTTTGGTGATAGTGTAAGAATAATACCAGAGGCTGTATGCGCAGATGGAGAATACATGGAAGATGATCATCCTCATATATCTACGGTGGTTCTTGGTAATTCGGTTGAAACAATTGGATCGCTTGCATTTGGAAACAACGTCGATTTAGAATCTATAACAATTCCCCCAACAGTTAAATACATTGATCAGAATGCTTTCGCAAATTGCACGAGTTTGAAACGTGTGTATATGGAACCTGATATTCCACCAGTTGTGCTTAGGGGAGCTTTTCATTATAATGCTGAAGATAGGACCTTTATTGTTCAATGCCAAAATTATGAGTCTTATTATAATGCCGAAGGTTGGGATAGTTGCTATTTTGAGAGTTATAGCGAGACTTTTATGCCTTTAGTTGAATACCGAAACAGTCTATGGAGTGTTCCCGAAAGTCCATACCAATTTACAATTTTATCTAATGATACCATTATGGGAAAAGTGAGGTTGTGGAAAAATGCAAGTACTTGCGACGCTACCGCTATATACTTTGCCGAAGCAAATGAAGGCTATCACTTAGACCATTGGAGCACTGGTGCGACATGCAATCCAGATACGCTGGTGGTCACAGGGGATACAATTGTAACTGCCTATTTTGCGAAGGACCAGTACCGAATTGATGGCGTAGCTGCTACCTCAATTATTTTTACGGATTTTGAGGATCCCGAACAGGATACTTTGTGGAGATTGAAAAATGAGGATTATGTAAATAAATGGTATATCACTGATTTAGATAGTGTAAACTCGCATTATTTTGCCGAACCCGGTAGTTGGGATTTATTGGTGGAAAATAGAGGTAGGGCATTGTTCATAAGCAACGATGATGGGCAAAGCAATGACTATTACAATAATAATAGTGACGATTTTTCATACGTGTTTGCCTATTGTCCAATGAATCTTGATACAGGCACATACTATGGTTCTTTCGATTGGCGTTGTTATGAAATTCTTACAGAAGAAGAATATGGTTGGATGGAGGAAGCAATGATGCAGGATGATCTTTTTACCACATTCTTATATGGAGGTGATGTAAATGAGATTCCGCTTGCAGACACAACAGATTGGTGGTCAAGCTGTATGACTCCTGATTGTTGTATGGGATATGATTGGAAACATTATCTAAGCAATTCAGTATATACCCAGTATTATATTGCTAAAGATTGGACTCCGACCGACCAGTATTTTCAACGCGAGTATTTCAATACAAAAATTTCTTCCGAAGGGAATTACAACCTTCTATACTATTGGCGAAATGGAAGCGCATGGCTGGTAGGATCACATTTGTATTCTAATGGCTTGCCAGCTGCAGTTGATAATGTATTGTTTGGCAAACAAGATCCTAGTGGAGGGAGCATTGTTGGGGCGGATGTGTTGGCGAATAGTTTTGACACGCTGACACTGACCGCGGTGGCCAATCCAGGTTATCGTTTTGTTTGCTGGTACGATTTTGATACTAATCCCATTAAGCAAGTGGTTGCTACCAGTAACCTTACCTGTGTGGCATTTTTTGAGAAAAATGGTACGGGGGTGAATGAATGGAGCGACCAAATCATTGAGGTTTTCCCGAATCCTGTGAGAAAGGGACAGAATGTTAACCTTGACCTTCCAAACGACGAAAAGGTTCAGGTGGAAATCATCAATGCCTTGGGTGTGGTAGAGGTGCAGCACGCGATGTCTCTCCAAACGCCAAAGACCCTCAAGGCACCTAATACACCTGGCGTTTACATACTGAGAATTACAGTGGAAGGCAAGGGAATGCATTATAGAAAATTATTGGTGGAATAATAACGATTGTGGAGAAGTGCCAGGGCTTGTCTCTGCATATTAGTTCCGTTGAGGTAGCGTTAAGCTGTCTCTACCATATACAAAAAAAGCAGCTGATTTCTCAGCTGCTCTTTTGTCGNNTGCACCCCATGCAAGAATGCTAGCCAACTGCACCACACCCCGATTGCCTTAGCGGCTGCAAAGATACGAATGTTTTTCGAATTGATGCTCACTTTCCGAAAAAAAAGTTACCTTTGCACAAAATAACTCTTAACTCTAAACTCTAAACTCTAAACTAAACAAAATGGAACACGTTGAATGTCTGATAATTGGATCAGGACCAGCAGGCTATACTGCGGCTATCTATACTTGTCGCGCCGATGTGAAAACCGTCGTCTATGAAGGTATGCAACCCGGCGGACAGCTCACCCAGACCACCGAAATCGAGAACTTCCCAGGCTATCCGAAGGGCATTAATGGTCCCGACATGATGGAAGACATCCGTCAGCAGGCCCTGCGCTTCGGCGCAGAAATCCGCGAGGGCGAGGTGACTGCCATCGACGTCAGCCAGCGCCCCTTTAAGGTGACCACCGAATATGACGGCGAGCTGTTGGCTGACAGCATCATCGTCTCCACCGGTGCGGCGGCACGCTATCTCGGTCTGCCCACCGAAGAGGAATTCAAGGGAGGCGGCGTTTCGGCCTGCGCCACTTGCGACGGCTTTTTCTATAAAGGTAAGGATGTCGCGGTGGTAGGCGGTGGCGACACGGCCTGCGAGGATGCCACCTATTTGGCCAAACTCTGCAATAAGGTCTATCTCATCGTCCGCCGCGATGTGCTCCGTGCCTCCAAGGCGATGCAGCATAGGGTGCTCAACACGCCTAACATCGAGGTGCTGTGGAAGCATCAGACCAAGGAGCTTTTTGGCGAACAGCAGGGCTTCATGAAGAAGCTGAAGGGGGCGGTCCTTTATCATAGCGACACGAAGGAGGAGCGCACCATCTATGTGGACGGCTTCTTTGAGGCCATCGGCCATACGCCCAACACGGAGCCTTTCAAGGGCATCCTCGATATGGACGAGGAGGGCTACATCATCACCAAACCGAAATCGACGGCAACCAACGTGGAGGGCATCTTTGCCTGTGGTGACTGTCAGGACCGCATCTATCGTCAGGCCATCGTGGCTGCCGGCACAGGCGCAATGGCCGGCATCGAAGTGGAGAGGTTTTTGGCTGAGAAATAAGATGGTGAAAGACCTCACCCCCCAGCCCCCTCTCCAACATGGAGAGGGGGAGAAGGCTGACGCTCAAAATAGTGTTGTTTGTAATCAGAAAATTAACTCTGAAAAGCTTGAACTTGCTAAGCAATTTCGTAAGAATTTGACTGAAAGTGAAGATGCAGTTTGGCAATTATTGCGCAATAGGCAAATCAAAAACTTGAAGTGGCGGAGGCAGCAGGTGATAGATGGATTCGTTGCTGATTTCTACTGTGCCGAATTGAATGTAGTGCTTGAAATAGACGGTTCAGTTCACGAAAACGAAGAGGTCAAAGAGTACGATGAGTACCGAACTACAGTATTTGCATCAAGGGGTATTAGAATATTCAGGCTAAAGAACGAAGACTGCGACAAACATCATCTCACAGAATTAATTGAAAACATACTAACCAACCCGCGCTAGCCACTCCCCTCTCCCGGGGGAGAGGGGTCGGGGGTGAGGTCAGAAACAGCGACCAATACTATTCCATACAGAAATTAATTGAAAACATACTAACCGACCCGCACTAGCCAACTCCCCTCTCCCGGGGGAGAGGGGCCGGGGGTGAGGTCAGAAACGACGCTCAATGCTATACCATACAGAAATTAATTGAAAACATACTAACCTGCTCGCGGTAGCCCACTCCCCTCTCCCGGGGGAGAGGGGTCGGGGGTGAGGTCAAAAACGACGCCCAATGCAGTTCCATACCGAAATAGAAATCAAACCCTTAGAGCAAACCGTCAGCTACGGTGACGGTTTGCTCTTCTTGGGCTCGTGCTTCGCCGACGAGGTGGGCGGCATCTGCAAAAGCCTGGGATTCAATGCAAGGGTGAACCCCTTCGGCGTGCTCTACAATCCCGTCAGCATCGCCAATGCCTTGCGCAGGCTTCATAACGGCATCCCTTTTTCGCATAAGGAAGTCATTCGCGTGGGAGAGGAGTTCTGCTGCACCTTCAGCCACAATACGGAGTTTTGGAACCCTTCTGAAGAAGGGCTGCTTCATCAGGTGAATCAGGCATTAGAAGTGGCTCACCAGCATTTTGCGGAAACCCAATGGATTGTCGTCAGCCTCGGCACAGCTTGGGTGTATCGCTATCGTGAAACACTTGAGGTGGTTGCCAACTGCCACAAAATGCCCTCACAGCTTTTTGACCGATTCTGTCTTTCTGTACCGGCTACAGTGACGGTGTTGTCTGACTTGGTGAAAAGCCATCCCGACAAGCAGTTCATTTTCACCGTGTCGCCTTTGCGGCATCTGAAAGACGGTCTGCACGGAAACCAACTGAGCAAGTCCACCTTGCTCTTGGCCGTCGATCAGGTCTGTGGGCAATATGCCAACGCCCATTACTTCCCCGCCTACGAAATCCTTCTGGACGAACTGCGCGACTATCGTTTCTACAAAGAGGATATGGTGCATCCCACCGAGCAGGCGGTGCGCTACATCTGGGAACGCTTCGCCGACTTCGCCATCGACCCGGCGGAAAAGCCCGCCATGAAAGCCGCCGCCGAACTGCGGCAGATGCTCCAGCACAGGCCCTTGTTCCCCGAAAGCGAGNNACTATCCCAACATTTGCTTTAAAAACATGGTAGAATCGAATGAAGTGTTTCGTTTGCTATAACTCTTTAAGATAAGCCGGCGACGAGCCGGTTTTTTTTGTATCTTTGCCGCCATGTTTTAATAAAATGTCAACATGATGAATAGTAAGCGTTTTCTACTCTTGCTGCTGATGGCGATAGCAATGCCTTGGGCGGCACAAGCTCAAAGCCTCAATGAAGGTTTTGAAAGCACGACATTCCCACCCGAAGAATGGAGCACTATCCATGTGTCAGGAACTAATCAATGGGAGAGATATACCTTCTACCACTACACTGGAAAAGCTTCCGCTCGTGCACATTGGGCCAACAACGGACACGAGAACTATCTCATCACCCCCAAATTGGCTCCAGCCTCAGGCCAGGAACTGACATTTTATGTGGCCGCACAAAACTATAGCGGCACGACCCTCAAGGTGGAACTGTCAACCACCACCCCGACTGCTGCCGCATTCACAACCGTGCTTGCCACCTACACCACAGGCTCAGGCGGCACCATCGGCACGACAAGCACCAACGCATGGGTTGCAAAAACCATTCCGGCATCGGTTTTGGCCGACTATGTCGGGCAACCCGTCTACATCGCTTTCCATGTGATTGACAACGGCGGAAGCGATGTGGCTATTGATGATGTCACCGGCGTATCGGTTTATGTCCCCGAATATCCCAAACCCATCAACGTGAGACCATCCACAACAACCGATGCCACCGCCACCATCCTTTGGGATGCTCCCGAAAGCACCCATGCCATCTCCGGTTATACCTATAATTACAAGAGGTCTGATGAGGAGTCTTGGTCTCCCGAAGGCTCGGTAACCGCCACTTCGGCTACTATCGAAGGCTTGGCTGCCACCACCCAATACGACTTTCGCGTGAAAGCCAGGTACGACAACAACTCGGGCGAAAGCGATTATGCAACGGCGTCCTTCACCACCAACTGCGGTTTCTACGGCATCCCCTACACCTACGGTTTTGAAGAGGCAGAGCCGTTTGCCTGCTGGACGGTCATTTCGGGTAACATAACACGCAAGAGCTCCAGCCAAAACAGCGGCTCCTACCGCCTCGACTTCCGTGGCACCACTTCCAACGTGATTGCCCTGCCGCAATACACTGAGCCCACCAACACGCTGCGTGTGGAGTTCTACACCCGCCCGGAAAGCTCAAACAGCAATTGCGGCAAATTCGCTGTCGGCTACATGACTGACATTGCAGATGCCAGCACCTTCGTGCCAGTTGCAACATACAACTATAGCGATTGGGGAAACACCGTCACCTACTTGAAAAAGACCGTTGATTTTGTCAATGTGCCTGTCGATGCCAACATCGCCATGCGCCAGTTCGAGTGTGCGACCAACTGTTACTGGTATGTCGACGATGTCACCGTGACTGAAATGCCAAGCTGCGTGGCTCCTTCTGCCCTTGCCGCCGAGGCTTCAGCCACCTCAGCCGAACTGAGCTGGAATGCTAACAATGACGAGCTCGCCTGGACAATCTATTATAAAAAGGTCTCCGAAGAGAACTACACCGGAATATCCGGCGTGGAGGACAACCCATACCTGCTGGAAGGCTTGACTGCCGCCAGCAACTACCAGTTCTATGTGGTGGCTAACTGCTCTTCTGACGATAACAGCGAGCCTTCCGAGGTGTTCGCTTTTACCACCGGTTGCGAAGCGACTGATGCCTTGGGTTTCACCGAGAACTTTGACACCTATACGGCAGGCAATGGCGGTGTGTTACCCACCTGCTGGAGCAGCATCAACACCTGCACCGACGCCTCTTACAGCGTCTATCCGTACATTTACGCCAATTCTTCTTATAACACTTATGCGCATTCATCCCCCAACTGCCTGTGCCTCTATTCGTATTACGCAAGCTATACCGATTACGACCCGCAGCCGCAGTATGCCATCCTGCCTGAGATGAACGGATTAGCCAATATGCAAGTCACATTGGTGGCCAAAGGCTATAGCGACTACAGCACCTTCAAGATTGGCACGATGAGCGACCCGGCCGATGCCGGCACCTTCACAATGATTGCCGAGCAAGAGCTGACCACCGGCTACCCGGAGGAACCGTTTGAATTCAACATCCCCTCTGCCTGCAACGACAGCTATCTGGCCATCATGATTGATGCCGCCAATCCAGGCAGGATTTCCAACGGCGTCTATATCGACGACATCGTCATTCGCGAGACTCCTGCCTGCTCCAAGCCCACCGGCCTTGCAGTGACTGCCAACAGCCTCACCAGCGACGGGGCCGTCATCACCTGGGCGGCAGGCGGCGACGAAACCATTTGGCAGATTGAGTTTGCCAATGATGCTGATTTCACCAACCCCTGGTATGAAACCGCAGAAGACCAGCCCACCTATACCTTCCATGGCCTTGACGAAGCAACCACTTACTTTGTGCACGTTCAGTCCGTTTGTGGCGGCAGCGACGGCTCAAGCGAGTACAGCAGTGTCGTGAGCTTCACCACACTACAGTCGCCCGCCAACCTGCCTTATTCCAACGACTTTGAAAGCGAAAACGGTTGGCTGTTGGTCAACGGCACCCTCACCAACGCCTGGACTTACGGCGAAGCCTCCAGTAACGGCGAAGGCACTCATGCCCTCTACATCTCCAATGATGGCGGCAACACCAACACTTATGTGAACGGCAACACCGTAGTTTATGCCACCAAGCTGTTCAACTTTGAAGCCGGCTCCTATGCGTTCTCCTACGACTGGAAAGCCAGGGGCGAAAGCAGCTATGACTATTTGAGAGTGGCTTTGGTGCCTGATTCAGTCCAACTCGCCGCTGCCACAACTGTTCCTACCGGCTTCGGCTCCAACAGTCTGCCCATCGGCTGGATTGCCCTCGACGGCGGATCGAAACACAACCTGCAATCAGGATGGCAATCATTTACAAGCGATGAAATCGAGGTGACAGCCGGCACCTACATGATGGTGTTTGCATGGAGGAATGACGGCAGTTCCAATTACAATCCCCCTGCGGCCATCGACAATGTGAGCATCGGCATGTTCACCACCGGATGCGAGACAATGACTGTCACCATTGCCGGCGTCGGCGAAGACAACTGGGACGACAGCAATAGCGGTTATTATCTCATTGCCACGCCTGTGGTTAACGAGCTTGACCCCGTTGCCGTCGGCATGACGGTGGGCGACTACGACCTCTATTCCTTTGACCAAGCCCAAGAGAAAGAATGGTGCAACTACAAGGAGGAGGCTTTCGACCTCGTCTCCGGCAAGGGCTACCTCTATGCCAACCAAAATGACGTCACCCTGACCTTCACGGGCAATCCTTATGAGGGCAACGGTGAAGTCACATTGGTCAAGGCCGACAACGCCGACCTGTCGGGCTGGAACCTCGTGGGCAACCCCTTCGGCCAGACCGCCTACATCGACCGCGACTTCTTTGCCATGAACGACACGGGATCGGAAATCGTTGCTGTCGCCGGAGGCACGCCCATCGCACCCATGCAAGGTATCTTCGTCATCGCCGATGAAGAGGGTGAGACCCTGACCTTCAGCACCACCCAGCTTGCCATGAGTGCCACCCTCGCCCTCAACCTCAGCCAGAACAGCAACGTTGTCGACCGTGCCATCGTCAGTTTCGAAGGCGAGCGCAGCCTGCCCAAGCTCCAGCTCAGCGAGAGCAGCACCAAGGTCTACATCCCGATGGATGGCAAGGACTACGCAGTGGTCAGCGCAGGCAATGTTGGCGAAATGCCCGTCAGCTTCAAGGCCGAACACAACGGCACCTACACCCTTGGCTTCAACGCCGAGAACGTCGAGTTCAGCTACCTCCACCTTATTGACAATCTGACTGGCAATGACGTTAACCTGCTCACGACACCGAGCTACAGCTTTGAAGCCCGCACCACCGACTACGCCAGCC
>LXOW01436067.1_pt1 | contig 12037 bp, 7 predicted proteins | sample 1368591 | NCBI WGS metagenome assembly LXOW01 (sample SAMN04884650, study PRJNA319009) | bovine gut metagenome | isolation source: Cow rumen | host: Bos taurus | place: Italy: Legnaro (PD) | collected 2014-07-09
GAGGACTCCAAGCCCAAGGCAGTGCTAACCTACCATGCGCAACTTGAAACGGACATCCCTGTAATCGACCTGGCGGACAGCCAGGTCTGGGCAGGGGAAACGGATAATCTGGAGCGAGTCAACACACCGGAAGATTTGGTATATTGTATTTATACTTCCGGTACAACCGGCAAGCCGAAGGGCGTCATGATTCGAAACAGCGGTCTGATTAATCGGATCATTTGGATGCACCAAAGATATCCCCTGCAAGAGACCGATGCGGTTATGCAAAAGACTACGTATACCTTTGACGTATCTGTATGGGAAATCATATGGTGGGGCATTGTTGGCGCACGTGTTGTCCTGTTGAAGCCAGGCGGGGAAAAGAATCCGGAGGAGATCATCAAGACCATTGCGGAGTACAAAATTACACACATGCATTTTGTCCCGTCCATGCTTTCCGTGTTTTTGATGGAATTGGAGGATCATGCAAATGAGAGCGACAAATTGTCTTCTCTGAAATATGTATTTTCCAGCGGCGAAGCACTGACAACCAATCAATTAGAAAGGTTTAATACGCTTATTAGGGGAAAAGTTGGAGCACGTCTGATTAATTTCTATGGCCCCACAGAGGCGAGTATCGACGTCACGTTCTATGAATGCGAATATGATTATCACCGTGTTCCGATTGGGAAGCCGATTGCAAACAACCAGATTTATATTGTGAGCGGTCAAAACCTGTGCGGGATTGGAATACCGGGCGAACTGTGCATCGCAGGCGACGGCGTTGCCCGAGGCTACTTGAACCGCCCAAAGCTGACAGCGGAGAAATTCAATGACAATCCCTTTGGAAAAGGGAAGCTGTACCACTCCGGAGACCTGGCACGTTGGTTGCTGGATGGAAATATCGAGTATTTGGGCCGCATCGACGAGCAGGTGAAAATCAGAGGATTCCGCATTGAACTGGGGGAGATTGAGAACTGCATCCGTGCCATTAAGGTGGTCAAAGATTGCGCTGTGATTGCCTGGGCGGACGCCAGCGGCGAAAAGGCAATTTGTGCATATCTCGTCAGCGACGAGAAAATCCGCATCAGCGAGATCCGGGATACTTTGGCACAGACCCTGCCCGAATACATGATTCCGGCGTATATAACGCAGATCGAAAAGATCCCTGTCACGCGAAACGGCAAGCTGGACAAGCGGGCCCTGCCGGAGATTGTGGGTCGCAGCGAGCGGGAGTATGTGGCCCCCAGAAATGCGGAAGAGGAAGCGGTCTGTGAAGCTTTTTCGGAGGTTCTTGGGATTGAGAAGGTGGGCGTTAAGGACAACTTCTTCGAACTGGGCGGGCACTCCCTGAAAGCCATCTGGCTGGTCAAAAAGATTGAGGCGAAGACCGGATATAAGATTGCGTTGAACGATGTGCTTACGAGTCCGAGTGCAGAAATGCTGGCTGCGCTGATTGCAGGCGGCACGGAGGAAAATGCCAAAAATCATGAGAATTCGTTTGAATCACTCAGTCAATTGACTGGAGGGAAAANNGACTGGAGGGAAAAACGATCCAGCAATTATTTGTTTCCCGTTTGCGGGCGGATTTGACTCCTCCTATTGGAATCTGTCTGCCGAGATCCACAAGCTGCTTCCAAAGGCAACGGTGTATTCCCTGAAATATGCCAACTGGATAGATATCGACTTCAATACTGCCATGAAGGAGATTTCCGGTATTGTTGAGGCGTCTGACAGAGTTTTGCTTTACAGTCATTGCGGCGGCTCGGGAATGCTGCTCAAGGTTTTCCACAATCTCCAGGAAAAAGAAAAAGTTATGTACTTGACGATCGGCGCAAGCCTTCCGAAAAAGCCGAAAACTGTTCTTCAAAAAATGCGTTCTCCCAAGAAGCCAGCAACAGATGAACAGTTGAAGCTCTCCCTGGCGCATGCAGGATTCCTGTGGGACGACGTACCGGATGAAATGGAGCAGGATGTGCTCGACCAATTCCGAAAGGATGCTGAATCTTGCAACAAGGATTTAGAGGACCTTTACGGGACCCTCGTTAAGGACACGCCGTGTACAGTGGTGGTGGGCGATGCGGACCCGGACATCCCGGTCATCGAAGAACTTCAGCCAAGATGGAGCCACTATTTTGAACATCCAATCGAGCTTACCGTGCTGCATGGAGCGAATCACTACTTCCATAAGGAGCGTGCTGTTGAATTGGCTGAAATCATCGGAAGGTGCTGCAAATGAAAATGATCGTAATTCCCTATGCGGCTGGAACAGCCTGCGCTTTTCAAACACTTCGCAGCCAAATGAACGCATCGGTTCAAATGGATGTCTTTGAGTATCCGGGGCATGGGCAAAAAATGGGAGTGCCATTATTGAATTCGATTCCTGAGATGGCCCAGGAAATGCTGAGACAGATGTTCCCAATCTATGAGCCGTACTGTCTGCTTGGCTACAGCATGGGAGGACATGTACTGTGCGAGCTGTATCGTCTGCTGCTTGCGAAGCACTATCCTCTGCCGGAGCATGTGTTTCTCTGTGGCAGTGAAATACCGAAACAGGAGCCGGAGGAGGAAGAAGACCTGTCAGATCAGAAGCTCAAGGAGGAGCTGGCGGAGATGGGCGGTACAGCAGAGGAAATTCTGGAGAATGCGGAATTCATGGAAATCCTGCTGCCGATATATCGTGCGGATTTAGGTGCAGAAGGAAAATATGTGTTGCCATATGAACCAATATTCAAGTGTGAAGGGACGGTGATTGCGGGACAGACCGAATGGGATTCGGAAAATCATTTTTCCGAATGGCAGCGCTATTTTGAAAAGCCGGTTCAGTTTTGCAGGGTGAATGGGGGACACCTTTTCATACAGGAGGGACCGGAGGAATTTGCGAGAATGCTGATGGAGAAAATGGATGAAATTAAGAAAAAGGGAAAAGAATAAGAAAATGGAGGTTCAATTGTCAATGAGAATGAAGCGAGTAGCCTGCGCAATTTGCGCCATCCTGCTGATGATGTCAGCGGTGATGCTGCCCACATTCGCGGCGGAGGAGGGCAGCCTCCTCTCCGGCCTGGGTTACGGCGAGGTCGGCAACGCGGTTGAGGACTATGTGACGAAAAACAAAGACACCATGGTGGGGGTTGCCACGGCGGTGTTTGACCAAAACGGTCCCATTTATGAGGGCTATTTTGGCTATGCCAATCGGGAGAATGGTACTGCCGTGGATGCGCAGACGGTAATGGAGTGGGGCTCTGTTACCAAACTGACGGTCTGGGTCAGCGTGATGCAACTCAAGGAGCAGGGAAAAATCGATTTGCATGAAGACATCCGGGTCTACCTTCCGGAGGGCTTTCTGAAGAAGCTGCGCTATGAGAAGCCGATTACCATGCTGGACCTGATGAATCATACGGCGGGCTTTGAGGAGCTTGCCTTCGGATTGAACGCGGACAGCGAGGAAAGCATTCTCTCCTTGGAAGAGGCGTTATCCCGTTATCAGCCGGAGCAGCGCTTTGAGCCGGGCGTGGTCCAGGCGTACTCCAATTATGGTGCGGCACTGGCGGGTTTCATTGTGGAACGCGTCAGCGGGCAGCCCTACCACGCTTACGTGAAGGAGCACATCTTTGACCCGCTGGGCATGGAGCATTCTGCGCTCTTGCCGGATCTGAGTGACAATTCCTGGGTCCGCACCCAGCGAGAGCAGCTTCAATGCTATCGGGCAGACTGCACGCTGATTGCCAACGGACGGGAGTATGTCAATCTGTACCCCTGCGGCATGTGCACCTCCACCCTGGAAGATATGATGAAGTTTGGGCAAGCCCTTCTGAATCCCAACGGCCCCCTGTTTGCCGATGCTTCTACTTATGAAGAATACTTCTCGCCGTCCTTCTATTGCGGAGATACGGACGTTCCCTCCTGCTGCCATGGCTTTTGGACGCTCTACGGAAGACCGACGCTGTTTTATCACGCGGGCAATTCAAAGGGCTGCTCCAGCGCATTGTTTTTTGACCTGAAAACAGGCACTGGCATGGCTGTCATGACAAACCAGAAGGGCGAGGAAATCTTCAATTATGGCCTTCCCCAGGAGGTGTTTTTGGGAGAGCGGGACCCCTCTGTTGCGGTGCCCGAAAACCAATATACCGGCTATGTAGAGATTGCCAGAAACATTTGGAGCGGCCCGCTGAAGCTCTATCGTCTCTTTAATACCCTGTCTGTGGGAGTCGTCCCGGGCTTTATTACAAAAACGGATAGCTTTGGTGTCCAGCGGTATTCTTGCGTCGGCCAGGACTATCTGGCCATCGGTACGGTGACGGTGTTCGGGATGAAGATATCCGCGGCCCTGTGGGCGCTGGCTTCCGTCTTTGCGCTGCTTTGGCTGTTCTTTGGCCTGATTCGGCGGCTGCGTCGGAAGCAGAAGTCACCCCTTGGGGCCTGGAGCGTATGGAGCTGCATTGTACAGTTGCCCTTCCCGCTGATCATGCTGCCCCTTGCGCAGTCGTTGATGTCCCTGGAATGGTGGCCGATGTGGTGCTACAAGCTGATCTTCACCCTGGCCTTTGTGCTCTGTCTGGTGATGGTTGGGCTTATTGTGCTTGGAATTCTGCGGATAGCCAAGAACAAGTTGATGGGAAAACAGAAGCTGGCGGGGGCAGTCCTGCTGATAAGCCTGCTGGTATCCGTCTGGAACATCCTGTATTGGAATATCTTCATGTTTTGGAAGCTGTAAGTGATCGCCGGGAGAAACGTACACCGACATGATCAATCGTGAAATAACACAAAAGGAGAAAAAAATGGCAAGTGTAGAAAAAAACAGCTACAGAAAAGTAATTTATAAGAAAAACAAGGTTGCGCTGGTGTTGGGAAGCATTTTTACCATCTTCAATGCCGGAACCAATATCGCAATTGCCTTCCTGCTCGAAAACCTGATCGACATTGCAAACGGCGGCACTATGAAGGATTTGGGGCGTCTGGCGCTGCTGACTCTGGGCGTATTGACTTTCATGGTTGTGAACGCTCTGATCAGAAGAACGTTTTTACACAAGTTTTATTTCCGAGGCCTAACAAATTACAAAAGCTTTGTATTTAAACGGCTTCTGTCAAACAATGTGAACGCTTTTGGCGAAGAGCAAACCGGCAGATATCTATCCGGCCTGACCAACGATGTGAATTCGATAGAAACCCAGTACCTGGAGATCGTATTTGGAATTGTCGGCGGGATCACATTGTTTGTTGGCGGCTTGGTCTCCCTGTTTTGCCTGCACCTGTGGATTGGCGTGACCGTGGTTGTGTCTTCCATTATGCCCCTCGCTGTCTCGATTTTCTTTGGAAATCGGGCAGAGAAACGAGAAAAGGTCGTTTCGGCGGAGAATGACCGCTTTACCAGCAGCCTGCGAGATATGCTGAGTGGCTTCTCCGTGATAAAGAGCTTCAAAGCGGAACCGGAAATTCAGAAGATTTTTGATAAGAATGATGAGAGCCTGGAACAGGCAAAGCGGAAAAGAAGAGATACGATTAACAATATCGACATTCTTTCCGTGGTGGCTGGCATGCTTATGTTGATGATCGTAGTTGGAGTGGGCGTGGCACTGTCCATTGAACAAAAGATCACTGCTGGCGCGATTGCTGCCTGCATTCAGTTGATGAACTACATTACAGGACCGGTTCAGTTCCTGCCCACCGCCTTCAGCAGACAAAAGGCAGCCCTTGCCCTGATACAGAAGATGGAAAATACGCTGGAGCATTCGGAGGAGGCGGAGAGAAACGTTTCTGTTCGGAAGCTGGAACAGGGAATTCGCTTTGACAATGTTTCCTTCGGATATGAGGAGAACAAAAAGATCCTGAACGGCGTCAATTGTTTCCTGAAGAAGGGCCACAGCTATGCCATTGTCGGCGTCAGCGGCAGCGGCAAGACGACGATGCTGAATTTGCTCATGGGAGCATATTCTGACTACTCCGGAAGCGTTCTGCTGGATAATCAGCAGATCAAAGAGATTTCCATGGAGAGTCTCTACACGCTGATGTCGGTTGTGCAGCAGAATGTATTTATCTTCGACGACAATATTATCTCAAACATCACCATGTACAAGTCCTTCCCGCAGGATGAGATTGACAAGGCCATCGACTATTCCGGCCTCAGAAATCTGATCAACGAAAAGGGTCTGGACTACAAGTGCGGTGAAGGCGGCAGCCGACTGTCCGGCGGCGAGCGGCAGCGTATTTCAATTGCCAGAGCCATTTTGAAGAATATGGAGATTCTGCTGATGGACGAAGCGACCTCTTCGCTGGACAATCAAACGGCGCGTGAGGTTGAAGACGCAATTTTGAGCCTGAACGATATCACCAGAGTGGTTGTAACGCACAAGTACAGCGCGGGAATCCTGAGAAAGTACGATGAAATCATCGTTTTGAAGGAAGGCGTTGTGGAGGAAAAAGGAACGTTTGACGAGCTGCTCAAGGCAAACGGGTATTTCTCCTCGCTGTATCAGATTTCCGGCGTGCAGGAATAATTACGCGAACACAAAGCCAGGGACCGGTGGCGGACACCGATCCCTGGTTTTTACGGTAAGACTAACTATTATACTGAACTCCCATAAAAATCTTTAACCTGTTCCGACAGGAATTGTGCCGTACTTCGTTGTCGTCCTTGCCGGGCGTCAAGCCCGCCTGCGTCCTCCGCCTCGTCTGGCGCAATTCCTACTCGGAACATTTTTCAATCTTTCTATGGGAGTTCAGTATCATATTCGGAGGGGTACTTCAAGCCGCCCTCAGATTTGACGCTTACTTTGCGTTGCATTTCGCGGATTGAAATGCTATAATCAGGCTGTGGGAATGGATTTTATTTTGGATCGTTCAAGGGTAAGGGATTTATTCCTTACGATTTATGAAACGGGGGGATTGCATGAATCCAATCGTGGAGCTCTATGCGCCGGAGCGGCTGGCGCAGCTGGCGCACCGTCGGCGGCGGGTTCAGCGGCTGCTGTATCTGCTGGCCCTGGCTGCGCTGGCGGTCTGCGTGGTGCTGACCTGCCGTGCGAATTCCCGGAATCTCTATGATATGCTCCTGGCCTGTATTTGCGTCAGCGTGGGTACGGCTTGGATTATCATCTACTTTGGCATCTATTGGGTTCGGGAGGCAGGAAGGGAGCTGGACCACGCAAAGCACCTTGCCGATGGTCCCCGGGAGGCAGTGACGGGGAAGGTTACCCTGCTTCCCCTGAAGGTGCAGATTCGCAACAGCATTGCCCTTCGAAAGCTTCGGGTGGAGACTGCAAATGGGCCAGTGGAGCGCAGCATTCATCTCGACAAGGCGGAGCAGCTCCGCCGGGCCGGGGAGCAGCTGACCCTCTACACGGTCCACGGCTATGTGGTTGCCTGGCAGCAGGCGGAACAGGAGGCGTCCCATGCGGTTCCTTAATAATGTCTGGGCACAGCTTCACCGCTTTGTCTTCTGGGCGCTGATTCTATCTCTGTTCTGGTTTTGGGTCTACACCTTTGTGGGGGATACCACCCGGGACAAAAAGGTGATCCTCTACGTGGACGCCTACGGCCTGGATCAGCGTCAGCTTGCCCTGCGGCTGGAGGAGGAATACCTCCCTGCGGGGATCAAAATGATCCAGGTACGGGGCTTCGACTATGACTTTTTAGGGGGGGAGCCGGAGGGAGACCTCTACTTAATGAAGGCGTCCCTTTTGGAGACCATCCTGACCGAAACGCCCGGTAGACTGGCGGCCCTGCCGCTGCCGGACGGGATGCGTGGCTGGGAACGGGAAGGGAAGCGCTGGGGGATTCTGGCCTTTGATCCCGCATCCCAGCTGGGCCCGGCGATGGACTACATTCAATACGTTTCCCCGCTGGCCCAGGAGCCGGAGGCCTATTACCTCTGCGTGGACGCCGCCAGCCTCCATTTTTCCGGCAATCCCGGCGCACTGGACAACGCCGCCTGGGAGGTTGCAATGGCGCTCTTATCAATTGATACTGAACTCCCATAAAAATCTTTAACCTGTTCCGGCAGGAATTGTGCCGTACTTCNNCGTCTGGCGCAATTCCTGCTCGGAACATTTTTCAATCTTTCTATGGGAGTTCAGTATGACAAGTGACGGGTGACAATTGACAATTGCAGGGACAAGCACCTGGGCCCTTCATGGGTATTGCTTGTCCGCCAGCCTCCCGTCCGTAGGGGGCGGCGTCCTCGACGCCCCGAACGTTCCGACAAATGACAGGTGACAATCGAAAAAGGAGATTAGAGATGAGAAAAATGACTGCTTGCATGTTAACCCTTCTGCTGCTGGCAGGCTGCGCCAATCCTGGGGCCTCGGGTGGATCGACCGGAGCGCCTGAGACCTCTGCCCCAGCCGGGACCGGAGCGATGCTGGACACCTCCGTGGCAGCTATGGAAGCTCCTGCTGTGATCGAGAAAAAGAACCTGACACCCACGGGGGCTTTGACGGGCTGCCCCCTCTACGTGAAGGCAGTGGAGGGCCTGCCGGAGGATTTTATCTTTGGCATGGACGCCTCCCAGGTCCCCGCCCTGGAGGCAAGCGGTGTGAAATACTATGATCGGGATGGATCGGAGCGGGACGTCTTCGAGATTCTCGCCGCCAACGGCGTCAACTATGTCCGCGTCCGCGTCTGGAACGATCCCTTTGACGCCCAGGGCCACGGCTACGGCGGGGGCAACTGCAATGCAGATGTAGCCCTGGAGATCGGCAAGCGGGCCACGGCCTGCGGCATGAAGCTGCTGGTGGACTTCCACTATTCCGACTTCTGGGCGGACCCGGGCAAGCAGATGGTCCCCAAGGCCTGGGCCGATTACGATTTGGAGACCAAGGCGGCTGCCCTGGAGGCCTATACCCATGACGTGCTGACGACCCTGCGGAACGCTGGGGTGGACGTGGGCATGGTCCAGGTGGGAAACGAGACCAACGGCGCTCTCTGCGGCGAAAAAGAATGGTCCTCCATCGTTGCTCTGATGGCGGCGGGCTCCCGGGCGGTGCGGGCGGTTTATCCCCAGGCCAAGGTGGCGGTCCACTTTGCCAATCCCGAGAACGGAAAATACAGCACCTACGCCACCAACCTCAAAATCTACGGGTTGGATTACGACGTGTTCGGCTCCTCCTACTACCCCTATTGGCACGGCAGCATGGACAACCTGACCCGGGTGCTGTCCCAGGTGCGGAATGATACGGGAAAAGACGTGATGGTTCTGGAAACCTCCTACGCCTGGACGGGGGAGGACTTCGATTTCTCCGGCAATACCATCTCCGACGAAAGCGCCGTCAGTAAGCCCTATCCCTTCTCCCAGCAGGGCCAGGTGAACAGCCTCAGAGACGTGACCCAGGCGGTGCAAAACGCCGGGGGCATCGGCGTCTGCTGCTGGGAGGGAACCTGGATCGGCGTAGGCGGGGCCTCCAAGGAGGAGAATCAAAAGCTCTGGGAGCAGTACGGCTCCGGCTGGGCCTCCTCCTACGCGGCGGAGTACGACCCCGAGGACGCGGGCAAGTGGTACGGCGGCTGCGCTGTGGACAACCAGAGCTTCTTCGATCCCCAGGGCAAGGCCATGGACAGTCTGATGGCCTTCAATCTCATCCGCTACGGCAACGATGAGGTGGAACTGCAGGTGGAGGGCCTGGAGGAAATCCAACTCCGGCTGACGGTGGGGGACCTGTTCACTCTGCCGGATACGGTGAATGCCGTCATGACGGACAACAGCCGTCAAGCGCTCCCCGTCACCTGGCGTCTGGAAGCGGACAATCTGGGAGACTGGCTGAGCGTCCCGGGGGAGTATGAGATTACCGGGGAGGCGGACGGGCAGGAAACTGTGCTGCGGCTGACAGTGGAGGGCGAAAACCTGTTGCGGAACCCGAGCTTTGAGACCGGTGAGGACAGCCCCTGGATTGCGGACAATCTGGGAGGCTGCAAGGAACTGCAGATCGAGCAAAAGCCTGGGGACTCCCGCACCGGCGAATGGCATTATCACTTCTGGTCTCCCGACGCCGACAAGGCGGAGTTTACCCTGGAACAGAACCCGGAGGGGTTGGAATCGGGTATCTACGATTTCAGAATTTGGATCATGGGCGGAGACTGCGGCGCGGCAGAGGTCTATGCCTACGCCAAGCTGGACGGGGAAATTGTCGCCACGGCCCCCATGGAGATTACCGCCTGGAACGAGTGGCATTCCGGGACGGTTTCCAACATCGCCTACACGGCGGGTCAGACCCTGACTGTGGGCGTCTATGTCAAAGCGCCCAACGCCGGTGCATGGGGCAAGATCGACGACGCTTCCCTTACGACCCGATAGTGGAAACCTGCGCACATAACCAATGTTTTTTCAGAGTAACTGAATATTATTCCTAAAAACTCCACAAAAAGTTTAGAAAATGAGATAGACATTCAAGGGGGAAAGTAGTATAATGGGAGAAACGGCTGGGGGAGATGTTCCGCAGCCTGAGGACTCCCCACCCGGGAGTCAAACATTATCTAAGGAGGAATCACAATGAAACTCAAAAGATTATCCGCATTGCTGTTGGCGGTCGTGATGGTTTTTGCGCTGGTTGCCTGCTCCGGCAACACCGACGGCTCCAAAGCCACTGACGGCAGCAAAGCTCCTGAGCAGACCCAGCAGGGCAATAACAATGAAACCTATGAGCTGAAGCTCAAGCTGTGGGTTCCCGAGGCCGCTGTGGAGCTGACCAAGAAGCAGATCGAGGATTTCAACAAGTCCAACACCTTTGGCATCAAGGCGATCCCCGAGATCGACGCCCTCTCCGAGTCCGAGATGGCAACCCAGGTCCTCAACGACGTGACCCAGGCTGCCGATATGTACTTCTTCGCCCAGGACCAGTTCGCTCGTCTGGTGCGCGGCGGTGCTCTGGCTGAAATCCCTGCCGACAAGGTTACTGCCATTGAGGCGGAGAACGATGCGGACGTGGTGGCTGCCGGTAAGTCTGGCTCTACCCAGTACGCCTACCCCCTGACCAACGACAACGGCTATTTCATGTATTACGACAAGTCCATCATCCCCGAAGAGGACCTGGACTCCATGGAAAAGCTGATTGCTGACTGCGAGAATGCCAAGAAGTACTTTGCCTTTGAGCAGGATACCTCCGCTTGGTACAACGCCTCCTTCTTCTTCGGCGCTGGCTGCCACTCCAACTGGGATGTGGACGACAACGGCAAGGTGGTTGGCGTGAACGACGACTTCAACTCCGACAATGGCCTCATTGCGGTCAAGGGCATGGAGAAGCTTGTGAAGTCCGAGTACTTCCTGTCCTCCTCTCAGGCCGGTGAGTTCAGCCGTGACGCTGCCATCGTGGTGTCCGGTCCCTGGGCTTACACCGACGTCAAGGGCATCCTGGGCGACAACCTGGGCGCTACCGATCTGCCCTCCTTCGAGGTTGACGGCAAGGAATACCACCTGGGCTCCTTCCGCGGCTGCAAGCTGCTGGGTGTCAAGCCCCAGTCCGACGGCGACCGTCAGGCTGCTATGCACATCCTGGCCCAGTATCTGACCTCTGAGGCCGCTCAGATGGAGCGCTTCAACACCATGGCCTGGGGCCCCGCCAATACCAAGGCCGCTGCTGATCCCGCCGTTCAGGCCAACCCCGCTCTGACCGCTCTGAAGCTGCAGCAGCCCTATGCGGTGAAGCAGGACCAGATTGACGGCTCCTGGTGGGATATTGCCAAGGTTATCTCCACCGAGGTCAAGGAAGCCCAGTCCGACGAGGACCTGAAGGCTGCCCTGGAGCACTACTCCGAGAAGATCTATGCGATCTTTGAGAAGACTGAGGATCAGAAGAATGCCTGGGGCGTTATCGGTATGTACAACGCGGACGACGGCTTCTTCTTCACCGACTATCAGAACGAGAGCCGCTCCAACTGGACGGATGATCTTGCCATGGTAGACGCTGGCGATGGCATCTTCAAGACTGCCGAGGCTTACGAGCTGCCTGAGGGCTGCGAGTTCAAGTGCCGTCAGGGCGGAAGCTGGGATGTGGCTTATCCCGCCGACAACTTCAAGGTTGAGGCCGCTGGCACCTACTACATCGCTGTCTCTTATACACATCTGACG
>LXOW01341503.1_pt1 | contig 12035 bp, 4 predicted proteins | sample 1368591 | NCBI WGS metagenome assembly LXOW01 (sample SAMN04884650, study PRJNA319009) | bovine gut metagenome | isolation source: Cow rumen | host: Bos taurus | place: Italy: Legnaro (PD) | collected 2014-07-09
CGAGTGCTTAACCTGACTGTTGAAGCAGCACCGGATACTCACTACGAGTATAGCGCAACCACGTGCGACAACGAGCCGTATTCCGATAATCTGTTCAGCAATTTGACCGAGGCCGGTGAGTATGTTACGACCATCAAGAATGTCAAGGGCAGTGACTCGATTATCACTCTTACGCTGTCTATCCTGCCTACATACGAATTCACCGAGGAATTGACCATCACCGAGGGTGAGCAGCAGACTTGGGAAGACATTGATCTGAGTACACTTGCTCCTTGCGATACAACCCTCCGTGCCAAGTATGTTTCAGTTAGTGGCTGCGACTCCGTACGAGTGCTTAATCTGACGGTTGAACAGAAGTTTGTAGCGCCGAATACCTACTATGCGTACAGCGCAACAACTTGTGACAACGAGCCGTATACCGATGAGTTGTTCACCAACCTGACTGAGGCGGGTGAGTATGTTACGACCATCCCGAACGTACAGGGCAGTGATTCCATTATCACACTCACACTGGCTATCCTGCCTACATACGAATTCACCGAGGAATTGACTATCACCGAAGGTGAGCAGCAGACCTGGGAAGGCATCGACCTGAGCACATTTGCCCCGGGTGATACGACCCTCCGCGCTGAGTATGTCACGGTAAGCGGCTGCGACTCCGTTCTTGTACTTAACCTGACCGTCGAGCCGCAACAGAACATCACAACGGCACTGCCGTCCACCGACAACCGCAGTTACGAGCAGAAAATTATTAACAATGGGCACCTGTACATCATCCGCGACGATGAGACGATGTACGATGTATTGGGCCGAAAAGTAAAATAACCATTTATGAAAAGAAACTTTTTAATGCTTGCAGCAGGCCTGCTGCTTTCCGCTCAGATCCTGGCTGTCACACCCGAGCAGGTGTGCGGCCGGTTTGACGGCGACTTGAACATCGGCGGTGATTTCTATCCCTCCAAATCCGTCTATCTGCTTCCGGGTGTGACCGGCGGCACACTCACTTTCGTACTGCCGGACTTCAAGTACGGCAACGGTAATCTGGGTAACATCGTGTTGCCGAACATCGCTATGGATGATACGGGCAAGCTCACGCTGGAAAACGCCACACTCTACCTCGACTCGATAGCCGAGCGGGCAACCATCACCGTCATCAACGGACTGGAGGATGAAGGTGTCGTGTATAACTCCGTCGTTACCGCTACCGAGGCTCAGGTTATCCTGTCTATTGCTGCGCCCTCGTTGCCCGAACCGATCTTCGTGCTATTTGTCGGTCAGGCAGCCGGTACGCGCAATTACGCCCTGACCAACGGCGGCTTTGAGGGCGACTGGACGAACGGCGAACCGCAAGGGTGGCACTCGTTCAACTCTGCTACCGGACTGATGGTGGATTTCATAAAGAACGACTACCAGTTCACGCAGTCTTCTCAGGTGCGCCCGGGCACCAAGGGCAGCCATAGCGCCCTGCTGTCGTCAACGATGGCGCTGGGCGTCAAGGCCAACGGCAACTGTACCAACGGACAGATTAATGCCGGCTCATCCATAGCCGATGACGCTACAGGCAATTACAATTTCTCCGACCCGGCCAACACGGGCTTCTGCACGCCGTTCAACGGTCACCCGGACTCCGTCGTCTTCTGGGCGAAGTACCTGCCTGCCGACCGTGACGCTACCAATCCGGTCAATCTGGCTCGTATGAACACCATCATCACCACCGACGCCCGCTATCAGGATCCCGAGGTGGATGATGCGTATGCCGACATCAAGATCGGTACTGCAGCCGTCAACTATGCCGCCACCTCGTCCATGGGTTGGCAGCGTATAGCCGTTCCGTTTGAGTATATCAAGGCGAACAGCGGCAAGCAGCCGGCGTATATCCTCACCACATTCTCCACCAACTACACGCCCGGTGGAGGTTCATCCTATACCACCGGCAGCACGTTCAACAAGAAGAACGTGCTCGACTCGGTCTATCTGGATGATGTCCAACTGGTGTATAACCATGGCCTGAATAGCCTCACCATCGACGGTCAAGCTATATCGTTTGCGCAGGGTGTGGCTATGGTGGCTGGCGACTATTGCGACGATTGCGCCAAGTTCGCCGCTCAGGCTGACGGTTATGCTGCGCAGTCGTTCCTCGCCTTCGACGAACAGACGCACTGCCTCTACGTCTATGTCATTGCCGACAGCTATGCTACCACCGGCGAATATTCCCTCTATCGTGTGCAGTTCGCTGACTCCGATGTACCCGAGGGAGTGCAGACTACGACTGAGAGCGGAGGTCCGCAGTGGACCAAATGCATCCGCCAGGGCGTAATCTGCATCATCGCACCGGACGGCACGGCCTATACGGTTCAAGGCACACGCTTTTAATAGAAGGACCATCCTTCATCCCATACATACAGGCGCTTCACGTAATCGTGAGGCGCCTGTTGTATCCGCATAGGTGGCGGACAGATAATTTATTTAGTTAGTTTAGGTAGGTTTCTTTTTGAAAACCGATGCAAAGGTACAACTTTTTTTTGATATTTCCTATGACAAAAACAAATAAAAATATAGCAAAACCCAACATTCTGTTGTTTTGTTATAAAAAATGTAGCATTTTTGCAGACAAAACACCACTTTCGGTGCGGTTTTTTCATCAAAATGTCAATTCTTATCCTAATTATTGCGGAAATATTTGCAAATGTCAGAAATAATATGTACCTTTGCGCCATAATCCAGTACGCCCATGACTCCTACCAATGCCTATTTCACCTCCAGACTCCGTCAAGTCGAACAGACCGGTATCATGGTTGACCGCTACGAACCGGCGTTCCCTGTGTCATTCTGCGAACGGGATCTTATATTGCCCAATTGTTACCTGCTGCTGACCCATCAGGGCTCAACACGCGTACTGTATGATATGCAGGAAAAGACGCTTAAACCGAATACGATTGTGCTCGTCATGCCCGGTCACCTTATCCGTTTCATTGACCGGACGGATGATCTGATGTTCTCGCGTCTGGTCATTAAGCCGGATTTGTTCAACGAAATGCTGAGCCTGACGTACAGCCATAATGTGAACAAGTTCCACTCCGAGCCCGGATATATCCTCACGGACGAGCAGGTGGACAAACTGATGAAAATACTGGAGATATTGGAGACTATTGCCCGACACGATGAGCAAGAACTGCCGCAACGCCATCAGTTGCTGCTGACGCAACTGACTGTCGGATACGAATTTATCAATTATTACCGCAGCGAACAGGATAAGAGCCAGGCGGACTCATCGAGAACAGAACTCCTCAACCGGTTCTGCGACCTGGTGGTGGCGCACTTCCGCGAGTCACGCGAGGTGAAGTTCTACGCCGAGATGCTGCATCTCCACCCCTACCATCTGACGCGTGCCATCCGCGAGGCCTCCGGCGGACAGTCACCGGCGCAGTGGATTGAGCAGTACGTTGTCACTCTGGCTAAAAAGATGATTGAGACGCACCCGAACCAGTCGCTCAAGCAGACCGCCTATCAGCTCGGCTTCACCGAGCCGACGTCGTTCTACCGCTACTTCAAGCATGCCACCGGCATTACTGCGAAGGAATACCGCAACTCCCTTGCCCCTCACGCCTGATACGGCATCAGTGTCCTTGACGCCTTCTGTTCTGCGGCCGGCCGTGGCCTGAACACCTGTGATGTCCGCCGCTGCGCTTGTGTCCGCCTTCCGGACGGGCATAGAGGCTGTTGTCAGGGGCATCGCCGAGTGAGGACGGCAGGGTGAGGCGTTGTATCTCTTTCTGCAGGAACCGCTCTATCTTGCCCCAGTAGCGTGCATCCTCCGGGCTGACCAGCGTGATGGCCTCGCCTTTGTTCTCCGCGCGTGCCGTACGGCCTATGCGGTGCACGTAATCCTCGGCGTCACGCGGTACGTCGAAATTGATGACCAGCGGTATATCGTCCACATCAATGCCTCGCGCCACTATATCCGTGGCGACCAGTACATCCACCTTGTTGTTGCGGAAATCCAGCATCACCTCGTCGCGCTGCTTCTGCTCCAGATCGCTGTGCATGGCGCGTGCGTTCAGCCCCTGGCGGTTGAGCAGAACGGTCAGTTCCTTCACGCGCTGCTTCTTGCCGACGAACAGGATGACTTTCTTGAGCTGCGCCTCTTTCAGCCGCTCGATGACGAACGGTATTTTCTGCGTCTCGTAGCAGCACAGCGCACGTTGCGCGATGCTCTCCGGCGGACGGGCGATGGCTATCTTCACTTCCGCAGGGTTGTTCATGATCTTCTTAGCCATCTTGCGGATGTTCTCGGGCATCGTGGCGGAGAACATGATAGTCTGGCGGTCTTTAGGCAGACAATCGACAATCTTCATGATATCGTCGTAGAAGCCCATGTCGAGCATACGGTCCGCCTCGTCCAGGATGAAGTATTTGACGCCGGAGAAGTCGATATCCATGATGTTCATGTGGCTGAGCAGTCGTCCGGGCGTGGCGATCACGATGTCCGCGCCGGTCTTCAGTCCGTTGGCCTGCAGGCTGAAGTTCCCGCCGTCATTGCCGCCGTATACAGCCACCGACGAGAACGGCACATAGTAGCCGAACCCCTCCATCTGCTGGTCGATCTGCTGCGCCAGTTCGCGCGTGGGCGCCATGATGATGGCGTTGAGCTTGTTCGGGTCGTGGTTGTCGTACTGCAGGTTGGTCAGCAGCGGCAGAATATACGCCGCCGTCTTGCCAGTGCCTGTCTGTGCGCAACTGATGACATCCCTGCCATCGAGGATAATCGGTATAGTCTGTTCCTGGACGGGTGTGCACACGTCAAAGTGCATGTCCCATAGTGCATCCAGCACCTCGTCCGATAACGCTAATTCGTCAAAATACATTGTTGGTCTATTCCTTGCAAATGGAAAAGTTTAGTTACATATAAATATACTCTGCCGAGAAGTTAATCACCGTCGGTTCAACCGTTCCTTCCGGCAATTGGATAAAGAACGCTCCGAATGCCGGAATGATATAATCATCTATTCCCGGCGTGTAGGTGTCATAACCCGTACCGTTCCATACGGCGATGGGCGAGGTTATACCCTGCGCTGCCAGTCCGCTCAGCAGGTAACCGTACGGATAGGGGTTGCCCGTGAAGCACCAGTTGGCGTTCTGCGGCAGAGCGGCGGCGTTCGGGATCAGGGTTACCGACGTGCCCGCCATAGCTGTTGCGTTCGTGGGAACGTTGATATACAGCGTAGCCGATGCGCCAGTAGCGCGCACGATAAGCGCCTGTGAGCACATATGCACCGCTTCAGCGCTGTAGTTCTCCCAGCCGGAACGTCCCATAGCACGTACACTGCCGTTGTATGTAGCCCATTGCACGTCACCTTCGGTTGTCACATCTCCGGCATCCATGCCAAATGTACTCGGTACCATGATGAACGTCCAGTTGCCTGTCAGGCTGATGCTCATCTCCTGGTCGTCGGCACACCTGATGCGGTTGAAGTTCTGCCAGTATTGCGCCGTCTTGTACAGTTGCTTGGACTCGCAGGGAACGATGAGCGTGTCCTGCCTGCTGAAGGTGGTGGTTTGTATCGTCGGTGGCGTGAGTGCGTTACTGATGACGCAGCTTAGCGACGGGCACGAACTGAACGCATAATTGCTGATGCTTGTCAAGTTGAATGGCAGCGTAACAGTGCGCAGGCTGTCCAGTGACGAGAAGGCGTACTTGCCTATCGTGGGTATCTGGTCGCCGAGTATCAGTTCGCGTACGTAGTTGCCTATAGCCAGCTTGGTTGTCGAGCTTGAGGACTTGTCCGCACCTACCCATTCCGTAGCCAGAATAGTCATCTTCGTCAGATGCGTGCAGTCGGTGAATGCGCCCGAGCTGATGGTCACCATACTTTCAGGAATAGTTATCTCCGTCAGTGCCGTACAGTTCTGGAACGCGCTTGTGCCTAACGTTGTCAGTCCTTCTTCCAGGATGACCGAGGCCAGCTTGTCGCAGTTCTGGAACGCCTGGCCGCCCATGTCCGTCACGCTGCCGGGGATAGTGACGGCACGCAAGCCCGAACCGTAGAAGGCATCGCTGCCGATGGACTGCAGGCTTCTCGGCAGAGTGATGGAGTCCAGGTTCTCCAGATAACCGAACGCCCAACTGCCTATGCTCGTCAGGCCTTCCGGCAACAGGATGGACTCAATGCTGTCGGCACTCTGGTTGTAGAACGCGCTGTTGGCTATCGACTTGACACTGTCGCCAATAATGTACTGCCTGACCTGTGCGCCGAACATCTTGTGCAGACTGCTGTTGGATGAGTAGCTTGTCTGCCCGACTATACTGTCCGAATTGAGTGTCACGGTCTGAACAGGGCACTGGTAGAAATAGTTGTTCTGCAGTTTGGTTACCGTGCTCGGGATGGTTACGCTGCGCACGTTGTTGTACGCACCGTTGGTGTAACTGCCTGCATTGTAGAACGCATACGCACCGATTGTCCGCACGCCTTCCTCTATCACTATGTCGCGAATCTCCAAGCCGTGCTCCGCCCATGGTGCCTGTCCGTCGGAGTTGAAGGAGTAGTTCTCCATCGCACCCGTACCGCGGATGGTCATCACACTGTCGCAATACAGTATCCACATCAGGTTGTTGCCCTCTGCACCGCACTCGCCGGAGGCGACAACGCATCCGTCAATGATGTCGCGATAGTCCGTAAATCCGCTCCAGCCATCGGCGGCTTTGTATATTTCGGCTGTTCCGGCCGGTACATAGATCGGTATCATGTAGTTCACGCCGGACAGAGACGAACCGTTTGCCTCGGGAGGCGTTGTTGCGCGGCAGGTGATGGACTCGATCATCCAGCAGTCGCCAAAGCAGTACGAACCCAGCGAAGCAAGCGTGGACGGCAGGTCTATTACCTTCAGCGACGAGCAGTTGCTGAACGTGAATTCGCCGAGAGCTGTAACGCCTTCGGGTATATTCACGGATACCAGCATAGTACAGTTCTCGAAGACGGAACTGCCGGATAGGATGTGTACCGTATTGGGCAGTACGAGAGAAGTCAGTTGGTTACAACCCTTGAACGCCTGCGAGGCAATGACGGTTGTACCCTCCGCAACGGTATATTCGCCGGCATAATTCTCCGGCAGACGGACAAACACGCTGCTGTTGAGCACCGGGTTGGTCATAGTTGTTGTGCCGCCGAACGGTGTGTTGTCGCTCAGGGTAGTCACGCTCTCCGGCAAAGTGAGCGAGTGCAGGTTGGGGCAGTTGTAGAACGAGTAGTTCCCTAACGACACCACCGTGCTTGCCAAATCCACATACCTGAGGTTCGGACTCTCACGGAACGCCAGGTCACCGGCATTCAGCACGCCGGCTGCGATATAAACGGAATGGTAGGCGTCTCTGTATTCATACCACGGAGCAATGGTCGTTTCCTCGTTGTAGTCCGCCATCCGTCCGTCGCCGCCTATGGTCAGTATACTGTCACAGGTCAGCAGCCACGTCACGTTCGCGCCATCCGCACCGCACTCGCCGGATGCGATAATTCCACACGGCTGTTCATCTTGGATGGCGTGCAGATAGTTCGTTGTGGCGGTACACCCTGTTTCCGGATTGAGCATGAACAGCACCTGATATACGCCCGGCTCTTCCACAGACAGATTGTAGTTCTCCTCAAAGTTCGGCCACTCTTGCACGTTCCATTCGTGGTTGGAGATTACCTTGTACTCATAGACACTGTCAGGATAAAGGGCGATAGAATCGATAGTATAGGCGTACATGCTCTCGCCCTGCAGCGTCATCTCTGTCTTTGTGTCCGCCTTGTCCCATGCTGAATCGAACAGGTTGGCTGTACCGACAACCGAGTAAACATATATATCCCCCGTACCGAACGGTTCGCCTGTTGAGCAGTCCGTTCCGCCGCCTATATACACATAGTCGGATGACTGACCGTAGGCAATCTTCATGTAAATGTCATAACAGCCAGCCTGGTTACAAATGAGTTCTGCATCCCCTACGCTAAAACTCTCTGACGAGCCTCCTTCCTCCAGTTCGGGACGCCAGGAGCTGTTGTCGCCGTGGAAGAGGTTGATAATCTTTATCTGGTCTCCGGCACTCAGCGAGGCGGATGCACGGAACTGCGCTATATACGAACCATTCAGGCGCTCGGTGAATGTACCTCTTACCAAGCGGTTGCCATTAATCAAAATACCGTACTCTCCGGGACTGAAGATAGCGGTGACGGTGGTATCCTGTGTCAGATACAATGAACGCGGATTATCCCAAGCGCCATTGTCAGACCACTGGTCGAACATCCATCCGCCGGTGCTGATACTTGCCTCCAATGAGAGGGTTGAACCTCTCTGATACGACCCGCTGGTCGGATATACGTAACCTGATCCCTCGGGAGTGACATCTACTGTAAAGTTAACAAACTCACTGGTATAACTGAAAGTGCCTGTCACGCATAGCAAACCATCCGCCACGCTGACATTCAACTCACCCGCTTCTGAAAATGTCACAACTACATTACCGTCCACATCGGTTGTAATGTTTTCGGAAGAGCAGCCGGAATTTAAGTTGTTGTATCCCAAAGCTCCGTCCCAACCGTCATTCTGCGGCAGCACTTTGAATGAATATGTTCCTGCAGGCAGATTGAGTGTGATGGCGCCGCTTTCCATCGGCAATGCGTTTTCCAGGCTCCATGCACCCAATTGTTCGGTGTTACCGACCAGGTAGTACGATTTGTCCGTGGATGGCGTTTGTCCCGGGAATACTACTTGAAGATTCTTGGTGGAGTACGTCCATATGAAAGTGTATTCTCCTTCCACATCGGCCGTAAGTAATATATTGCCTGCGTCACTGTTGTTTTCAAGGCCGTAGGCTATTGGCCAGTCGCGGTGCAGTGTATAAAGTCCATCTTCTCCCGTTTTTCCCAACCATGTTTCTCCCTCAATGATCTTGAACTCGTAACTGCCTGCTGCCAGTGTAACCTTTGTGCTTGCCGTCTGATAGTCAGCAGATGGAGTAAACACCTGTGAGGTTATGTCCCATTCATTCATCGAGCCCGCCAAAACAACTGTAGGAAGAACTCCGCCTCCCATCGGCAGAATGTTCGTAAACAGGCTCCAACCATCTGCCGTTTGGTACACCTCAACCGATTGGGCTGGAACATATACAGGAATTGATTTATCACCATCAAAGAAATACGTTCCTCCCACTATGGATGGTGGAGTAATGGCTTCGCAAGTAATAACCGTTAAAGAATGACACTGACTAAATGCATCTATCCCAATACTTGTAACACTTTCCGGAATATTGATGGAAGTTAGCGCTGCTCCGTAAAAAGCGGACTCTTCTATGGTCGTAATACTATTTGGAAGTATTATTGACGTTAAAAGCCTTCCGTCGAATGCATGTGCACCAATACTAGTGACAGTATTGGGGACATTCACTAAACGTCCTCCTATTACAAGTTTATTTGACGCTGTTTCGATAATAGCATTACAATTATTTCGGCTATCGTATGTGGTATTCTGACTATTAACCACAATGGTATCTAAATAATAACAATCCGCAAATGCTTCTGCATCAATAGAAATTACATTTTCTGGAATTATAATAGATGAAAGTGAACCAGGACCAAACACATAGCGACCTAGTTGCATAAGACTATGAGGAAGATTTACTGTTTCTATATTTGAGGGAGAAAATGCAGCATCGCCGATACGGGTAATACCTTCTTCTATAATAACACGTTGTTGATGCTGTTGATTCCATAACTCTAAATCACTCCAGGGTTGTAATCCTTCTTCATAGTCTGCCATAGCCCCTTCACCACTAATCGTCAGCACACCGTCGCAATCCAGCACCCATGTCAGGTTGTCACCTTCTGCGCCACATGTACCGGACACAGGAGTACACGGGGTTTCGGATGCGAGGTTCATGACAGTAGCACAGGCTTCCGAAATTGCTGTTCCTACGCTGGTGCCATAATAGACAGCAACAAATGACGAAGAGGCGTTTGACAGTTTGTTTTCTCCCGCCGATAGCGATATACGGGCGTAAGAATAATAATCAGAAGACCCACTGAAGGTATTGGATAACGTAACAAACTGTGAACTGATATCTGTACCGTTCAGGCGCATCTCACTTGCGTATGCGGCAGGCACAACGACATTGGCATAGTGAAGCGTCATATCTTCCGAGCAGTGAATGTCTGCTTCTGACAGACCTCTGCTGACTTCGGGAACAAGTGCCATGGACGGTTCGGAAATAGATTCGTAATCGTATGAATTAGCGGCAGCGTTGGTCATATAGCCATACACAATTACCGGTTGTGACGTCTCAATCAGTTTAGGCACCTCATCATATCCTACTGTTATTTGTCCACTACCGGTAAAGGATGTTGACTCTCCGGCGCTAAGTGTGTTTGTCAATGTTCCGTTGACATATATTTCCGTGTTATCATAATACGCCGTAACGGAATACAACGTCGGACTTGAGGATTCGACATGTCCTTCCTCTGCGTCTCGATAAGGGAATCCACTCATTTCCATTAAAACAAATTGCTTTCCCCAAGCGGATACCGGAATGCTTTGCTCCATAGTATGATCACTATTTGCTCCACTATTATACGGAATAGTAGACTTAATGCCACCATTAAAGAGTGCTATGGGTTTAGTGGAGGTAATCTTTGTGCCTGTTAAATTGTGATAATTTGGGGAGCCTGAATTTGAGCCTTTGAACTGACAAGCTTCGCCTCTTTGAAGGGAAAAAGTATGCGTTGTTCCATTGGCAAAGGCATCACCAGCATCGTTCAGAGCGTTATTGTTGAATGTGACAGAAATTTCTGTATTATCTTCAGTAGCAACGACAGCAAACTCGGTGCTCGTCATGTCACGGTAGTATGTATGCACCATGTATTCTGTTCCTAACGCAGGAGTTGCAATCACCGGACTGATATCTACAGACATATCGGATCCAGGAACATAGGCATTTCGCATATACAAAACCACTTCCGCTGTAGATTCGACATGCAATCCGGTCTGACTAACTACACCAGAAGACGTATTATACACTTTCGAGCGTTGATCGGAAGGTATCTGGTACACAAACGGAACACCTGTAGATATGGGACTTGTTGTCAACACTACCCCATCAGCACAAGTTATGCTGATACTGCCATCCGTCGTAGGAACAGCTATCACCTCCAGCTTCAGGTCTTCATTATCTGCCGACCGCCCGAAATTATTCATGAACGTCAACCAGAAATCCGTACCCGTTGAGGGAACGGTTTGCGAAGCCCATGCTGAAATCACAGCAAAACATACAGCAACGATACTGGTAAATATCTTTTTCATAACGGTCGAATTTCCTATGTTCATAGCAGTCAGAATTGTCCTCTTCATAATTGCGAAATTATGCGTGAAACCATAGCGCACATGCACACCCGCTGATGTGCGTACAATAATCCGCTTACAAAATTACAAAAATTATTTGAGATTTGCAAATTTAATCGCCATTTTCAAAAGAATTTATGCATAATTTAAGCAAATCATGGGTATTGGGGAACATTCGGACGTTTGCATACAGAGAAAATTATTCCGTCTGTTCCGCCGGATACCCGTGCCGTGTTCGGGCGGCAGTAAACGGGCAGAAACGGCTGACAGAGAGGCTGATAACACGGCGGTAATGAGGAGGTGTAGGCTTGTGCATTCAGGTAGAAACTTGACAAATTGTATATATATACTATGTATATATATAGTATGTGCATACAATTGCAAAAAAGTGGTCAGTATCCTATGGCTATCCTATGGGTATGTTGTAGTTATCCTGTGGGGAAGGACCGACAAACACCCGATAAAGACCTTATATAGTCCCGATAAAAACCTTAGATAGTCCCAATAAAGACCTTAGATAGTCCCGATAAAGGTCCGATAAAAAAACAATGTATATACAAGTGTTCCCGAAAAAAATGCAGCAAACTGCAATTTTTCCTCCAAAAAACTTGCAAATGTGTATTTTTTTTTGTAATTTTGTGGGCTTTTTATGCTGTCTCTTATACACATCT
>LXOW01462751.1_pt1 | contig 12032 bp, 7 predicted proteins | sample 1368591 | NCBI WGS metagenome assembly LXOW01 (sample SAMN04884650, study PRJNA319009) | bovine gut metagenome | isolation source: Cow rumen | host: Bos taurus | place: Italy: Legnaro (PD) | collected 2014-07-09
TTGGTAGAGCAGCGGACTCTTAATCCGTTGGTCGCGGGTTCGACCCCCTCACGACCCACCATCCTAACGTTGAAATCCTCCTTTTGAATCAATTTCTTTCACAATTGTTCTGTACTCCATTTTCAATTTGGTAATACTTCACAATCTATTTGTTTTGTATTTCAAAATCATCCTCTCATAAGTCTCCTTGTGGTAAATTATATGCTTAGAATATATTCAACATAGGGTGATTGAAGTGAATTTAAAAAATGACCGCATCATAATAAAAAATCTAATAGATAAAAATGATGAAAACAATAAGACAATCTCTCTCGTAGCTAATTCAGGTATCCAGTTCATCGATTTTGAATTTGATTCGAAAATCGATTTCTCTTCAGATGAAGACAATTTCGTAGATAAATATCCTTCCATAGTTGTTAAAGGACAGTTTGCTCCTCATCCACTATGTGGTCGCCATTTTGCAAGGTTTAAAGAGGATAAGGCATCGAATAAGTGTGTTATCGAAGGTGCTGAAAATATCTCCATGGAGAAAGGCGATAGATATGGAGATGACAGTCCTATTGATCTTATTGAGTCACTTAACCTCTACAACGGTGTCTGGTTCCCAATCTGCTATTACAGCTCAGGTCATGATGAAGGTCCTATCAATTGGGCCAGAGCCAGAATCATAAACATGTCCGATGTTAAGGATCGTGATAACGGCGGTTTATATCACGTTACTTTTGCATTTGATACCAAACTGGATAATGAAAATACAGCGCTTCACTGTGCTCCTTCAACATCCGATATCAGTGATGTCTTTACCTTTAGAGGCTGCTATGCGGCAACAAAGCTTTTAGATGACAACGAATCAGGCGCATCCTTTGTAAGAGAATGGGCAAAGAGTGTCTATGAGAAGATCTATCCTAAGACAACCAATGATTCCAGAGTTGAGGTCATCAAGAAAGAATGGCTTGAAAAGAACTATTATGAAAAGCACTATCTGAATCTGATTGCTTTCCTTGAGTACTTTGTCGAGCCTAATAATATTAAACTTATGCCTTTTGAGGAGAATGGCAGTGAGACTCCAATCGATGTAAGTCTGATTCTGGATGTCGGTAATTCCCGCTCCTGCGGTATTCTAATGGAAGAGGATGATGATCATTCATCATCACTGCTGCGTAATCCTCAGCTTGAAATCAGAGATCTGAATGCAGTTGAAAATGTATATGTAGGAACATTCGACAGTAAGATTCAGTTCCAGAAGGCAAACTTCGATTTCAATTACTGCTCAGATATCTCCAGCAGACTGGACGCATTCGTCTGGCCATCTTTAGTTCGTGTAGGTGCTGAGGCAAAACACTTAAGTGCAAATTCAGCCGGCAATGAGGGTAACACTGGTCTTATTTCTCCTAAACGCTACCTTTGGCAGTTTGATAATGATTTGAATACATCTGAGAAGTGGAATTTCAATAATCACTATTACCAGATCCCTGTAAGAGAGATGGCAAAGGATAGTGACAGATACCATACCTCTTATCTTAAGCTTGATGAGAATGTAAGCTCAGCAACATATCTTCCAATATCAAGATTTATTAACTCATACGGTGATGCTCTGTTTGCAGATACCGGTGATGAAAGTAAGCTTCTTGCCAACTACACCGGCAAATCAACCATGACCTTCATGCTGATGGAAATCATTATGCAGGCCATGATGCAGATGAACAGCTTCCACTATCGTCAGACCAAGGCTAATGCACNNAGGCTAATGCACTAAGACCTCGCAGACTTAAGGCAGTGGTTCTAACAACTCCTCCTTCAATGCCTGATCTTGAAAGGGAAGTTTTCAGATCATGCGCCTATCAGGCAATCGGTCTGATCTGGAAGGCCTACGGATATGACAAGACTCCAGCAACCGAGTTTAAGTACATTGAAAATGCATCTTCAATGTTCCCTAAGGCACCTGCAGTTATACTGAAGTGGAATGAAACTCTGACCTCTCAGCTTGTATATCTATACAACGAGACACAGAAGGTATTCGGTGGCAACAGTCTTGATTTTATCAAGCATATCCGCAGAGCAGATGCTGATAAACGTGTAAATGAGCATAACAAGCACAAATTCGGAAGCAAGAAAGCTGATTACGTATCAGCACGTATTGCATCTATTGATATCGGTGGTGGCACCACAGACCTTGTGATCGCAGACTACAGCTATCCATGTGCGGTTTACTCTGAGGATGGAGAAAAGAAAGATCTTGGTAACCAGAGCGGTACTGTAGAAATACGAGAGATTCTAAAGGATGGATCTAAGACTGCAGGTGATGATCTGGTTCTAAATCTTATCAAAGAGGAGATTGTACCTCAGCTTGGTGATACCTCTGCCTTAGCAAAGATTATCGGTACAGGCTCATCTGACAGTATAGAGTTTGTAAAAAACAGAACACAGACTGTAGAGCAGGTTTTCACAAAGATTGCATACAGAATCATTTCAAGACTGGAAAAGCTGAACAGTGCTCCTGCTGGAACTACCAGTGTAATTGCAAAAGGAACTGTAGAAGAGTTCCTTTATGGCATTGATTCCTGTGAGGCTTTAGATACAAATGAAGATCGTGCAAGAAATGAAAGCTTTGACAGAAAAAAGAAGCCTTGTGTAGATGAATGTGTCTCTAACTTCATAACCAAGCATCTTGGTGCGGACTACAAGTTCTTTGAGATTCCTTTAGAGTTTGATATCTACAAAATCAATCACGAGATTTCTGTAGGTGACCGCTATGATGTTTGTTCTTCATTGAACTATCTGAACACCATTGTTAACACCTATCAGTGCGACGTTCTGATTTTAACCGGCCGTCCTTCAAAGATCCCTGGTATCAGAACCTTGATTGAAAGCAATTCTCATCTGTCTCCTAGAAGAATCATCAGTCTGCATGAGTACAAGTGCGGCAGCTGGTATCCTTCATTTACTCTTGAGAACGGCAAGATTGGAGATCCAAAGACCTCAGTTGTTGTCGGTGCGCTTTTAGGCTATATCAAACAGTCAAATATCAGCAATCTTTCAACCTTCAGAATCAACCCTAACTATCAGGAGGCTCCATCCCCTGCAAGATTTATGGGTAAGGTTGATGAGCAGTGTCGTCTGGAGGACAGAGAAGTTAAGTACAGGTTCTACACCACAGCTGAGCTTAAGGAGAGAAAGGCTGCAGATGAAGGTGAAGAAATTGATCTGGATGCAAACTACCTTGATGATAATGCCAACAGAGCAAAGCTTGAGCTGGTTTCAGATGTATTATCTGAGAAGAGTCTGCATTCAACTCTGCCGGTAAACCTTGGTTATCGTCAGTTTGACGAGCAGGCCTTTATGGCAACCATGCTCTATCATATCGAACCATACAAGAAAATCAGTGAACTCTCATCGGTAAAAGCAACCAAGAAATGGATTGTTCCTGATATTGAAGATATTGATTTTACACCTGAGGGCAGGGCCAAGCTTAATACAGATTTATTCTGTCTGTTATACCCAAGCCATCAGGATCATTTCCCAGACAGGGCTCTGGATATCTTTGACAAGGCTGTGGAAGGTCTAACTACAGTTGAAAGCGACATTTCCCTGGCAAAGAGTCATGCTTCTCTCATGTATGGCGCTGACAGAAGTGCGCTTAAGGTTTTAGATTTTGACAGCCCATATGCTGCAGTTATCAGTCAGTTCGATAATCAGGCTATGGAGGCTGGTAATCAGCAGGCTGCAACCTTAAAGCAGACCGGTATANNTTCGGTGCAATAGAAAGCGCTGCAGCTGCTGAGAGATCCAAGGTTAAGGGCGTATTCCTTCGCGAACTATGTATGTGTGTTGAGGATGCCATAAATGCCTTACGCAGAAAAGAGCAGAATAAACTAGATGAGATTACTGCGGCTGTAAAAGGTGTAAGACCTGGTGACAGCGGTCCTCATTATTTTGATATCACAATCAAGGTTGAAAATGAGGCCTTAAGAAAGGATTCTCCATTAGGAAAGTGTCTTGGCTTTGTTCGTGAGCAGGAGAAATCTCTTGAGCAGGATATCTTTATCTTAAAGATTACAAATGCAAAGGACACTTCAGGCTCAGGCTCTGATGATTGTACAAGTTATCTGAAGCTGAGTCTTAAGACTGTCAGTGATGGTGATGAATACTGGAATAACGACGGTTTGATTCTTGATAAGGAATAATTTTTTATGAAAAACGAATTTAAAGACAATCGTCTGAATCTTCTGGCTCAGTGCTGCAACAGGGCATATAAGTGGGTAGAAAAGGCTGCACTGGATGAGGCCGAGCTTAGAAATGAAGAGAATGCTCTGGGGATTTCCATCTGTCAGCTTCATAATATGGCAGATGCAGCTCATGAGGTTCTTCCTGTTAATTCAACCATCGGTGTGTTCGGCGCTTCTCAGGCAGGCAAGAGCTACCTGGTATCTGCACTTGCATCAAATGGTGGCGGTGAAGGTCTGGTTGCTAACTGGGAAGGTAAGGAGATATCTTTTTTCCATCATTTAAATCCAACCGGTGGAAATCGTGAGGCAACCGGTCTTGTAACAAGATTTACCCGCATGACATCTCCTGCGGTTAAGGGATTTCCTGTTACCTTAAAGATTTTAAACGAAGTTGAACTTATCAAGATTCTGGTTAATTCCTTCTACTTGGATATGAATCTTGAGGCTGCCAAGGACTTTATGATTGAGTATGACAGCCGCTTTAAGGATAAAGCAAAGCTTGATGCTCTGTTTGAAGAGCTGAAAGCACCTGAGTATCAGCTTAAGGACAATGAGAATTCATATGTAACTGAGAATGATATTGTTGAACTTTCAGAGTACGTATATTCTCATGCAGCATTCTGCTGTCTGATGTCCGAGGAATTCAAACCAGACTGTTCCTTCTGGAATCAGGTTAGACATATTATTGGCTCTTTAAATCTTAAGGGTAGGGGCAGATTATTCTCCTTATTCTGGGGAAATCTGAAGGCTTTTAACAATCTGTATGAAACCATTGCTCCTGAAATGGAGAAATTCAAGGGTATGCGCGAGGTTTATGCTCCGCTTAATGCCTTTGTTACCGAGATTGACGGCAAGCTCATGCAGATCCCTCAGAAGACTCTTATTGATATTCATGCTTTAGACGGAGTATTCAGAGAAGAGCTTCCTTTAGTGGTTGATATTGCTCTTAACCGTGATGCATCTGATATTGCAAAGATAAGATTCCCAATTCTTGCATTTGCTACTGCTGAAATCAGTTTCCCTGTGCCTTCTCAGTCTCAGTCAGGAAACTTCGATGTGCTTGATTTCCCTGGTGCCCGTTCAAGAAAGAGAGAAGAGATCTCTATCTGGAAGGATGCCGACGGTCTTGCAAAGAACGGACAGAATACCGCAACCGAGTTTATCCGTCGTGGTAAGGTTGGCTATCTGATTGAAAGATACTGTCAGCGTCATGAGATTGATGTGCTGCTGTTCTGTTCAAGTGTGGAAGGTCAGGGCGAAGTTGCTGAGGTAACTCCATATCTTTCATCATGGGTTTATGAGAATATCGGTAAGGAGCCTGAGGATAGAGCTTCCTACGAGAAGATTCCGGTTGTAGGTGCCTTTACCAAGTTTGATGCCTGCTTTACCCGTGATATCGGCAAGGAGGCAGCTTCACTTTCTGATATCGGCAAGACAATTACCACTGCAATGGAGCGTTATGCTACAGGCTGGATTCAGAACTGGGCTCACGGTCAGGAGTTCAATCAGTTCTTCTTTGTAAGACGTCCAAATCTGCACTCAAAGAATGATGTTTATGAATTCAGTTCAGAGGATGTAGAAACCGGTATTCGTCCTGAGTATCAGCACTACATCGATGACTATAAGAAGGAAATCGTAAAAGATCCTGACATGAAATATGTTTATGAGTTCAATAAATATAAGCAGATGGGCAGGGCAGAGGATACTCCAGTTATTTCAGAAGTATTAAAGGCAAATGACGGCGGTATTCAGTATCTGTCATCTTTCCTGAAGGATAACTTTACTGATTACAACTTTGGAAAAGAAAAATTCCATGACAGCATTAAGAATATGGCTCAGGCTTTAAGAAGCCGTCTTGGTAAATATGCAAGAGAGTCTGGTGAACAGGCTTTAAGAATTGCACATGCCAATGCCATTAAAAAGTTCAGACAGCTGGCATCCTGTGATGTCGTAGCCGGAACCTTCGGACGTTTCAGAAGCTTCATTGAAATCAGTGAGGATATGGCACGAGACAATTACCTTACAAACTTCAGCGGAGGTCGTTCAAGCAACGCCTATCGTTTTGCAAAGGCCTTAACCAAGATGCGTGAGGATAATCTTGAGTCTATGCGCAATGGTGTATTCTTTGATGTAATGCTTGCTGATATCTTAAGATTCTGGGAGATTGAGCGCAAAAACGTCGAGGATTATCCTGAGAATGAGCGCGAGGCCTATAACTTCTTTATCGCCGATAACGGCTCTCTGATTACTGACAAAAATGCTCTAAGAGACAGATTCCACGAGCTGATGCAGTATCTGACCGTAGAGCTATCAAAAGCCTATAATGCTATGAATGTAGAGCAGGCGGTTATTGATGCCATCGACCNNCCAACCTCAAAGAAGGATGATCTCTGTGACGGTCAGTGTGCAAGAGCTCTGCAGATTATCTCTGATTTCAATACCTATCTGTGTCTTGGAAAGGTTGATGATTCCAAGATTGAGCGTATAAAGGTAAGAGTAAAGAGTGACGCTGATGACAGCTCTGCAGATGCATCTCGTCCTTTATTCAAGGAATCTTCAGAGAACAAGAGTTTTATGGCAGATATAAAGAGATCAAATGTTGACTCTATAAGACAGCATTACTGCAATGATTACTTCAGTGTGCTGCTTAATGTCATCTGTGCCAAGAATTTAACCGCAGAGAGTAAATATAATATTTCTCCAGAGCTTAACCGAGAAATATGTGAGATTCTTTCTGATATTGATAATGTGTTTTAGAGAAAAAAATGTCTGAATTTACAGAAAAACTTACTGCATCTGTTTTAAAGGAAAACAATCAGGGCTATCTGATTCTAAAAAACTGCTGGTCTTTATTTGATTCTAATATCGGAGTCGGTGGAGTTTCACACAGTTTTAATATCGTAATAAGACCTGAAAATGCTCAGGAAACAATCTCCGAGGAGAGTATAAAGCCTGAGAATATCACCTTCTATTCATCAGAGAAGGGCTATAAGATTAAGCTCAGCACTGAGACCTTTAATAATGTCTCCTCACAGGTTAATCGTTATAACGGTAAATTCGAAACCATTGTTAGAGAATATACTACCGCTGATAATAAGGTAAACGGCAATCCAGTTGAGTTTGCTACCTCTATTGAAGGTGACCTTTCTTTAATTCTTGACTCCTATGAGCCAGAAGCACAGTACGTTAATGGTCCTGCAGCAGCTAAGACCAGTGCGGCAGCATCAACCTCAAATGACTCCTTATTCTCTGGTGTAAGTCAGGATGTCCCTCTGAATCAGAGCGTGGCTTCTGCTGGTGCCTCAAAGAAAAAGTCTATTCTTCTGCCTGTGTTAGGCGGTCTTTTAGCTCTGCTTTTAATTCTATTAGGAATTCTGTGGTGGCTTGGTGTATTTAGTCCTGCTGATAAGGTAGTACCAGAGGCTGCTCCTGTAGAAAATACACAGAGTGCTGATAATCAGAAAGAACCAGAGAATACAGCACAGAACGAGGAAAACAAGGTTGAAGAGAACAAGACTGAGGAGCCAGTAAAGAGCGATGATAATCAGACTGCTCAGAATGAGCCTGCAAATGCTGCAGCCAACAGCAGTGAACCTTCAGCAGCAGACAATCAGAGCGCTGCTCAGAGTGTAGCTCCAGCAGCAGAGGCAACTTCTGCATGTGCATTAAGCTCAGATGCCGATGACGTGATTATCTCTAACTGCCTGGGCTCAAAGCCTACAGTTGAAGTGATTAACACTCTTTCAGAGAAGTCTCTTGAAAATGACCGCTGTGTACTGGGCAAGCGACTTCTATCAAGTTATGGTAGAAAGGATTCTTCAGCAGCATATCTGTTCGCTAAGTATTTTGATCCAAATTCTAGTGCTCAGAGTAAATGTATTGAGAAGGATAAAACTCAGGCTGTCTACTGGTATCAGAAAGCTGCCGATATGGGTATGTCCGAGGCAAAAGAAGCTATGGCAAAGCTAAAGGAGTAAAGACGTGAAACTTATAAGTATGACTGTAAGTGCAGTTCTATTATCTGCACTGTCCTGCAACACCTATGCAGATACTCCTCTTTTAATGGATGGAAAGAAATCCATTTATCAGCGTGTGCTGACAACTCCATCCTGTGTCTTAAAAAAGAATGCTGCGGATACATCAGGCGATAAGGTTGCAGCCTTCTCCCGTTTCTATATTTACAAGGATGAGGGAAATTCCTTACTGGTTGGCCCAGATATCTCCGGTAAGACCTCAGGTTATCTTGATAAGAGCTGCGTTGTCGACTGGAAAATGCAGACTGCTCTGATGTTCACCAATCCTGCATCAAGAAATCGTGCTCTTGTCTTTAAGACCAAGGATGAGCTTCAGAAGATTGTTGATAACAGCAAGCCATCTGACGTTGTTACTCCAATGATGGAGAAACTCAAGAAGAATGAGCCTATTTCAGGTGTTATTTCTGCAGAACCAGACACCTATGTTGACTACAAAAAACAGTTTTATCTGCTGCCTATTCTAGATTTTGAAGAAACAATGTTTGATGATGGCAATTACCTCAGAGAGCTTAAGATTGCCTCTGTTACCAAAAAAGGAGATGCTTCAAAGTCTCAGAGCGATCTGCAGAACGAACTTAAAACCTTTAAGGCTGCAGTTGTCTTTGTTATCGACTCAAGTATTTCAATGCAGCCATACATTGACAGAACAAAGGAAACCATCAACTCAATTGCAAAACACATCAAAGAGCAGAAACTCTCTGACAGTGTTCATTTCGGTCTGATTTCATTCCGTTCTAGCACCAAGGCTGTACCTGAGCTTGAATATGTCTCAAAGGTCTTTGTAAAACCTGGCGAGGCAACTGATGCAAATCAGTTCAAACAGAAGCTTGAATCCTTAAATCAGGCAAAGGTTTCAAGTAAATACTTTGATGAGGATTCCTTTGCCGGTATCAATTCTGCACTTAACAAGATTGACTGGTCAGATTACGGCGGACGTTATGTGGTTTTAATTACTGATGCCGGTGGTATCAGCGGTTCAGACAAGCTCTCATCAACAGGACTTGATTCCAAGGAGCTTCGTGCCGAGGCTAAACACAAGGGTGTTGCCATCTATGCAATGCATCTTCTGACTGACTCCGGCAAGAGAAATTCAAATCATGACAAGGCCAAGAATCAGTATCAGGATTTAACCTATAACGATACTATCAGCAAGTCTCTTTACTATCCTGTAAACGCTGGTGATGTAAACAGCTTCGGTAACAAGATTGATGAGCTGTCAAAGAGCATTACCAATCAGGTTAAGCTGGCATCTCAGGGTAAGGATGCGCTTGGAACTGCTCCAGATGAAAAGGATGATTCCAATATGGCTTCAGATACAGCTGCTTTAGGTTATGCAATGCAGCTTGCCTATCTGGGTGAGAAGCTAGGAACCAGTGCTCCTGATTTTCTGTCAGGATGGATTGCAGACAGAGACCTTGTATCACACGATAAGGTCACCAGCACTCCTGTGGTTCTTCTGACCAAGGATGAGCTTTCATCTCTTAAGGATGTAACCAAGAAGATTCTTGATTCAGCCAATGAGGGTATCCTAAAGCCAGAGGATATGTTCAGCCAGTTACGATCTGTTGCTGTAAGCATGGGACGTGATCCTTCTGCCATAGGCAAAACAGATTCTCTGAAGCTTGGAGAGCTTGGCTTACTAGGCGAGTATCTTGAGGATCTGCCATACAAGAGCCGTATTCAGGAACTTGATGAACAGACCTGGGCTAATATGGGACCTGATGAGCAGAATCAGACCATAAGTGATCTGGAGTCAAAGCTTAACTACTATCAGCAGTGCAATGACGATTCAGCCCGCTGGATTAAGCTAAATCCAAAGGAAGATGCTTCAATGGCTGTTTACCCAATTCCTCTAGAGGTTCTTCCATAAGTGGATGCTTATTTAAAAGTTAAGGATTTCTCTTTTAGCTATCCTAAAAGAGATGGAAAGGGCGGATATACCATTCGCCTTGAATCTCTTGAAATGCAGCCAGGCTCAGTTCTGGCTGTAACTGGAGTTTCAGGCTGCGGAAAATCTACTCTTTTAGAGTGTCTTGCGCTTTTAAGAGAGAACAGTAGCTTTGGAAAATATCTTATTGACGATAGGGATGTCCTATCTGAAAAAACAGATGCCAGACGTCTTATTCGCTCTGCTCTTATGGGATATATGNNCTTATGGGATATATGCCTCAGAGTGGAGGGCTGATCCCTTATCTTAGTATCAGAGAGAATCTAAAGTTCCAGATTGAGATTTCATCCCGTTCCAAAAAAAGATTGTACGGAGAAAGTGAAGATTCAGGTGATCTTTTAAAGACCTCCTTATCCTTATTTGAGGACTTTGGCCTTGGTGATGTTTTAAATCTTTATCCTCATGAACTCTCAATCGGACAGAGACAGCGTGCGGTATTTTTCAAGAGTATCTGTCATAATCCAAAGATTCTTTTTATTGATGAGCCTACCTCGTCACTGGACCCTCAGAACGGAGACAAGCTTATATCAGTTATGCTTGAAGTCTGTTCTAAATACAGCATGTGTGTGCTGATGGTTACTCATGATCTGTCTCTTGTAAGAAAGCATGGACTGAGTGTTATTGATTATGAGCCTGATGATGCCCAGAGCGGAATCTTTGTTTATAAGGAGAGCCTATGATCCTGAAGCTGGCCTTATGCTCATTAAGATTCGACAAGATTATCAGTATCTGTATAGTTGCATCTCTATGTGCTGTGATAGCTCCGCTTTTACTGCTTTTTTCTCTAAGATTTGGAATTATTTCAAATCTTGAGCATAAATTAAGCTCGAATCCTACTAATCTAGAAATCAGAATGATGTCCGGATATAGACTTGAGCAGCAGTTTTTTGATGATNNAACTGCCAATGTCGGTTTTAATGGAAAAATCGTTCAGAACCTTGAAACTCTGCCAACAGCAAACGGGGATCCTATTCTTGAAGAGATGAATTTAAACGGTAATCTTTCAGAGACTGAAGCCTATCTTTCTGAAACCACTGCTTCAGATCTGGGAATGAGGGTAGGCGATACATTTAAGTTTGTAATATCAAGAATTACTGATAACAAGACAGTTAATGCTGTGGTTCCATTTACTCTTAAGGGAATCATAAAAAAAGAGCTTTTACCTCATAAAACCATTCTGGTTAATTTCAATACTCTTGTGTATATGGAAGATTTCCGTGATGGCTTTGAGCCTCCTGTTTTCTCAGATGGCTCCAATCCGAATTCTCAGAGAAAGACTTTTGCCAAGGCAAGAATTTATGTTAAATCTCTTAACGATTTAGAGCCGGTATCAAAGCAGTTGCGTCAGAATTATTCAATTACTGACAAGCTATCTTCAGTTGAGAATCTGAAGGCTATATCAAGAGTTCTCTCATTTATTTTCTCAACCATTGCTATAACTTCAATTGTAGGTGGTGTGATGGCTACGGTCGGACTCATATTCACCAATCTGTCACGACTTGAGAAAACCTTTGCTCTGCTGTTTTTGAGCGGACTTTCTAAGAGCGGTGTTTTTCTGATTGTGATAATTCAGAATTTCATTCTTTCCGTTTGCTCTTATCTCTGCTCGCTTGGACTGTTTTATGCGGGAATGTTTACCTTTAATCTTTATTTTAAGGATCTGTTAGGACCACAGACTCTGGTAAGTACGCTTACCATAGAACATGTAATTGCAGGCGGACTTATGACTTGTATCGTCTGTGTCGCAGTCAGCATGATTGTGTGTCGTTTCAAGGTTCTGAATCTTAAGGTTGCAGATAGTTTAAGAAATGTTTAGAAAAATAG
>LXOW01093523.1_pt1 | contig 12031 bp, 6 predicted proteins | sample 1368591 | NCBI WGS metagenome assembly LXOW01 (sample SAMN04884650, study PRJNA319009) | bovine gut metagenome | isolation source: Cow rumen | host: Bos taurus | place: Italy: Legnaro (PD) | collected 2014-07-09
TACAACACCAACGGCTGCCACATCTATTATATAGAGGTGGGCGACGCTACGCAGAAATCGACGGTGGGCTACCTCTACGAGGGCAGCATCGACAGCGAGCTGGCCTATCAGCAGCTGAGCACCAGCAGCCGCTATGACGTGAAGCCCGTGGAGGTGACAGGGGCACTGACGATGGAGGCACTGACGCAGTATGATGCCATCGTCATCAGCTCTACCGTTGCCAATGCCGACGCACTGGCCTCGCTATACCAGATTCAGCCCTTCGTGCCCGTGCTGAACCTCAATCCCGCCGTCTATGCCGCCTGGGGCGTGGGAACGACAGCCGATGCTGGAACGCCGTTTGCCGTGGTGGCTAACAGCGGTCATGCCCTCTTCCGTGGACTGGAGGAAGACCAGCTGATTGAAGACCCCGACAACCCCGGCACCTTCGTCCTCGCACTGGCTGCTAACGCCAGTTTCCAGGGGGTCGTGCCCAGTGGACGCTTCGCCGACGATGCCGTGCTGGCAACAGTACTCGGCAACGAGTCGCTGACCGCTATCCATCAGCACAGCACCAGCCGCAACAGCTATATCTACATTCCCTACACGCAGGAGGTGCTGGCCGACGGCATAGCCCTGGAAGTAATGAACAATGCCATCAGCCTGCTGGTGAACACCAAGGCCAAGGTGACAGCGGCTCCCAAGCCCGGCTTTGAACTGGAGTACAAGAACCTGAACACCAACGTCATCATCAAGAGTGCCGTGCCGCAGGCTGAAATCTTCTACACCCTCGACGGCAGTGAGCCTACGGAGCAGAGCACCCGCTATACCGGGCCATTCAACCTGACCAGCGAGACCACCGTGAAGGCCGTGGCACGCGGCGAGGGCTATCTGCTGAGCGAGGTGGCCGAGCAGCTCGTGGACATGCGCCATCAGTTGCCCGCACCGACGATTGCCCTGGAGCAGCAGGACGGAAAGACCATCGTCACCATCACCGCTACAGGAGCCGACAGCGTGGCCATCTACTACAACTACTCCGACAGCCGCGACAAGGCGAAGTCAACGCTCTACACACAGCCCGTCAGCATCACCCAGCTGGGACGCACCATCTACGCCTTTGCCTCCACCGACGACTTCGTTGACTCCGAGCTGGCCAGCCTGCCCGTAACCATCAGCAACCCGAAGGTGCGCATCGACGTGGTGAGCCACATGGATGCCAACGCCGAGCAATACAACGGTGGCAGCACCTCCACAGCCTACTATTTCTCATGGGGTAAGAACAAGGGCACCTACGCCTACTACAACCTGGACGACGTCACCGAGGATGTTGAGATCGACCCGGAAACCGGCGAGGAGATCATTGTGAAGACCTACAACAGCCTGAACCCCGAGGAGGAGAAGGACTTTGAGAACGGCTGGATGGTACGCTCACGCGGACAGCTCGTCATCTGGGAGAACCAGCTCACCGGCCAGAACATCGGCGACACCAGCGGCTACAACTATGCTACGGTGGATGACATCAACTCCGACTTCCCAACGACCCGTGCCTACATCAACCTGGCCGACAAGAACACCACGCCCGGCGATGTGGCCTTCCCCTACAACGCCTATATCGTCACCACGCAGAAGTATGCAGGCCCCTTCGATATTGTCATCAACGTGGGCAGCATCACCAAGCCCGACAGCCCCGGCAAGCATGACATCGTGCTCGAGACCTCGGCCGACGGCAACGACTGGGACAGCAGCTGGCAGACGGCAGGCGACACCATCAACATCGAGAACAGTGCTCGCCTGACCCGCAACATTACCCGCAGTTACGAGGGCACCGAAGAGGTCTATGTAAGGGCATATCTCTGCGGCAACAACTCGAAGACAGGCTTCTACGACATCTACATCGCCCGCCAGGGTGAACTGTCGCAGCAGCGGCTCGACGAATATGCCAGCGGCATCGAGGAACTGCATCCCGCCCTCCTTCCCGCCCAGACTGCCATCATCTACGACCTGCAGGGCCGTCGCCTCAACGGCAAGCCCGCCCACGGCCTGTATATCCAGAATGGCAGGAAGTATGTCAAGTGATCTATAGGGCCTATGGGGCTCATAGGGCCAATGAGCCCCGAGCCCCATAGGCCCATAACCCCCATAGGCCCATAAGCCCCATGAGGCCCATAAGCCCCATAAGCCATATAAGCCATATAAGCCATATAAGCCCATAAAGCCCGGGGATCCCCGGGCTTTATGGGCTTTCCACAAAAGGAATGATTATGCCTCCTTGAAATCCACGTACTCCCCCTCGTCCTTCGCAAAAATCTTTTTGTTCGCCACCGACGGGTCGCGGTCGTCAATGATAGTCACCCCATTGGCAGTGCGGGTAGTACGACGCGTATGCGTGTTTGACTGTTGTTGTTGCTTCTTCGAGCCATTAGGGTTGCCCTTGAAATAGTCGTCTTCAAACGGGGGAATGTCATCCCCATGGTTACGGTTGTAGTTTTTGTCGGCCATCCGGCGAAAAGTCTCGTCGTCCATGCTGCCGCGCATGGCATCACGCAGGTTGATTACGCGCTTGCGCACTTTCCAGACGATGTAAGCCATTCCTGCCGTGAACAGCAAAAAAAAGAAACCGATAACGGAGAGGATGAACTGCATAGAGTCAGGGATTAGGGGTTGAAGATGACGACTGATACCTATGGGTTACGACGGAGAGCAGAATGTACCACGCCACGATGATGGCCAGCGAACCCATGCGGAAGAAAACTATCAGAGGGATGCAGCTGAGCAGGAAGACCCATTTTATCTCATTGCCTTTCCAGCCCCAGGTCTTGAACTTCAGGGCGAACATCGGTATCTCGCTCACCAGCAGATAGCAACTGAGCAGCATCAGGATGATAATGATGGGGGCACTAGTGGGAAACATGGTCATCTTGCCTCCCCAAACGGAGATGAGGGACCCCCAGAAGAGAGCGTTGGCAGGCGTGGGCAGACCGATGAATCCCATGGTCTGGCGCTCGTCGAGGTTGAACTTGGCCAGGCGAAGTGCCGAGAAAGCCGCCATAAGCAGCGGCAGGAAGATAAGGAAGAAGGGCATGCCCTGACCGCGAAGGGCCCCGGTCAACCACATGCAGACCATCACCGAGGGGGCCACGCCGAAGGTCACCACGTCGGCCAGCGAGTCCAGCTCCTTGCCGATGGGCGAGCTGACATGCAGCAGTCGGGCGGTCATGCCGTCGAAGAAATCGAAAACCGCACCCGTGATGATGGCCAACAGGGCCAGGTCGAAGAAGCCGAAGACGGCATAAATGATGGAGACGCAGCCTGAAATCAGGTTGCAGCAGGTGATAGCGTTAGGAATATGTTTAGTCAAGAGTTTAAGGGTTAACGGTTATTGGTTATTGGTTATTGGCTATTGGCTATTGGCTATTGGTTATTGGCTATTGGCTTAAGGCAGCTTGGCAATGACGGTGAGGTCGCCAGTAGTACTTTGTCCCATCTTGATACACGGCGTGGAGTCGAGCGGCAGGTAGACATCTACGCGTGAACCCAGCTTGATGAAGCCAAGGTGCTCGTCAATGTAGCATTCCTCAAGGTCTTTGGCGTAGGTGACGATGCGACGGGCCATGGCACCGGCTATCTGTCGCACCAGCACCTCTTGACCGTCGGGAGTCTCAATCATGATGTCGGCATGTTCATTTTCCTCACTGGCCTTCGGAAGCCATGCCTTGTGATAGTTTCCGTCGAAATGGCGCACGAACTTCACCTGGCCGTCAACAGGGAACCAGTTGGCATGTACATTCAGCGGACTCATGAAAATACTGATCATCAGCCGCTGGTCATGGAAATAGTCGCTCTCCTCAGTCTCTTCAATCACCACAATCCTGCCATCGGCAGGAGCCACCACCACCTTCTCTGTGTCGCCGTTGAAATAGCGGATAGGACAACGGTAGAAGTTCAGTACCAGCAGCCATGCCGCACCGAACACCAGGACAAAGGCGGCAAAAGGTATCCAAGAGTCGAAAGAACGCCACAGTATCACCGCCACTGCCACAAGAACAAATAGACTATAAAGCAGTTCGTTGGTACCCTCGCGATGAATCCTTATTTTCTTTAGTTTCTTAATCCTTTTTCCCATGTTTTTGTGCACATGTACGAAAATCTATGCAAAGGTAATGCTTTTTTGCCAAACGACAAACTATTTGTAGCATTTTTTAGCCTATTTGTTGCTCTATGAGGCAAAAATCCCCGAAACTCATGTCAAGTTTCGGGGATTTGCACCTTTATAGCGTCTGCTTACTCTGCTTTCTCATGCGAGAAGTAAATACCGCCGCAAAGCTCGATAGTTTCGTTGTAGGTATCCTTGTAGCCAATCATCGTGAGCTTGTCGCCCACCGTGATGCCGGCCGTGGCCAGGAAGTTCTTGCGGTTGTCGCCCGTTGCGCCGTAGCCGGGATAGCAGCCGTAGACATAGAGCCGGTTGCCAGCGCCATCGTTGATGTAGAGGTTACCGTAGGTCGCATTGGCAATCTCGTCGATGGTACCCGTCACGCGGTAGTACACCTCCTTCGAGTTGGCTGCCACGAGGAAGTCGGCAATGCTGATGTCGGTCACAGCGATGTGGCTCTCATACTGTCCACCACCCATCTGCGGTGAATCCTTGTAGGCAGCGCGCTTGCCCACGAGGGTGACGATGTCGCCCTCCTTCAGTCCCAGCTTCTCGAAGTCGCCCTTGGCGCCAACGCCATAGACATAGACCTCACCGCTGTAGTCCTTGATATAGATATTGCCGTACTCGGCCTTGGCCACCTTGCTGATGACACCCGTCAGACGATACTGTGTATTGCCCACTTCTGCTTCCAGGAACTCTGCGCAAGTAGCAGCCACGATGGCACCCTTCTGGGCGATGGTGGTCTCGCAGGAATACTCCTTTTTGCCGTCGCTGGTGCGGAAGACGATGGTGGTCTCACGGTCACCGCCCTCATTGGGAGCAGCACGGAAGGTGATGGTGGCAGGATTGCCGCCCTCCAGGCCAACCACGCTGAGCCAGCCCTTGGCATCGTCGGGCAGCACGCAGCTGATGCCGGTCGAGCCTTTGCAGGTGAGGAATGCGGTCACGAAGCCTCCTTCTACGGGCAGGGGATCGGTGGTGCTGAGGGAGTCAACCTTGATGAGCGACTTGTTAATCTGAATGACGGTGACGTTCACCAGCTCGACGGTGCCGTTGTAGGTGGTCTTCGGACCTTCCACGGTGACCTCGTCGCCAACGTCAATGCCCAGGCTGAGGAAGTTTTTCTCAGCACCGCTCTTGTCGAGCGTGCCATAGATATATACCTCACCCGTTCCGTCGTTCAGATACCAGTTGCCATAAGTGGTATTGGCGATGCTGGTCACCGTACCCGTCACGCGATAGGTCTTCGAGTCGGGTCCGGCGATGACCTCGGCACAGGTGGCGTTGGAGACGGTGCTCAGGCCCTGAATGACGCTGATGCGCTGCGTCTTGTCGCCACAGTTGAGCAGCAGTTCGCAGGTGCGGCCGTCGAGGGTGCTCTCGGCACTGAAGGAGATGGTGGTTGCGCCGGCACTGCCGCTGGTGGTGCTCACGGTGAGCCATTTCGGAGCCACGGCATTGGTGGTGTCCTTACCAGCAATCCAGCGCTGCTGGACCAGCTCCCACGACCCAGAGGCGGTAACGGTGATTTCGCTGGAGCCGCCCGTCTGCGGGATGGCCACGTATGATGATGATACGCGAACCTCGTCCAGATAGGTGGGATCGTTGTCATCGGAGCAGCTGACGACAGCTGCGGAAAGACCGCAGACGGCCAGACAGCCACAGAAAAGTTTCAATATCTTGTTCATATTCTTATTCATTTAATGATACTTATAACCATAAACCTCATAACCCTTAATTAAAGATGTATTTAACACCTATAGAGGCATACCAGCACTGACCCAGGTCCTTGTTGGGGATAAAGGTCTTGGTGTCCTTGTTGATGGCAGCGGGAGTGGAGAAGGTGGCATAGCCGTCGGCATCGACGCCCTCATACTTCAGGATGCGAGCCTCCTGACCGATGGCGGGGTTGAGATACTTGCTCACGCCCCACGAGCTGTTGAACAGGTTCAGCACGTTCTTGATGTCGGCAGAAATCTGCAGACTGTGCTTGGTCTTGCCGACGTTCACGTTGAAGTCGTGCTTGTAGCTGAAGTCCACGCGGTGTACCCAGGGGTTATAGACGCTGTAAGCCTCGGTATAGTCGCCCTGACGGTTCTTCAGGTAGCTGTCGCTGTGCACAAAGTCCATGAAGCGGGTCTTGTCGTCCTCGCTGACGAAGCGGAAAGCACCGTTGCCCTGCAACTGGCCGTTAGCGTCGTAGTAGCCTACCTCGCCGTCGTTGGGCACGTAGATGGCATCATAGTTGTAGCCGTCTGCGTTGATGTCGTTCACCATCATGTACGAGTAGTTATAACCGCCGCGCCAGGTCTCATAGATGAAGGAGTAGTGGTTGCCGCTCTTGTCGTTAATGGTGGCGTTGGCCACGAAGCGGTCGGGAGTCAGGTTGGCAGCATTGTGCAGGCGGATGTTATTCGGACCTTCCACAGTGGGCACATAGGTGAAGGCACTCTCGGCGGCACTGCCGGGCATACCCGTAATCTCCTTCTTGACGGTGTGGGTGTAGGCAGCCATCAGACTCATCCACTCAAAGGGCTGGGCGTTCAGGGTGACGTTCATACTCCACTGGTAACCCTTGCTGGTGTTGTCGAGCACGAAAGCCTTGGTATTGGTGCGGTAGCCGGCGGGATAGATGGGACGGTTGTCAATGCCGTTGAAGCGGGTGAAGCCACCCACCGTGGGAATACTCCAGTCGGTGATGCACACATCGTTGATGGTCTTGGCAAAGATGCCCTCAACCGTGGCGGAGAAGGGGAAGCTGACGGGAATCTGATAGTCGACGGCCAGCGAGCTCTTCCACACCTGCGGCATCTTGAACTTAGCATCGACAGCCGAGATCGACGAGGGCACGGTACCCATGTCGCTGGTCACGTGCGAGGGATAGCCCAGGTCGAAGAGCTTCTGCTGCAGGGCGGCTGCCGTGGTGTACATATCGCCGGCAAACTGGTTCATGTCGATGAAGCGGTTGCCCTTGGCATCAGTGGTGTAAGCACCGGAGTAGTTCTCGAAGCCTTTCTTGGGAACGTAGTTGCCGTTCTTGTCCAGACCGCCTAACTGGGTCTTGGCATTGAGCTGTGCCTGATACTGAACGAGACCGCCGTTGGTAGGCATGTTGGTGAAGAACACCATGGGGATGCGGCCGGCGAAGAAGCCGGTACCGCCGCGAACCTTCAGCGACTGGTCGCCAAAGATGTCGTAGGTGAAGCCCAGACGGGGCGAAATGATAATCTGGTTCTTCGGCCACTTGCCGGTGTCGATGGTGCGGCCTTCATAGTCGAGGGCCAGGATGGCATTGTTTGTCAGCAGGTCGCCATTGTCGAACATCAGGTCATCCAGACGGACACCGAAGGTGACCTTGAACTTGTCGTTCACGTTCCAGTCGTCCTGTGCGTAGGCGCTGATTTTGTTGTACTGCACGCGGGCGGCAGGCTCCGTCTCGCCGTCGTAACCGTAGGTCAGACAGACAATCTCAGGGGTGGCTCCTGTGAGGAAGTCCTGCATCGAGCGGTAGCGGTAGTAGCCCGAACCGTTACGCATATACATGTTGTCGTCCATCTGGTGCTCGAAGCTCAGACCGCCGATGACCTTGTGCTTTCCGGCATAGTAGGTCACGTCGTCCTTGATGTTCCAAACGGTGTTATGCACGGCGTTGTTCCAGGTAAACAGCTCATAACCCAGGGCGATATAGTTGTTGGGGGCGTCAGCACCGTCGAGGATGTCGATGAAGGGGAACTCTGCCGAGTTGGTGCCGCGGATGTCATCCTTCTTCGTGTAGGTGGCCAGCAGCTGGTTGGAGAGCTTCTCCGAGATACGACTGTTCAGGTCGAGCGAGAAAGAGTGCACCAGGTTGTCCTGCGAGTACATGGAGTTGGCATACGACATGGAGAACTGGCTCATGCGGGCGCCGGCCATACGGGTACCGCCGTCCATCGACGAGGCGTTGGGTGCGCTCCAGCGGGTGTTCTTCGTGTAGTTATAGCGCAGGGCCAGGTGGTGCTTGTCGGTGATGTTCCAGTCCAGGCGGGCCAGCAGCTTATAGTTGTTTTCGTCAGCGGGGAACGAGGTCCACGAGCCGGTGTCGTAGCCGTACTTCTGCTTCACATAGTCGGACACGGTCTTCAGGTCGTCCTTCGTGGTGCGCGAGATGAAATTCTCAGGATTAGCGGGGTTGTCGGCATCCTGACCTTGCCAGCGGTTAGCCACGGTGGGGGTCTTCACCATTTCACCGTTCACGAAGAAGAACAGCTTGTCCTTGATGATGGGGCCGCCCAGGGTAGCACCCCATGTGGTCTGCTGGTCTTTCTCGCGGGCACTGTTGATGGCCTCGCGGTCCACGGCATCGCCGCGCATGTTCTCATTGCGGTGATAGACGTAGGCCGAACCCTTGAACGTGTTCGTACCACTCTTCGTGATGGCGTTTACACCACCGCCGATGAAGTTGGTCTGGCGAACGTCGTAGGGGGCGATGACCACCTGCATTTCCTCGATGGCCTCAATGGAGATGGGGTTACCGCCGCCGGGCAGGTTCGAGCTGAGTCCGAAGTCATTGTTGAAGTTAGCACCGTCAACGGTGAAGTTGGCAGTACGTCCGTCGCTACCGGCGAAGGTCATGCCGTTACCGCCGTAGGGCGACAGGCGTGTCAGGTCGGTAATCGAGCGGCTAACAGTAGGCAGGGCTGTAATCTGAGCGGCCGTGATGTTCGTGGCAGCACCCATCTTCTCGGTCATCAGCTTCGAAGCCGAGCCGGTGACCACTATCTCTGCCAGGTCGGTGCTGTTCTCACTCAGTTCTACGGGCAGGTTGTAGGTCTCGGCCAGTTGCAGCACGATGCCCTTGAAAGTCTTCGTCTGATGGCCGATGTAGCTCACGGTGACGTTATAAGGGCCACCGGTACGCATACCCTGAATAGAGAACATACCTTTTACGTTGGTCACTGCTGTGTAGCGTGTGCCCGAAGGCTCATGCACAGCTACAACCGTGGCACCGATGATTTCCTCATCGGAGCCTTCGAGCGAGACCTTACCGGCCATGCTCGACGTAGTCACCTGTGCCAATGCGCTCATCGTCAACGAGAGCAGCATAGCAACCAGTAAAAAAAATCTTTTTTGCATATCATTAANNGCATATCATTAATGATTGATTGGTGTTTTAGGGCACAAAATTAAAAAATATTTCTGAAATAACGTTCCCTTTGGCCAATAATTTTAAAAAAAATGCGCTTTTCATGCCTTGTTTAGCATAACCGCCTGCTAAACTTCGTTTTTTGTTCGGTTTTCTTTGCATTTCCCCCATCTTTTTTGTACCTTTGCAAAAAAGAAAAGGCGATAGGCTCCGCTATAGCATCTATAGCATCTATAGTCTCTATAGCTCCTATAGCCTCTATAAAAACTATGCTCCTAGTCCTAGGCGGCACCACCGAAGGCCGCAAAACCATAGAAGTACTGGAAGAGGGCGGCGCCCCCTTCTTCTACAGCACAAAGACCGGCGAGCAGGAGGTGACCCTGCACCACGGCCGTAGCATAGCTGGCGCCATGGATGAAAAGACCATGCGAGCCTTCTGCCAGGAGCAAGGAGTGCGCCTCATCATCGACGCCGCCCACCCCTTCGCCAGACAGCTCCATCATACGGTGGCCCAAGTGGCGGAGCAGCTTCAGGTGCCCGCCATCCGCTTCGAGCGCATCTTCCCGGAGCGTGACGACAGCCTGACCTGGATTGATGACTACAGTCAGGTGCCCCGCGACATCGGCTCGCTGCTGGCCACCACCGGCGTGCAGAGCATCGGCAAGCTGAAATCGCTGGAAAGAGAGGGCATCAGGGTTTTCTATCGCATCCTGCCACGCGAGTCCTCCATCCGCTTGGCCCATCAGCAGGGAGCTACCGACGAGCAGCTCTGCTTCTATGAAGACGGCCAGACCATTGATGTCGAGGCCGAAGCCATCCTGTTGAAGGAGAGCGGCTTGAGCGGAGGCTTCCAGCAGAAGGTGGAGGCCGCAAAGGCAAGGGGTATGCGCATCATTGTACTGAAACGGCCCGACACACCCGCCGTCTTCCACTGCGTGAACGGCCCACACGGCCTGCGCCGGATGGTGGAGCGACTGCTGCCGCTGTTCTTCCCTCTAAAGAGCGGACTCACCACAGGCACCTGTGCCACGGCGGCGGCGGTGGCGGCCACACGGCGTCTCCTCTTTGGCGTCACCGACCCCGAGGTGCCCGTCATCCTGCCCAATGGCGAAACCATCGCAGTGCCCGTCGGTTATGCCGACGGCTATGCCTACGTCATCAAGGAGAGCGGCGACGACCCCGACATCACCAACGGCCTGGAAATACGCGCCACGGTACAATTCGAAAAGAACAGTGAGCCCAGCGAAACAAAGACAAAAGACGCCCAGCAAGAAACAAAGACAGAAGAAGCCCCCCTGTATAAAATAGAGATCTGTGGCGGCGAAGGCATTGGTCGCTTCACCCTCCCTGGCTTCGACTATCCCCCAGGCGAACCGGCCATCAACAAAGGTCCCCGCCAGATGCTCCAGCAAAACATCGCCGCCCTCCTTAAACCATCGTCTTTCGCTCGGCTTTGCCGCTTTGCTCCGCAAAGAACTCCCCCCTCCCTCCGCTCCACGAAGCACCTTCAGCTAAAGTCTCTCAACTCTCAACTCTCAACACTAAACATTACTATCAGCGCCCCCCAGGGCGAGACCATAGCCAAGCGCACCTTCAACCCCCGCCTGGGCATCGAGGGGGGCATCAGCATCATCGGCGTGAGCGGCATCGTGATGCCTTTCAGCGAGGAGGCGTTCATCGGAAGCATCCGCAGGTGTATGCAGGTGGCGAAGGCCAGCGGCACAGACCGTGTGGTCATCAACAGCGGAGCCAAGAGCGAGCGGTTCGTAAGGGCGCGCTATCCCGAACTGCCTAGGCAGGCTTTCGTGGAGTATGGCAATTATATAGGTGAGACTCTGAAGATGGCCAACGAGCTTGGCATCCCCCAAGTGACGCTGGGCGTGATGCTAGGCAAGGCGGTGAAGCTGGCGGCGGGTCAGCTGGACACTCACAGTCGCAAGAGCGTCATGGACAAGCCCTTTATTGCAACGATGCTGTCCGAGGCTGACTGCCAGATAGACCTCAGCACCATCACCCTGGCCCGCGAGCTATGGCAGTGCCTGCCCCCCGACCGCCTGAAGCCCTTCGCCCGGGTGGTCATCGACCACTGCGCCAGGCACTGCAAGCCCCTTCTCCCAAAAGCCTCCCTCACCATCCTCCTTATTGATGATGAGGGCCGCATCTTCGAATAAGGCCCATTAGCCCCATAGGCCTCATTAGCCCCATAAGCCCTATAGGCCCCATAGGCCCCATAGGCCACATAAGCCCCATAAGCCCCATAGCCCCATAGGCCTCATTAGCCCCATAGGCCCCATAGGCCCCATAGGCCATATAAGCCTCATAAGCCCCATAAGCCTCATAGGCCCCATAAGCCCCATCAAAAAAATCCCTGTGCCCGCCTAGGGCACAGGGATTAAAAGTTCCAGGGATAAAATCCCCCTACTTCACAAGCACCTTGTGCACCTGTCCACCGCTAACCACGATGTTCAGGCCGCGCTGCAGCTTGTTCGTGCGCACGCCGGTGAGCGAGTAGATGCCATCGGCCAGAGCTGCCTTCGTGCTGACAGTGCTGATGCCGGAGGCCAGAGGACCGGCCCAGTCGCTGTTGTCGCCCAGTGAGACGAGCGTCAGCGTCCAGCCGCCCACGGAGTACCACTTGCCCTCGAACTTCGTGGTCATGGGAGCAAAGTCGATGCCGCCGGTGCAGGTACCGATGGTCAGCTCGTGGTTCTTCACCTCAATGGCAGGCATCTCCTGATGCTGCCAGCCACGACCCTTACCGCTGTTGGCGTTGT
>LXOW01435331.1_pt1 | contig 12028 bp, 4 predicted proteins | sample 1368591 | NCBI WGS metagenome assembly LXOW01 (sample SAMN04884650, study PRJNA319009) | bovine gut metagenome | isolation source: Cow rumen | host: Bos taurus | place: Italy: Legnaro (PD) | collected 2014-07-09
CTCGCACACCGACCACGTGAGCGGACTCGCCACGCTGCTCGGCCGGCGCGACGTGCCGGTCTACGCGAACGCCATGACCGCCGAGTCCGTCGCCGCCGTCGCGCATGTCGACGAGGGCGCGTTCGTGTGCTTCGAGAACGGGCAGACCTTCGACATCGGCCCCTTTACGGTCAACCCGTTCTCGGTCCCCCACGACACCAGCGACCCGGTCGGCTACCTCGTCGCCGCCGGCGGCGTCAACTACTTCCACGCGACCGACGTCGGCTCGCCGCTCGACTCGATCGGCGTCAAGCTGTCGCTCGCGGACGTCGCGACGCTGGAGTCCAACCACGACCCGGTCATGCTCCGCACGAGCGCGCGGCCGCCCTGCCTCAAGCAGCGCATCGCGGGGCCCCGCGGACACCTCTCGAACGACCAGGCCTGCGAGCTCGTGCGGCGCTTCGCGTCCCCGCGCCTCAAGCGCCTCATGCTCGCCCACCTCTCCCACGAATGCAACACCCCGGGCCTCGCGCGTGACGCGATGCGCGCGACGCTCCTCGAAATCGGCCGCTCCGACGTCGAGCTGGAGGTCCTGGGATGAGATTTCTCGCCGCGCTGGCCGCGGTCGTGGCGGCGGGGTGTTCGCGCGCGCCGGTCGAGCGCGTCGAGTGGCCGGCCATGGGCACGGTCGCGGCGGNNGCCATCCTCCAGGCCTCCCTCTGCCGCAAGTCCGCCGCGAACGCGTTTTCCGAAGTCGAGCGGCTCTTGAACGCCCATGACGCGGAATCGGAGGTCAGCCGGCTCGCGCCGCTCGGCGAGGATGAGATTCTCGCGAAGTGCGATCCGCGCATGAAGCCGTGCTACGAGGCGGCGTTCAAGCTCGCGAAGGCGTCGGGCGGCGCGTTCAATCCGCGCTGGAAGGGCCCGAAGACGCTCGACCTCGGCGCAATCGCCAAGGGCTTCGCGGTCGACCTGGCGGCGGACGCGACCTGCGTCGACGGCAACGACGCGCTGCTCGACCTCGGCGGGAACCTCAAGGCGCTCAGGGGCGAGGGCGGCTCGCACAAACCGTGGAAGACCGGGGTCAAGGACCCGAACCGCGGCGGATTCGCCGCGGTCGTGGAGCTGCGCGAGGGCGAGGCGCTCGCGACGAGCGCGACGTACTACCGCGGCAGCCACATCTACGACGGCCGGACCGGCAAGCCGGTCGCGAACGGCGTCGCGTCCGTGACGGTGCTCTGCGATTCGGCGATGTGGGCCGACGGACTTTCCACGACGCTCTTCGTGCTGGGTCCGGAGGAAGGGCGGAAGTTCCTTTCCAAGAAGCTACCGGGGCTATGCATTGGCTCTCCTGTCGCCGCGTTCTGGATTCTCGCCGACGGTCGCCAGGTTTGCCATGACCCCCATTCCCGGTTGCAGAACTAAAGTCGCTGGAAACACGAAATTCTCGATTTTGCAAAACTCCCCCTTGTGGGGGATTGATTTTTTTGTTAAAATTGTCGCGTCAAGGGAATGTTCCAGGAGGAGAAAGATGTATAAAAACGTGTTGACCGCGCTTATGTGCGTTCTTTTTGTCGGCGTGGCGTCTGCTGGCGTTTCGACCAACGACGTTCAGATATATGGCGCAACATTCGAGGGCACGGCCAATCCGCCCGTAAACGACTTTGGCTATGAGTCCGGGACGGCTGCGACCTTGTATGCCGGGGACGGCTACGGGTGGTTTGCGGGCGAGGACGACGGCTCGGAGATCGCCACTGACGGCGGCAACCAGTACCTCGACGTCGATTCCGGCGCGTCCGTCCTGACAAACCGGTTCTCTGATTCAGTCAAGACAGCGGTCAACGGCGCCATGGCGGCAGGAACCAATTCCGGGACCAGCCAGTGCGAGACCAACGCGCTGGCCGCCTATATCGCGGCAACCGCCAAGTTCGTTCCCAGCGACACGCTTTCGCCCGGCTACGAGGGCGGGACCGATTCCTCCAAGTTCGCGATCTACGCCTATTGCGGCGGAGCGAGCGGCGCCACCAACGTCGTTCTGTACCACGCCTGGAATAGTGGGTCTGGAATCGTCTACACCAACGAGGTGTTCGAGAGCGTCCCGGTGGACTGCTCCGCGTTCGTGCCCGTCCGCGCCGAGATGAAGAACCAGGGCGGATACAACCTCGTCTCGGTCAAGGTCGGCGGCGTCCAGCTTGCGTCTATCCTCGCCGACGATGCCGACGGCGATACTCCCGGAATCTGGTTCCGCACCACCGAGATTGCTGGACAGCACGAGGTCACATGTGTCAACTTCAAGGGCAACGGCAAGGTGGACAACCTCGCCGTCGGCAGCGTTGCGGAGGAAATCGCCCGAATCGCGATTCCCGTTCCGGCGGCTGCTGCGAACCTTGTCTACAGCGGCAGCGAGCAGACCGGCGTCTCGGCCGGCACCGGCTACACGGTCACGAGCGGCGGCACCGGCACCAACGCCGGCGACTACGAGGCCATCCTGACGCTTGACGACGGCTATGTCTGGTCGGATGGATCCCTGGCCCCGACGAACGTCGCGTGGTCGATCGCGAAGGCGGCGGTGGCGGTTCCGACGGCGGTCGAGAACCTTGTCTACAGCGGCACCGAGCAGACCGGCGTCGTCGCGGGCACTGGCTACACGATTGATGGCAACACCGCTACCGCGGCCGGCGACTACACCGCGACGGCGACGCTGGCGTCGAACAACTACAAGTGGTCCGACGACACGACGGCGGCGAAGTCGAACAACTGGTCGATCGCCAGGAAGTCGGTTACCGTCACGGCCGACAACGCCTCGAAGAGCGTTGGACAGGCCGACCCCGCGTCGTTCTCCGCCACGGTTTCCGGCACGATCGGCGCCGACACCGTCGCCTATACGGTCAGCCGAGTTGCGGGCGAGGCCGTCGGGACCTACGCGATTACGCCGACTGGTGCTGCCGAGCAGGGCAACTACGCGGTTTCGTATGTCGCCGGCACGTTCACGATCAACAATGCCTACTTCACCGTCACGTGGAAGAACGGGGACGTGACGCTTGAGACCGACACCAACGTCGAGTACGGCGCTACGCCGACCTACGACGGAGCGACCCCGACCAGGGATTCCACCGACACTACAGTCTACACGTTCAGCGGCTGGTCGCCCGCGGTTGGCGCGATTACCGCAGACACGATCTACACGGCCCAGTTCAGCGAGTCCGTGCGCAAGTACACGATTACGTGGGAAGCGAACGGCGGAACGCTTTCCGGCGACTACACCAGCGGCTCGGTCGACTACGGCACGGCCATCGTCGCCCCGACCGCGACCAAGGCCGAGGATGCGCAGTACACCTACGAGTTCATCGGCTGGACGCCGGAGCTCGAGGACAATGCGACGGTCGTGAGCAACGCGACCTACACGGCCCAGTATTCGGCGACGGAGAAGGTCGCGACGGTGATCTCGATCGCGCTTGACACGAATGCGGTGGACAACGTCCGCAACGGAACGCTCGCTGCGGCGTCCGCGTCCGGCCGGGCCGTCACCGTCAAGGCTGCGGTCGCCCAGAGCGCGGGAATCAGCCCGGCGGGCGTCCTGGCGAACGGGGAGGCGGTTGCCGTTTCGGGCGGAATTGCGACCGCGACGTTCAATACGAACTGGAACTCGGCCGTCGACTGGACGATTGCGCCGGCATCCGGCGACGCCGATCCGCTGGTCGGCAAGACCTATGCCAAGGCCGAGGACGCCTGGTTCGCCGAGTCCGAGCTGGGCGCGGTGACCGACTTTGGCGACAAGGTGGGCGTCGGAGTCGCGCCTTCGTCGCCGTCTCGCGGCAGCGAGGCCGTCCGCATCCAGATGAAGCTCGAGGTTGCCAGCTGCGACGAGCTGCCGTCCGTCGTCGGCCTCTCGCGCGGCGGCATCGTCGTGTACGACGGGAAGTACCGTGCCTATACCGGCGAAGGGTGGCTCGAGCTTGCCGGAGCGGTTCCTGTCGAGGGCAGCGAGATCGACCTGCTCGTCGTCGCCGACATGGCCTCCCAGTCGCCGTCCGTGCGCTACTACGTCGACGGCGTTTCGCTCTACGCCACCAACGGGACCGACCGCGTCTACGCGATCGCGATACCGGGTGAGAGCCGGAGCCTGGTGGCCGTCGGCGTTTCCGACACCAACCTCGTCAAGTCCGCGATTGTCGCGGAGCAGGACGTCTCCTACGTCGGCGCCGTCGGCGATGCCGGCTTCACCACCGAGGTCGGGCTTACCAACGCAATCGCCGCCGCGCTTACGACCGGCGACTCGGTGGCCGTCACGCTGCTCGCGAACGTTTCCGCCAGCATCGAGATCCCGGTCGGCAAGTCGGTGACGCTGGTCACCAACGAGTACGCGGGGCTGGAGTTCACCGCGCCTGACGGCTATGCCGTCGTCCCGGGGCAGGGCGGCACCTATTCCGTCGCGCACCTCTGGACGGTCGCCTACGAGGACTACGACGGCACGCTCCTCGCCTCCCTGGAGGGCGTTGTCGACGGCGCGGCCACTCCCGCCTATCCTAACGCGACGCCGACGAGGGCGGCGACGGCGCAGTATACCTACGAGTTCTCCGGCTGGACGCCGACGCCCGATGCGACGGTCTCCAGCAACTCGACGTACACGGCAACCTACAGCTCGACGGTCAACCAGTACACGATCAGCTGGAACGCCAACGGCGGCGAGCTCTCGGGCAGCTACACCAGCGGCCTGGTCGACTACGGCACCACCATCGTCGCCCCGACCGCGACCAAGGCCGAGGACGCGCAGTACATCTACGAGTTCATCGGCTGGACGCCGACGCCCGATGCGACGGTCGTGAGCAATGCGGCCTACACGGCGCAGTACTCGGCGACGGAGAAGGTCGCGACGGTGATATCGGTCGCGCTCGACACCAACGCCGTGGACAACGTCCGCAACGGCACTCTTGCCGCGGTCTCCACGTCCAACCGGACCGTCACGGTCAGGGCCGCGGTCGGCGCGAGCGATGGCTCCGGCGAGATTGCGGTCACGGCTTCCGCCGGCGGGAACTCCTGGAACGTCGTGCCGGCCGACGGCTTCGCGTCCGCCATGTTCTCCGCCGGATGGAACGAATACGTCGACTGGACGATTTCCGGCGGCGAGGCCGAACCGCTGAAGGGCAGGACCTACGCCAAGCCGGAGGCGCAGTGGTTCGCCGCCCCCGCCGCGGAGACGCAGGGCCTCGGGCTGGGCACCTTCCCCGCCGGCGTGAAGCCCGACGCGGGGTCTGCCGCGGGCGAGTCGGTGCGCATCCACATGCGAATCGAGATCACGCGGGACGGCGACTCCGAGGACCCTGATCCCGAGGACATCGGCGACGGTCGCGGCGGCATCACCGTCGTCAACGGCGCCTACAAGGCCTTCAACGGCACCAGCTGGGTCGGGCTTGCCGGCGCCGACCCCGTCGACGGCGAGATCGACCTCCTGATGGTGGCCGACTTCGACAACGGCGTGCCGACCATGCGCTACTATGTCGACGGCGTCGCGCTCTACGCCACCAACGGGGCCGAGCGAGTCTACGCGGTGCCGCTGAAGCCGGTGGAGGGCGATGCCAACCTGAGGCTTTCCGCCGTAGGCGTGTCCGACGCGGAGATCGTCAAGTCCGACATCGTGGCGGAGCAGGACGTCTCCTACATTGGCGCAGTCGGCGACGCGGCCTTCACGACGGTCGACGGGCTGATCGGCGCGATCACCGCCGCGCTCGCGAACGCTGATTCGGTGTCGGTCACGCTGTTCACGGCCATCAGCGGGGGCGGATTCGCGATCCCGACCGGCAAGACGGTCACGATCAACGGGACGTGGAGCGACCTGACGGTAGTCACGGACGACGGAAGCTTCGTGACGGCGACGACCGAAGGCGGCTCGACCACCTATTCTAGCTCGGTCGCGAGGGCGACGGTGATTACGGTCGCGGACGCCGGCGCCACGACGAACGTCGTCGGCACCTACGCGTCGCTGCGCGAGGCAATCGGGGCGGCCACCGCCGGCTCCATTGCCGTGCTCCTTGCGGACGACCGGGTGTCGTTTGCGGCTCCGGACGCGACCGAGCTCGCCGTCTCTAAGGCGATGACGATCGACGGCGCCGGGCACACGCTCTACGGACTCAGCGCCTACGCTCCGCCTTCCGACGGCACTGCAGACCACGACATGTTCGTCAGCGGTAGCGGAGACATTGTCATCAGGAACCTGACGCTGGACGGTTTCGGCGACGGTGTGGCCGTGAACCAGCGCACCTACCCGATCTGGGTCGGACAGAGTTACACCGGCACGCTTGAACTCGAGAACGTCGTGGTCACGAACTTCAACCGCACCGCGTTCAACTTCAACGGCGGGACGATCGTGGTCGACGGTTGCGCGATATATGGCGACATCGCGAGGACGAGCGTGGAAGGCAACTACTTCCAGAGCGGAATGTGCGTCTACGGCGCCAGCGTTACCGTGGCCAACACGACGATCGTCGGGGTGGGCGCGCATCACGAGACAGACGAGACGTCCAGGGACGCGGGATGCTTCGAGGTCGCTTCCTTCGGAGACAATCCTGCCGCGTCTGGATCGATCGTCGTGCTTGGCGGAGCGTATTCCGGCCAGCATGTCGCCCTGGTGGGCAGCAATGTCACCAGCGCCGCGGGGGTCATCATCCGCGGCGGATCCTTCGCCGGTGCTCTTTCCGTCGACGACGGAAGTGAAGGCGGAGTGGTCGTCGAGGGCGGCACATTCGACCGCCAGGTCCCGGCGGAGTTCGCAGGCGCCGGCCTCGCCCCGACGACGATTGCCGACGCAAACGGCGAGTACACGGTTAGGGCCGCGCGCACGGTGGCCTTCGAGGTCGACGGCAACAGCTACACCAACCTCGTCGTTGCCGACGGCGAGCCGGTCGCAAGGCCTGCCGACCCCGAAAAGAACCTCTACGGATTCCGCGCGTGGCAGCTCAATGAAGCCGACTACGACTTTGAAACCCTTGTTACCGCTGACATCACGCTTGTCGCCGACTGGACGCGCAATCTGGTGACGCTCACGGTTCCCGCGGTCGCCAACGCCACGGTGTCCGCCACGACCAACGACGTTGAACTGGTCGGAACGGCCGGCGAGAACGGCACCACGGTCTACACGGTTGAGGCCGGAACGGCGGTGGACGTTGTCTACACGGCGAACACCGGCTACCATGTCACCGGTTCCGAGTCGACGACCCGCACCTATCCGATTTCCGCCGGCGTCATGGCGAACAATTTCACGCTTGACGCGAGCGCGACCACTATGACGATCTGCAGGTACACTGTGACGTGGGAGACGGACGGCGGCGTTCTCGCCGGCGACTACACTGCAGGCGAGGTCGACTACGGCACGGCGATCGTCCCGCCGGCGAGCGTAACCAAGGCGGCGTCCGCGCAGTACGCATACGCCTTCGCCGGCTGGACTCCTTCGCCAATCGACGAGACGGTGACTAGCAATGTGACCTACACGGCCACCTACACCGCCTCGACGCGGCAGTACACGGTGACGTTCGTGGACGAGGACGGCGAGACGGTGCTGAAGGAGGCGACGGCGTACGACTACGGCACTGCGGCTGACGCCATCGTGAAGCCGGACGACCCGACGAAGGAGTCCACCACGTCGCAGACCTTTGAGTTCGCCGGCTGGAGCCCGGCGGTTGCCGAGGTGACGAGCAACGCGACGTACACGGCGACGTACACTGCCTCGACGCGCCAGTACACGGTGACGTTCGTGGACGAAGACGGCGAGACGGTGCTGAAGGAGGCGACGGCGTACGACTACGGGACGGCGGCGGACGACATCGTGAAGCCGGACGACCCGACGAAGGAGTCCACCGCGTCGCAGACCTTTGAGTTCGCCGGCTGGAGCCCGGCGGTTGCCGAGGTGACGAGCAACGCGACCTACACGGCGACGTACACTGCTTCGGTCCGCACCTACACGATCACGTGGGTTGTCGACGGCGTCGAGACGACGACGCAGGTCGCCTGGCACGAGACGCCGGCCTACAGCGGCACACCGTCCAAGGCCGAGGACGAGCAGAACACCTACACGTTCGCCGGCTGGAATCCTGAAATCGCCATCGTGACCGGCGAGGCCACCTACACGGCCCAGTTCACTCCGGTGCCGAAGGAGGCCACGGTGATCTCGGTTGCGCTCGACACCAACGCCGTGGACAACGTCCGCAACGGTACGCTCGCCGCCACCGGCGTCAGCGGCAAGTCGGTCGTGGTCCGCGCTGCCGTCGACAAGACCAGCGGGACTGGAAGCCCGACGGTGACGGCGCGCGCGGGACAGCAGGAGCAGGTGCTCACGCCTGACGACGGCATCGTGACCGCGACTTTTGCCGCGAACTGGAACCAGCCGGTCGAGTGGTCGATTTCCGGCGGAACCGCGTCTCCCCTGTCCGGCAAGACCTACCTCAAGGCCGAGACCGAATGGTTCACGCGGGCTCCCGACCAGCTTGGCGAGGTCGGCGGCTTCGGCGAGGCGGCCTCGACCGGAGTCGCGCCGGCCAATTCCACCGCCGTCGGCGAGTCGGTTCGCATCCACGCCCGCCTCGAGGCGTCCGCGCTGGGCTACGACGAGGCCCCGTCCGTCGAGGACGTCGGCGACGCCCGCGGCGGCATTGTCATCGTAAACGGCAAGTACACGGCGTTCAACGGAACCGGCTGGGTCACCCTCAACGGAGTCGAGCCGAAGGACGGCGAGGTCGACGTCATGCTCGTCTGCGATTTCGAGGGCGGGGTTCAGACGATACGCTACTACATCGACGGCGTTGCGCTTTACGCCGGTTCGGCCGAGAGCCCGACCTACGCGATTGCGATGAAGTCCGGCGACAGCTGCGTTGCCGCCGTCGCCGTGTCCGACGCGGAGCGCGTCAAGGGCGCGGTCTCGGCGGAGTACGACGTCGACTACCGCGTCGCGTCCGGCACGACGGCCTACGTCGATGACGCGGCCGCGATCGCCGCCGCCGACAAGACCGGCGCCACCGTGCTGGAGCTGCTTGCGAGCGGCGTCGTGGGCACCATCTCCCTCGACAGCACCAACGAGACGGTCAAGGTCGCCAACACGAACAACTTCGCCTCCGGCAGCGGCGTAGTCGCGGGCGAGGGCCTGGAGCTCCGCAGCGAGGAGGCCGACGGCGCGGTCGTCTACACCGTGGTTGAGGCCGTCCCGGCGGTAGTCCACCGCGCGACTGCGGAAAACGGAATCGCCATTCTCGCGAAGGACGACACCGAGAACGTGAACGAGGTCGAGTTCAAGTTTACGGCCATCTCCGTGAACGGGAACGTCGTGAACGTCAGCTTCGAGGCCGCGGTCTACATCCCCAACGGTGCCTCGACTACGGTCACGATGCCCATCCTCTACAAGACCGACCTCACGTCCGCCAGCTACTGCACCGAGCCGGCGCTGACGGCGTCGCTCGAGGTCACGAACGGCGGCGGAACGGGCTCGGTGACGCTGCCCGGCGCGGTGAACGGCCAGAAGCTCTTCTTCTTCGGCTTCGGCGACGCCACGGTCCAGCAGCACTAGCGGCTGCCGGACCGCCCGCGCCGGCGGGGCAACGAACGGCGGAAATTTGGTATAATATCTCCGTATCAAGGAGATTGTGCATGGCAGAGAAGATCAGCTTCGAGGCGCCGCGCGGCATGCGGGACTTCTATCCCGAGGACATGGCGTGGCGCAACAGGGTGTTTGACGCGTTCCGCGCGGCGGGCGAGGCGGCGGGCTTCGAGCCGTACGACAGCGTGCGTGGTCGAGAGCTACGAGCTGCTGGCGCGCAAGGCCGGCGAGGAGGTCGGCGAGCAGATCTACCACTTCTTCGACAAGTCCGAGCGGCACATCGCGCTCCGCGCCGAGATGACGCCTACGCTCGCGCGCATGGTCGCGCAGCGCCAGAAGGAGCTCGCGTTCCCGCTCAAGTGGACGACGATCGCGCAGTGCTTCCGCTACGAGCGCATGACGAAGGGCCGCAAGCGCGAGCACTACCAGTGGAACCTCGACATCATTGGCGAGGACTCTGTGCTCGCGGAAGCCGAGGTCATCGGCGCCGCCTGCGACGCGCTTAGAAGGATGGGCCTCTCGTCCACCGACTTCAAGGTACATGTCTCGTCGAGGAAGTTCCTCGGTGAATTGCTCGCGAAAAGCGGAATCGCTGCGGACCGCCACGCCCAGGTGTTCCTCGCGCTCGACAAGCGCGGCAAGATGCCCGACGCCGAAATCGCCGCGATGCTGAAGGACGGCGGGCTTTCGGACGCCGAGATCGAGGCGACCTTCGCCATCATGGAGACGAAGGACTACTCCGCCTGCCCCGAGCTCGTCGAGCTCTTCCGCCTTGCGGAGATCGCCGGCTTCGCCGACTGCCTCGAGTTCGACATTTCCGTCATCCGCGGGCTCAGCTACTACACTGGCGTCGTCTTCGAGTGCTTCGACACGAAGGGCGAGTTCCGCGCGATCTTCGGCGGCGGCAGGTACGACAACCTCCTCACCACGATCGGCGGCGAGCCGACGAGCGCCGTTGGCCTCGGGTTTGGCGACGTCGTAGTCACCGAGCTTCTCAAGGCGCGGCTCGGCGAGGACGCGGCGGCCGCGAGGAAGGGCGTCGCAATCGGCTTCATGTTCCCCGAGCAGCGCGACGCGGCGGTGTCGCTCGCGGCGCGGCTCAGGAAGTCGGGCGAGTGCGTGGACCTCGCGCTCCGCAGCCAGAAGCCAAAGAAGTTCTTCTCGCACGCGGCGGAGTCAGGTGCCGCGAAGGCGGTGTTCCTCGGTCCGGACGACGTTGAGAAGGGCGTCGCGCGCATGAAGGACCTCTCCACGCGCGAAGAGAAGGAGATCTCGCTTTCGCAATGAAAAGGATATTTGCAGCCGCGCTTTGCGCTCTCGTCCTCGTTCCCGCGTCTTTCGCGGCGAGCAAGTCGTCCGATGCGATAGTCCGTCTCCTCAATTCCCGGGCGTCGGGAAGTCGCAGCGAATTCAAGGAGGCGGCGAAGATCGTCGCCGAAGACGCGAAGCAGGGCCGCCCCCTCCAGCAGTTCGTCATCGCGCTTGTCGCAAATGACAGCGACCTTCCGAAGAAGCTGCGGCTCACTCCCGAGAAGCGCAAGGAGTATCTCGACCAGGCGAGGGACAAGATACGCCGCCTTGCGGAGGAGAAGAACAACGCCCTCGCATGGTATCTCCTTTCGCTCGAGAAGAACGACATGTCGTTCCTGAAACGCGCGGCAGACGGCGAAAACGTGCAGGCGCTGAACGCATGGGGAACTATAACGCTGACCGACGCTCTCAGGAACCCGTCGATAGAGACGAACGAACTTGAGCGTGTCCTCATAAAGTGCTTTGGGATCTTCAAGAAGGCGGCCGACGCAGGCGATGCCAACGGGCTCTACAACCTCGGCATGTGCTACATGCAGGGCTATGGCTGCGTTGCGGACGAGGATCTCGCCTACAAGTGCTTCCGCGCGAGCGCGGAAGCGGGGCATCCCGAGTCGATCAACAACATCGGCGGTTTCTACCGCGACGGCATAGTCGTACGGGCTAATCCCGAGTCGGCGGTGAAGTGGTTTTCGAGGAGCGCAGACCTCGGCAACGCCTACGGTATGCTGAACTACGCGCTTGCGCTGCAGCGCGGCGAGGGAGTCGAGAAGGACGTCGCGAAGGCAATCGATCTTTTCAAGGAGGCCGCCGCGCTAGGCAACGCCGAGGCGATGAACGCGTACGGCATGTGCTGCTACAACGGCGACGGCGTGGAGAAGAACGCGGCGGAGGCCGTGAAGTGGTATCGCGCCGCTGCGTCCCGCGGCTTTGCGCCCGCGATGGACAACCTTTCGTCGTGCTACAATCTTGGCGTTGGCGTCAGGAAGGACGAGAAGGAAGGCCTCGCCTGGAAGGTGCGCAGCATGGCGGCGCGCGGCGACAGGAACGCCGCGGCGTGGCTCCAGCAGAACGGCTATTGATCAAAGCGGTGAAGATACTGATGATAGGCGACGTCGTCGGCAGTCCCGGCAGGCGGATTCTCGCGAAGGAGCTCAAGCG
>LXOW01178016.1_pt1 | contig 12026 bp, 11 predicted proteins | sample 1368591 | NCBI WGS metagenome assembly LXOW01 (sample SAMN04884650, study PRJNA319009) | bovine gut metagenome | isolation source: Cow rumen | host: Bos taurus | place: Italy: Legnaro (PD) | collected 2014-07-09
AACTTAATACCATCTACAATATAAAAGAATATCTGCTTGTCCGCAAATTTGTTTACAACAGATTTCAAATCTTCCTTGTCTTTCTCCGTTATACTTTCATCACAAACAATATGGAAACTTACAAAAGAATCCTTATTATTCACACAAATAGATTGCATCATAAACACCTGTAGGCATTATGAAACCATGATTAGTACAAGCAACTATTTCCATTATTATACCTCTTTGTTAGTTTTAATCTATTGCAGTTATCGACTATAAAAAGTATATTCATAGCTATATCTTGCCTTTTATTCAATTATTTTCGCTTCTTTCGTTCCGTAATCAGAAAAATCCAATATAGGTGGAGCTTGAGTAGAATAATATTCTTCAACTCCATCATGTTATCAGCATCACGCAAACGCAGTTTCTCTACCCATCTGCTTATTGCTGGTTTTGAGAGAGACTCATGGAGCTCAGAAATAAGTTGACGCAAGGGCTTATGATTCTCCGGATGGGTGAGATATGTATATCTGTAGTAACGTATTTCCTGAAGGACTCTCTGAGTAAACCAATAACGACATAATTCAGTATCAACAGCGTACGGAGTTTTTGCTATAAATTCCTCCATCATCTTTATAAGCGTTGGCGTATTTGTAAAGCGCACATCAGATATTTTGTGTGTTACCGATTTAGGATTAGTGACATAATGATAAACCAGTTTATTGTCTATCAGTATCTTCTGGCACCCTTTCATGTACAACATGTTAAAGAAACAGTCTTCTGATATCCTAAGTTTGGGACTAAATCGCAGATCCATTCCCTTAATAACACTACGTCGATAAATTTTCGCAAAAGGGACATGTACATTAACTGCAAATGACTTCCAGTATCCATTTTGCTTATCTCCAGCGATATGAGCAGCATACATCTTAATGCGCTCATCCGCTCTAATCAGGCCATATCTCCGTGTTACTTCCTTTATGTTATCGTTGTAACAATAACCAAAAATAACCATCTCTGCGTCCGTATTATCAGCCTGCCCAACCATATATTGTAGAGCATTTGCCTCTAGGTAGTCATCAGCATCAACAAATGTGATATATTCCCCCCTTGCAATCTCAATACCAATGTTTCTTGTTGCAGAAATACCAGAATGCTCTTTGTAGATATACTTGAAATGTCTGTCTTCTACCCCTTTAAGTATCGGTTCAATGTATGGCTCTGTTGAGCCGTCATTGATAAGAAGGATTTCGATATCTTCCAATTTTTCAAGGTTCTGTTGAATACTTGTGATACAATGCTCCAACAAGTCTTGTGGAGTATTATAGATTGGAACTATAACTGATAATTTAACCATATTGGTTCATTTTTTCGTTGCAAAGGTAATAAAAAAAGAAGAAAAGATGAATTATGCACTAATTCTTTCCGGTGGTGTAGGGACTCGTATGAAATCAGAGATTCCTAAACAATATATTAATGTGGGTGGGCATCCCATCATTTACTATTGTCTTGACACTTTTCTACGGCATGAGATGATAAGTGGTGTTATTGTTGCTGTTGCTGATGAATGGAAACCATTTGTTGAGACGGTTTTGATGGATTACAGCAGCAATAAAAGAGTTTCGATTGCTCCATCTGGAATAACTAGGCAGTTTTCAATATACAATGCTTTAAAAAAGGCGAAGGAGTGTGGATGCGAAGATGATGACATCGTCATCATACATGATGCTGCCAGACCGATGTTGAGTAAAGAGCTGATAACAAGATGTTTGAATGGTTGTATGGATGCTGATGCCGTTTTGCCTGTTGTTGATATGAAAGATACGGTATACTATAGTAAGGACGGTATAAAGATTGACTCTCTATTAGATAGGTCTCAGCTATGGAGCGGTCAGGCGCCAGAAGCGTTTCGGTTTGGGAAATATCTTAAAGCCCACGAAGAAATGACAAATGAAAAACTATTGAAAATCTGTGGAAGTACAGAGTTGGCATTTATAGCGGGGTTAAAATGCAAGATGGTAGAAGGAGACCCTATGAATTTTAAAATAACCACTCCTGAGGACTTATCAAATTTTGAGTCAATTATTAAAAATAAAAGCAGCGATGAAAGCCTATAGTCTATATGCGGTCGGTGATCTAAGATATGTAGATCTGGAAAAACCTTATTGTCCTGAAGGGTGGGCAATTGTCAAGGTTAAATGTGTCGGCATATGTAGCTCAGATGTACCACGAGTATTTACAAAGGGAACATATCATTTTCCTACAGTTCCAGGACATGAGTTTTCTGGTGTAGTGTGTGAAGTCGGATGTTCTGAGGATAGTGACTTGATAGGTAAACATGTTGGCGTATTTCCCTTGATTCCATGTAAACAATGCAATCAATGTAAAGAGAAACATTTCGAGATGTGCCACCATTATGACTATATAGGCTCACGTCGCGATGGTGCATATGCAGATTATGTCGCAGTTCCAACATGGAATCTTGTACCATTGGCCGACAATGTCAGCTTTTCTTCTGCAGCTATGCTCGAACCTCTTTCTGTTGCGCTTCATGCCGTCAAAATGGGAAAGATTAATGAGAAACAAAGTGTTGGTATTGTTGGAACGGGGATGATAGGTATATCAGCAGGTCTTTGGGCTAGACAATTTAATGCCAGTCCTGTAACAGTCATTGGACGCAGTGAAGAAAAAAGAAGTTTAGTTGAACGTTGCGGATTGGATTATTCTACCTCATTTGATTTAGAATATGATTTTGTGATTGAGGCTGTTGGCACACCTTCCTCTATAGCTTCTGCTATTAGTATTACTTCGCCTGGTGGTAAAATCGTTCTAATGGGTAATCCNNTACAGCAGGATGTTTATTGGAGGATTCTTCGCAAGCAATTGAATTTGTTTGGTACTTGGAACTCTTCTTATGATGGATTTAATCCATCAGATTGGACGGAAGCAACCAATGCATTAGCTTATGGAAAAATGGACGTTGAACTACTAATTACCCATAGGTTCTGTAAAGAACGTCTTTTGGATGCATTATGCCTAATGCGTGATAAGAAAGAATCTTATTGTAAGGTAATGATTAATTGGGAATAAAGAAATATATGGAAAAGGGGAAAATTTCAGCATCTATGATGTGTTCAGGTTTAATAAACCTTAAAGAGACTCTTAAAATCTTCGAGGAAGAGAATGTAGAATATCTTCATATTGACGTGATGGACGGTACATTCGTACCCAATTTTGGTCTTGGTGTCGACTATATCCGAGGTCTAAGAGAATTAACAAACATACCATTAGACCTACACCTAATGATAAAGGATCCAGAATACAAATTTCAGTGGATTGGTATCCAAGAGAAAGATATCGTATCAATTCACTATGAAAGTACATTTCAGGTACAACGTGCACTAGATTTTTTGAAGCAATATGGATGCAAGAGATTTTTGGCAATCAATCCCGCTACGCCAGTAAATTCACTTGAAGAAGTATTAAACTATATCGATGGGATTCATTTGCTAATGGTTAATCCAGGTTTTGCAGGTCAAAAGATAGTTCCTTCTACTATCAAAAAGGCAGAAAAGATTATGAACTTATTGAAAATGGAGGGGCGAGAAGATATTGCCATAGAAGTAGACGGAAATATAACACCCGAACATGCATCAATATTACGGAATATTGGTGCAAGTATTTTTGTGGCAGGAACATCTTCTGTATTCAGAGGAAATCTTTCAGAATATAAGCATAATATTCAAATACTGAGAGAGAAAATAATATGATTATATGCTGTATTTTAAGGTGGATACAATACAGTATTATAATAATTCTATCAACAATACAATAATAGTTTAAAGCAAAGAAGATGAATAATCCCTATTTAAGACAATATAAGCAACAACAGCTCAGGACTTGTCAGCTGAAACAACTTTCTATGTTGGAAGAGATTGACAGAATATGCCGAAAACATCATATTGGCTATTGGCTCGATGGAGGTACGCTGTTAGGAGCAGTAAGACATAAAGGATTTATTCCTTGGGATGACGATATAGATATTGCCATGAGGCAAGAAGATCTGAAGCGCTTCATAGAAGTTGCGCCTTCGGAATTGCCAGAAACACTATTCCTGCAAAACCGTCAGGCGGAACCAGGATACCCGTCTCCAATCGTAAAGATTCGCGATAAGAATTCTTTTTATGTGGAGTTCTGTGACGATTTATCAGCAGATTATCAAAAGGGGCTGTTTATTGACATTTTCCCGATGATTCCCTATCCGACGATTAGTCGCAAACTTGTAAAGAAGATAGTGCTGTCAATTTCTAAAAGCTATTCAATCCTTCATCGTGCCCATTATTATTCTTTGCGTTCCTTTGCCGAATTCTTTTGGTTTGGTGGGAAATATCTCCTATTCAGCTGCCTTTGGGCCATTGCAGCAGCACTGCGTCCAAAAGACACTTATATATCGAATATTCTTATCAATAACGGCTATGGAATAATGCACCGTCAAGACTCGATTTTCCCACTATCAACAATTACCTTCGAGGGAAAGTTTTTTTCAGCGCCTCATAATCCTGATGCCTATCTAAAAGACCTGTATAACAACTACATGGAAATTCCACCAAAGGAGAAGCAGAAGATTCATTCTGTATTTATCCAACCACAACTAATTCACTAATAACTTGAATTATGATAAGAAATGTCGCTTATGTATCCAAAATGCAATTCTGTTTTTAGTTTCATATACAAATTTGATGAAAGGAGATTTGAAATCGGCTGATACATCATCGGTAAACCAAATAACAGGTCTGTACTTTATCTGCATTTTTTGAGCATGAACGTAGATCATTAGTGTCCCGTTAAAATGGGACACTAATGTAATCACAAGTTATGACAACACACCAAAATCTTTGCTTTCATGTTCTTATTGCCGTTCTTATTTTATTAGTTTTTCCCATTCCTCAAATGCTCGGAATATAACCTGATCCATGTCATAATATTTATATTCTGCAAGACGGCCGCCAAAAATCACATTCTTTTCTTGAGTGGCCATTTTACGATACTGTTCATACAAATGATTATTCTTGTCATTGTTTACAGTGTAATAGGGCTCTGCCCCAGACTCCCATTCAACACTATATTCACGAGAGATAACAGTGAACGGTTGCTGTCCATACTCAAAGTGCTTATGCTCAATAACCCGGGTATAAGGAGTATCAGCATCTGTATAGTTCATTACGGCGTTTCCTTGATAGTTGGGTATATCGAGCCGTTCTTGTACGAAACGTAGCGAACGCCATTCCAAATTGCCAAGGCAAAAGCCGAAATATTCATCAATAGCTCCAGAAAAGACAATAGTGTCAGCCAAAGCGGATAGTTCATCCCGATTGGTCAAAAAATCGACATCCGTCCGTACCTCTATACCTTCAAGCAATGCTTTGGTAAGAATGTTATAGCCCCCAATTGGTATGCCTTGATAGGGATCATTGAAATAGTTGTTGTCAAAAGTATAGCGCACAGGAAGACGTTTAATGATAAAAGCAGGTAGTTCTGTACATTTTCTACCCCATTGCTTTTCTGTATATTCCTTTATGAGAATTTCATAAATATCGCGGCCAACTAATGAGATTGCCTGTTCTTCCAAATTATGGGGTGTACGACCTGCCATCTCTTTTCTTTGCTCTTCTATCTTAGCTTTCGCCTCTTCAGGGGTATGTACACCCCAAATCTGATAGAATGTATTCATGTTAAATGGCAAGTTGAAAAGTCGTCCTTTATAGTTGGCAACAGGTGAATTCGTATAGCGATTGAAGGATACAAAACCGTTTACAAAGTCCCAAATACGTTTATTCTGGGTATGGAAAATATGAGCACCATATTGATGCACACGTATGCCGTCAATATCCTGACAGTAAGTATTGCCACCAATACAAGATCGTCTGTCGATGACGAGACATCGACGACCAGCTAGATGTGCAAGGTGAGCAAACGTGGCACCAAACAACCCAGAACCAACAATCAGATAATCATATTGTTTCATTAACTCAATTTAANNGTTGTATATAATCCGAATCCCATTCCTTTACTATCGGTAATTGTATCCTCCAAGCACAACTTTAGCGCTGTCAGTGTAATATTGCTCAACGAGATGCAGTATGCTATCGGGCACCAGTCCCTGGATGCTTTGTCCTTCTTTCACCTTCTGTCGTATCTCCGTGCTCGACACGTTGACAAGTGGAGCATCGAAGGTACCAGCATAGCCCTCACGCGGATAGACCGCAACGTCGCAGGTCCTCAGAATGTCCTGCCAATGGTACCACCGCTGGAAATGTGCCCAGTTATCGCCACCTATAATCAGCGTGAAGCGACTGTCGGGATAGTCCTTTGCCAACGCTTGCAGCGTATGCCACGTATAGCTGGGCTTAGGCAGATGCATTTCGTAGTCCGACGCCTTCACACCCTCAACGCCCTCCAGCGCCTTCTGTGCCATCTCCAGTCGCAGCTGGTCGTCCAAAAGCGTCATATTCCTCTTCAGCGGATTCTGTGGACTGACCATCAGCCACACCTCGTCCAGCCCACATGCCTCCCGTGCCGCCTTCGCCAGCGCCACATGTCCCACATGTATCGGGTTGAACGATCCACCAAAGAGGCCTATTCTTTTCATCCAAGAAAATCCTTTACTACCTGCAGTGTTTCTTGCTTAGCCGTCTCCAAGTCGTCATTGACGATAATCTTATCGAACTGTGGAGCGAACGTCATCTCGTACTCAGCCTTAGCCAGACGTTCAGCAATAGCTTCAGGTGTATCGGTGGCACGGCCTTCCAACCTGCGACGCAGTTCCTCCACCGATGGCGGCTGGATAAACAGACTCAGTGCCTCGTCACCATAATACTTCTTGATGTTGATACCACCTTTCACGTCAACGTCGAAGACCACATTCTGACCAGCCTCACGCTGACGTTCCACCTGCGCTTTCAACGTGCCATAGAAACGGTCTTGATACACTTCTTCGTACTCTAAGAACTCGTCGTTCTTTATCTTCGTACGAAACTCCTCAGGTGTCAGGAAGAAGTACTCCACCCCATTCTGCTCTGTTCCACGAGGGGCTCGTGAGGTACATGATATCGAGAAGTACAGCTTCAACTCTGGATGTTCCTTCATCAGCCACTGTACAATAGTACTCTTTCCGCTACCGCTGGGAGCACTTACAATCAGCATCTTTCCTTTCATCAGAGTGCGTTCAATACTTGTTCCTTAATCTGTTCCAGCTCGTCCTTCATTTTCACCACGATATTCTGCATCTCAGCCTGATTCGACTTGGAGCCAGTGGTGTTAATTTCGCGACCCATCTCCTGAGCGATAAAGCCTAATTTCTTACCCTGTCCGGTAGCACCAGCCATCGTCTCACGGAAGTACTTCAAGTGATTAGCCAGACGCTGCTTCTCTTCACTGATGTCCAGTTTCTCGATGTAGTATATCAGTTCCTGCTCCAAGCGGTTCTTGTCATACTCAGCCTCAGGAATCTGCTTCAGACCATCGACGATGCGACTGCGAATCTTCTCGACACGCGACTTCTCGTAAGGCTCTATCGATGCCAACAGCTGCTCGATGTTGTCAATCTTCTCGCCAAACTTCTTCTCCAGAGCGGCGCCCTCCTGTGTACGGAAGTCCACCAGATGCTGCACAGCCTCTTGCACGCCAGCTCTTACCACCTGCCACTCCTCATCGCTAAGCAGCTCCACCTCCGTCTTCGTCATCACGTCGGGCATGCGCACCAGCAGCGACATCCAGTCGGTGTCCGACATCTGGTGCTCCTGAGCGAAGCCAGCCAACTGCTGATAGTAGTTCTCCATCAGCGCCTTGTTCACCTGTGCAGCCTCAGCGGCAGCATCCTTCTCTATCCAGATGCTAAACTCCACCTTACCTCTGATAACGCGCTCAGCTATCAGCTGACGAATCTCCATCTCCTTCTCTCTATAGAGCGGAGCAATACGTGTTGACAAGTCCAGCTGCTTAGAGTTGAGCGACTTGATTTCTACATGAATTTTCTTTCCTTCAAAGGCCACGACAGTCGTTCCGTAGCCCGTCATTGATTGTATCATAATGTTAGATTTTCTGTAATATCTTGCAAAAGTAATGAAAAATGCGCGAAAAGCCAAAGGAAAACTCGTTTTTCTTTGCATTCGCCTACTCTATAGGAATGCGAGGACCAGCAGAGGAATAGTCAGCATAGAGAGTAAAGTGGTGATAAACGTCACCTCCGTCATTAGCGTCGTATCCTTATGATACTTCAGACAGAGGATAGTGCCATAGGTGGCTACGGGCATAGCGATAACCACCGTATTGATGTTGACCACAAAGGAGGAGAAGCCCAGTAGCAGACAGAGATAATAGATGCCAATTGGTAACAGCGCCAGTCGAAAAAGCGTGGTGGCATAGACCGTTGTATTTCCCATCAGTGCCCGCAATGGCAGGTTAGACATTGACGAACCGATTATCAGCAAGGCAGCAGGTACGGTGATATTGCCAATCATCGTCAGTGGCTGACAGATCCATGCAGGAATATTGTCGATACGGAAGATAACAATGAGCATCGTCAGGTAGGCTGCCAGCATGGGTGTCGAGTAGAGCACCTTCTTCTGAAAGCGGCTACCTTCCACCTCGCTCTTACCTGTTATCAGCATGGTGCCAATGGTGAACACAGCAAACGTATTCACCACGTTCAGCACGGCGGCATAGAACACCGCCTCATGTCCGAAGATGGAGGCTACCACAGGATAGCCCATGAATCCCACGTTGCCAAACATCAAGGCAAAGCCGATGGCACCCTCGTCTGCTTTCTTTCTCGTCAGGTAACGAGGCAATACAAAGGCTACACCTGTCAACACAGCATAGGTCACCACACTTATCAGCAACAACGGCAGAATATACTCTCTGTCAGGCAGTTCGCCTGTCATAGCCGACGACAGAATCAGCGCCGGACACGTCAGATTAATTACCAACCTCGACAGTTGCCTGTCGAAGTCGCCTCCCAAATATCCCAGTTTGCCAGCCCCGTATCCCACGATGACTATGGCAAACAGCGTCATCATTACTACAAACATACTCTTTCTATTGCCCTACTCTCAGGCACATCATTGTCAGGTCGTCATTAGGATCTGCACCCTGACGGAACTCCTCTACACAAGTCTGCATCGTATCGATTACCTGACGAGCATTGGCATAGTCGGTATGCTGCAGAATGTCGAGAAGACGGTCGTCGCCAAATTGCTCACGAGCAGGATTCTCGGCTTCGTTGAGTCCATCGGTATAGATGAACAGCGGACGATTGGTGATGTTATCAATGCTTTCGCCGACATACTCCAAATCCGGCCACAAACCCAATGGAGCGTTGGCCTCCATCTGGAGGAATGAGCCGCGTGAAACATCCTCGCCCAAGACAGGCGGGTTATGGCCGGCATTACAGAAGAAGAGCTGTCCGCTATGCAGGTCTATCAGTCCAATAAACATCGTGACAAACATGCCGCTATCGTTGTTCTCTGACAACTCAGCATTCAGTCGATTGGCAATGTCAGCAGGCATCATGCGCTGTTTGGCCAACGCACGGAACAAGCGTGTAGCCTGAGCCATAAACAATGAAGCGGGCACTCCCTTACCACTAACGTCACCAACACAGAAATACAAATGGTCTGACAGCAACAGGTAGTCATACAGGTCGCCACCGACCTCACGAGCCGGTGTCATAGAAGCATAGAGGTCAATTCCCTCACAATCAGGGAACACCTGTGGAACCATAGACATCTGGATGTCGCGAGCAATACGCAGTTCACTCTCGATACGCTCCTTAGCAGCCTTCATCTCTGCCAGACGACGAGCAGCACGACGACGTAAAACAGAATAGACGACAAAGAAGATAATGAGCAACCCCACACCCACCAACGTTCCTATCCAGCGTTGCTGTGACAGCGACATCTGCTGTTCGGCAATGGTACGCTCCTTCTCTTGTGTCTCATAGACAGTAGCCAGTTCTGCGGTGGCATCGTGCTTCTGCCAGATAAAAGCAGAATCAAAGGCGTCACATATCTGGTCAGCGGCCGACAGTGCCTCGTTGTTATGGCGACAGGCACGCAGCACCCTGTACTTTACCTTGAGGTAGCCACGAATAATCTCCATCGTGATACGCTTGTCGCTCTTGACCAACAGCGTATCGATATAGCGGCAGAGGTCTGCAGCTTCATCGTGATGTCCGATACCTTGCAAGTAAATAATGCGTTCGAGTTTTCCTGAGAGCGTATTAGCGTAGCGTGTGGCCAAGTATTTCTTGTAAGTGGCAGCAGCCTCCGCAGCCTTTCCGTCGCGTTGCAGCATCTCCATGCGGGAAGCATAAAGCCCACAATAGGCAGCATCTACCTCCGCAGGATTCTCACGTCCGTCAACCGATGTCTCCCAACGCTTGATACTCTCTTCCTCTAGCACGCTCCACGCCTCCGCCTCGTTCCAGTAGTCCTGATTCTTGAAGACAATACGTGCATCGTTGGCAACACCATACAAGTAGTATTCTGCCATATCGTCATGTCCCACCTCCTTCTCTACCTCCTGGTAAGCCTGATGGAACAGCTTGTCGGCTTCTTCTGGTCGTTTCAGATTCGCATAGCAGATGGCAATATTGCTGAGCATATTGCAACGCGTCATGTAGTTCATTGGGTTAGCCTTAGGATCGTTCTCGTTGGAGTTCAACAGCTGTGAACTGACCTTGATGCTCTCCTCAAAGTCGCCCTTGATAACAAGCAAACGCGTAAAGTTGCCCATACCCTTGAGATATGCCACATAGGTTGTCGAATCCTGGTGAATATTGCCTTTCATGGCGTGACGATAATACATCTCAGCAAGACGGTCTTGCTTCTGCTGGTAATAAGCATAGCCTCGCTGGCAATTAGCTTTGACATCATTCAACTTGCCCGCATCCTCCAAACTGTCTACAACAGTCAACAGACGATCAAAATCACCAGACTTTCTGATGGCAGTAAGGATACTGTCCACTTCTGTGATATGCTGCTCATGTGTCTCATTGCCCTGACAACTCACGATAAGTAGTGCAATGTGCAGGACTGCCAGTATGATAAGATTCTTCTTACGTATAGTCATATATTGATGTCCCTATAAGCTTTGTTCTCTATTAATAGTTCACAAAAGTACACAAATCAACTCAAATATGCAAGAAAACAAGCTGTTTTTTAGCAAATACTTATCAATAACGTGACTCGACAGATGTCACAAATATCCGCGACGGTTGTCGAATATATGTTTGACGGCCGTCGCACATAACGAACAAAGCTGGTTTTGTCAAGAAAGAAGGCTGATTAGTCGACAGATATGGTTCATACGGAGAGTTTGAACGTTTGGATTTAACATTTGTTTTGATATGCTGTAAAGAAATCAGAAGAATGGAAATTGTAGAAAAACAGGGTTCACACCTAACAAGCGGTAAAACAATGAGTTACATGTGAATGTGAACCCTATTTTCAAGCAAAAACTTTTGTGACAACAAAGAAAAACCAGTATTCTTTTGGCTTTTCGCTCACTTTTGCGTACCTTTGCAACTTAAATTGCACCTTATAATATAAAGACAAAGGAAAGTAATGGCTTGCATACTACATATAGAGACAAGTACCAATGCCTGTTCGGTAGCTGTCAGCGAGGACGGACAGTGCATTTATGAAGAAACTGAACACGGCGAACGTGGTGCTGGTGCCGAGCAGTTGGGACGCATGGTCGATGAGGCTATGTCGTTTACTGACAGCCACGCTATTCCGTTCGACGGTGTTGCCGTAAGCTGTGGCCCAGGCTCGTACACAGGTCTGCGCATCGGCGTATCAATGGCGAAGGGCATCTGTTATGGTCGCGAATTGAAACTGATTGCCGTACCCACGCTGGAACTGATGTGTGTGCCCGTCCTGCTGAGAGAGACGATACAGGAAGAGAACGCACTGCTCTGCCCGATGATTGACGCCCGCAGAATGGAGGTTTACTCAGCCCTCTACGACCGTGCATTGAAAGAG
>LXOW01092270.1_pt2 | contig 12017 bp, 13 predicted proteins | sample 1368591 | NCBI WGS metagenome assembly LXOW01 (sample SAMN04884650, study PRJNA319009) | bovine gut metagenome | isolation source: Cow rumen | host: Bos taurus | place: Italy: Legnaro (PD) | collected 2014-07-09
AGATGTGTATAAGAGACAGACATTATGTTTATCTGCAAGAGCAAAATACAGTTCCAAGTCGTTAGAGGCTATTGTTCCTCGCACCGCCCCATCATCATCACTCAAGAGGACAGGCTCTACCGTATCCAACAATCCCTTGTCGAATACATACGACTCCATACTGAATATAGAGTTGAAAATATTTCTCTCGTCTTGGATTTTCTCAATCAACTTCATTGTTCCGACGGTTCTAATTTACTGTGCATATTCCTGATCATCTCANNCATTATCCTTTTTTACTACACAGAAACTATATTCTTTATTTACTGTTGCAACGCGATAAAAGTTCTCCCATAGCACTTTGGTCTTAACGTACGGTGCGTCATTGATCAATACCACATCCAAGATGTCCTCAAATATCACGTGCACATCTGCACCTGCACGTGGTTTACTGGTAAGCATATTAATATCAGCTAACACATTATTAATAAACTGAGAGGCATCAGCAAGAAAATCAATATAGCTCATAATGCGCTTTCGCATATAATTCCAGGAGTAGTCAAATTGCGAATTCTGCGAAACATGGAATAAGTAACCTGCTAATAATTCGTCATTATCTACTTTAACCTTAATTCCATTCTTCAACTTTTCCTCATTTCTATATTCTTCGTCACAAAATGATGCGGCAAAGTAGAGTAACATCTGCATAACAATCAACTTATGTTTATGCTCACGTCCGGCTTCATTAACAACGTAAGTATCTTCATTACCTATTTCAGGGTAATCTTGTATGTCACTCAACAGCATCTCATGGCTGTATGCTGCTGGATTCTTCTTTTCATCCTTATCCATTNNTCTTTAATCCCCTCTGAAAGTTTTTCCGCCTTTATGGTCGAGTAATTATTCACGAAAAACCGCCTTAACTCCATGAATGCTTTCAGTCCTGCTTCGTCTTGATCAGGGTACATATGCAAATCAAAATTCGTTAGAGTTATCAAATCTTCTAGAGGTAGAATCGTAGCACTAGGTATTGCCACTGCATTCAAATCATTCGATAACATTGCTAGACAGTCAGTGATTCCTTCGCTGATATATAACTTATCCCCACTATTTATAGTATTTAATATCGGCAGATTAAACAATCTTGTTTTTTGTGATGACAAAAACTGAAATCTAGGCGCATTTGCCTTTGTTCCCAAATAACGCGATTGAAGTCCTACTAACCGACCATCCTTTTCATAATATGGGAAAAGTATACAAGGGGTATAGAAGTAGAAATAAAGACCATAATCACCCCGTCTTATAATTCCTGCTGTCAAACATCTTTCCTCCCCGAAACAGTCCAGTAGGGCTTTAAGAACCTTTTGGGAATCTGACACTGACTTTATTTTAAGCTTTTGTATAACATCCTTCTTAAAACGACGTTCTTCATATAGAAATTTTTCGGCCAGTCCAGATAGCCCCGCATTCTTTATTAACCATTCAAATACAACTCCATCAAAAACGCTCGTCTTTTCCTCGTTTTTAGGTAAGTATACCTTTTTTTTTGTTCGTCTTACTGGTTTCTTATATTGTTTTACCTCGGGCCACCATATATTAAACTGAGAGCCCAACCACTTACATGCATCTTGGAAATCCATGCCTTCATGTTCTTGAACAAGTTGTATAGGGCCACCTCCTTTATTGCATACAAAGCAAGAGAACATATTCTTTTTGACACTAAACGACAAACTGGGATTGTGGTCATCATGCATAAAGCAATGGGCTTTATGAGATTTTACCATTATCCCCAGTTTTCCTGCCACCTCCTCAACAGGTAGCTCTGTCAGTTTATTTACTATATCCTCTGGTATAAACATATCTACTTCATTTCCCCGTCGCCGAGCCATTACCTCAGTTTAGCATCACATAATGCGGAACCTTTTCCAAGTTTTTTATGATTACATAGTAATTTCATGCTTTCCCCCTTACTTCTCCTCCCTAAAAAACAATTTGTAGTACTTCATTCCTCTTTCCTCATCATAGCCCTGCTCTATCAAATGCTCACCGCCATGTATGCGAATGTCAAAGTTTTCATCCAGCTTTACCATGGTCAACGAAGTCGTTGCTTTTTTCTTCACCGCTGTAGCAGAAATTGTTATCTTGTCATCAAATACAACACCATCATCTTCTACTCTTTTGCGAGTATATTCCTCAAACTGCCGTGCCAACTCTTCATCCTTGAATACATCTCTTGCATAGTTCTTAAATCTTACAGCCGGAGCTTTCACGGCTTCAATCGAGCGTTGGACCATCAATGCCTTATCTTTCTTGCTTCCTTCTTCAGGTAAATGTGACACGAAGGCTCGCGTCATGGCTATCAAGTTCTCGGTCTGATTGTAACTATTATTACACGGCCTAACTTTCAAGAAGTCATCATTCCAATATTTAGCCTCAGATGCTTTGTTTGTCCGATCAATAACGGTCACCCAATAACCATTATCAGCCTGTGCATTGAAGATAACGGCTGCCTTATCCAATTTATTGATATTGATTCCCGTCTCGCTATAAATATCTGTCCGCTCCCCTTTTGATACCATTTTTAGGAATGTGTCTTTGTTCTCCGACTTAAAAATACCAAGGGCCTCACATGTCACACCATCAATAATCACATTCCGGAATAGCACGACGCAAAGTTCACCAAGTTTTATTTTGGGGTGAGTACTGCAAGAATACAAATGTTTCGCAATCTGCTGGCTGACGGCAACAAATTCTTCATTATCAGCAAAACATCTTTTAGAGTATGAGTAGAGCTCATTCAGTTCAATATCAGACTCATGCCAGAATTTATAATAACCGTCAGTGGTCACCTGTCCCAATATATACTTCTCTAATATTTTTCCTGTACTCTCATCTAAATTAATGGCCTCATTGGAAAGCGTCAGCCCTTGGTCAGCACTCTTATTCCCCACAAGATGAACTATACAGGATTTTATCTTAATGTATTCTGTATAAATCATACGGCTACATTTACTATATACTTAATATACAACAATATGGCAACGAAAACCAGATTAGCACCTAACCAAACCCTATCAAGTCTACAGGTACGTTCTTCCAGAAAAGCCTTGTAGGTCCCATCTTTGTTTCTTTCATCAGTGAAAAGCTTGTTCAATTCATTCTTGCTTAATAGTTCTTCGTAGAATTTGCGGGTGTTATTGTATTGCTTATCAAACAGTTCCACCTTTTTATCACGTTTCCAGCAGGCATAGACGTAATAAAAACAAGAGGCTGCACAGTATCCCAAAAGTAGCAAAATGATAGTGTCAGGTAAAAGTACCTTGTCTTCCATGTTCTTGGCTAACACCCTGATAATAATCGTCGTAAAAGCAAAGGTTAAGAATGAAAAAAACAATTTTCTGAAATCCCCTTCAAATTCGTCATAGATTTCTATTATATACTTCTGGTAGTCCCTTAGCTGACTAGAAACATTGTTCCTTATCTCAATATATTGCTTGACATTCTCCTTCTCATAGATGCGATAGTTGGAGTCTATAGCATCAAGAGTGCCGTCTCGTAACGACAATGTATTGTCCTCAATAATGTTCAGTGAAACTATGTTTCTAGCTATTGCGGACTTGTCTGTTAGATTACCACCATTATACTGCCACTTAAAAATATCAAGATACTTTTTCCACGACTTTTTATCTATTTTAGTCTCACCGACTGTCCCAACATCTATATCTCCTGTCAGCGTCTTATATCCGTTTAATTTATAATGAAGCACGTCATCAGCCAATGTCACATAGTCAAACAAGAAGCACAGAGAATAAAGCATGGCTGCCTTCTGAAGTATTGACATCAAAGGATATTCCTCGTTATCTATCCCTTGCACTTCAAAATCTGTTGGCTTCAGATGCTCTTTTATTAAGTCATTGTAGCATAAACATTTAGCCTGTTCTGTCAAGTTCTCGTTCAGCATAGGTTTGGGCAAGTAAACAGGTATATGACCTCTGCTGACAATTGCCAACGTCGTACCCACTAACGAAATATTACCTTCCTGATATTCTATACATAACGACCCCTCATGTATTATATCCTCAAAGAGTTCAAACACATCCTTTAAACCCAGTTTACTCAAATAGGCTGCGAATAGATCCGGGCAATATACCGACACTGTTCCATTATTACGTTTCTTCGTAATACTTATTTTAATCTTGATGGGATCATCCTTGTCTATTCCATTGAAGTACTGCACAAAATTGCCCCATTCCCCCATTGCATCCGTGTGAAATACCCGTTCTTCTGAGGCATTCTCATCCACTCCATCAAACAAGCCAATGGTTAGGATATCTCTTTCATTTAAACCCTCTGTATTTAGCATGGCAGGAAGCTGCCTATCAAACTGACAAACCTGAAAATAGGTAGTCAATTCCTCCAGATCCTCCACCAAACCACTTTTCTTCTCTTTGGCTGATGAAGAAAACAATTGGGCTATTCTTGTAATGAAGCTATTCATAAAGTCCCCTCTTCTCTACGTCTCTTTACACCCTTAGCAAACTCGTAACCTTCATCGCTGATAATTGTTATGCCCTTTTTGCGTCCCTCATCATAGGGTTGGATTTTTGATTCTATTCCAGGAATGTCATGTTTAATATTCAGAGACAACTCATCCGTCAACTTAATGACAGATTTTAACTTATCCGTGATAGCAGTTGGCACTTTCGGGAACTGCGCATCAAACTTGTCACTCTCCCTCAGTTTATCCACCTTTTTCAAGAGAGCCTCTTTATCAAGCGTTTCATCGTATGGAGTGTAATTTCCAATAATCTCATTTCTATAATGGTCCAAATCGAACATACCCTCTGTTCTCATATACGATATAGTACTGTTATACAATATCAGGTAGTCAGGCTTGTGATTCTCTTTCAGTGGGTTCAGAATCTTCTTCTTGATAAGCTCGTATGCCTTCTCAGTATTTTCTTTATCCTGCCTAATGGCCTCCAGTTCCAAAAAGTCTTTCAGCCAATATGCCGCTTGCCTTTTGGTAGAATCCGAAGCAGCTATTTGTTGGATTTGATACATATTTTCATGCCATTTAACATTGAACTGGCATGTCTTAAAAATCTGATTCTTCACTGACAATCCCGTACTCTGTTGGCCTGTATGATCAGCAATAAACTCATCGTAATCAGATTTCAGAATGATTATTTTGTAGTCTCCCTCGTCCGTTTGCATATCAACGTATGCTATTAGGAGAACTCCATCGGGAATCTTACCCTTCAAATGCTGATTTTTGTCATTAAACGCCTTTTCTATTGATGCAAGGTGCTTTCCTAATTCCAACATCGTAGCTTCCAATTCGTCACCTTTTGTCGTCAACAAGTAACAGACTCTGTCTTTGGTTGTATGAAGGTTGACATTGAACTTATATTTTCTTTCCACACTCGCATTCGCAGTCTGAACAAGAATATTGGTCACATAATTCTCAATATTACCGAGAAATTCAAAGTTTGCAAACTCCGCCGTCCCAGTTTGATTGGACAGACGTAATAACTTGTAATAGATTGTACGCATATCGTATAGTTTTGTTTATCTTTTTATGGCTGAATAGGCTTTTCAATCAAACCTATCCCCATGGCAGTTTAGATATCCTTTGTCTGAGCTATTAAATTTTGTAAAGCTGTAATAACTTCTTCACTTTTTAAGATTTTACCTAATTTTTGCTTGAATTCATCTGCATTATGGGCCGTTGAAGTAGCGAACACCGGACTATCTTTTAGACAATTGATGACCTCGCAAGGGTAAGCCNNTATTTACCTGCACCAACACTAGGCTATAGCCCACGATTTGCGGACTCGTCACGATTAATTTTGATGTAAAATCCTTATCAATCCCAGGAATATATACGTTTTTAGGAGGAATGTCAGATGAAGTTACCTCGCATTGTAAGACACCATTCATTTCTTGATTGAAAATTGTGGCTTGTTCTTTTAATATCTGTACTGGAACATCTTGTGAAATTTTTTCTAATTTGGGCCATAAACTTTCCATAAGCATTATTATTTTGTTTTAATTGAGAATTTAATAGGTAGATGATCTGAATATATCGTACGCATTGTGTGATTATCAGTTAAGAGACTCGTTGATTTCGTTCCTGTTAGAATACGTAAATATCGATCAGAGAAATAGGGAATAACTTCGGGACGAATCAGCACCTGATCAAACATATTCCAAAAATACTGAACATGTCGGTGCGGATTAAAGAAATGAGTACCCGAAACTACACTACGCCCATTATCACCGAGCAACCCCCACATAGGATTATAGAACATTTTGTATTCCCTTCCAAACACTGTCCTTTTCAAGTTCCTTGCAATTGTCTTATCCATCACCGCATTGAAACATGATGATCCTACCATCCCTTCTTCAAATGGATTCATATTCAAATCACCACATACAATTGTATATCCGTTTTTCTCTGAAGCCTCCAGTTCACATATGGCCTGAGCAACGAATCTAACTTCCTCAGCCTGATTAGACTCTGCATTTGCGTCGTTCGTCTTACTATCCAAATGACATAATACCAAATTAAAACTTTTGCCAAGCGTCCTACTGATATAACGTTTTACTGTGAAACGCCGTTCGTCTAGTATTGTGAATAATTCACTCTCCGGAAGAACAGTAAAGATTTCTACTTTCGCTGGCTTGACAGATTGCATATATCGGAAAGCAGGATACACCTTCTTCAAATCTTCCAAAAGTCTTTTCTGCTCCCCAACAGGAAATTCTGCAAACATTGCTACTCCTATTGAGTTTTCCTTCACCATATCACAAATAACATTGAAGAAAGAATTGCTCTTTTGAAGATTCCAGAATAAGAAGTTCATCTACAAAAATTCTATATAATGCACTAAACAGCTATCTCCAGCACATCGCACTCAGCGAAATGCTTCATATCAATTTTCTCCTTTTCAATTAATAGCATTAATCACTGAACCGTATTATAAACTCTAGCTCCCCTATAAAAAAACACCATAAACCATATATTTATCCGTTACATCCGTGCCATCCGTGTTCGTTCACCTCCGCGGTTCCTTCCCCTCAAGCACATCTTCCGTGCTTAACGGATCATACTTCCCATTCTTAAACTCTATAATCACCGTACCACTCTCCAAGCTCTGGCAGGTATGATACTGTCCCATGGGCACATGAACGGCGGGAAAAGAGCGTGGCTCAATACCTCCGGGTGTTAGTAGAATCCGTGATACCTCGTTTCCGAGGTCATCGTATAAGACATCTTCTGCCCTACCTCTCAGCACAACTACATCTTCACCAACTTACCGCTACATCCACGGTATTCCCTGACGTACCAACAGCAACATTCCTGCCCTTGCCGAACATCTTGTCGCTCAACCACCACGTCAGCTCTGTGGCGCCATAGCCTACAGCCCGCACCGGCATCTCCTTCATCACCAGGGCAGACTTGATCTTGGCGTTGGAGACCACGTATTCTCAGTCAGAACTTCCTCCAGACCATCTTATTCACAATTCCAACGTAGCTCTGGATAATCTTCACCACCTTCGTAGAGACATTCTCTTCAACGTAGTCAGGAACAGGGATGCCATAGTCACCATTCTGATTCATGGTCACTGCGGTATCTACAGCCTGTAGCAATGACTGCTCATCGATACCGGCGATGAAGAAACAAGCCTTATCCAATGCTTCAGGTCGTTCCGTAGATGTTCTGATGCAAATGGCAGGGAACGGATGACCAACAGAAGTAAAGAAACTGCTCTCTTCAGGCAGAGTACCAGAGTCCGATACTACAGCAAAAGCATTCATCTGAAGGCAATTGTAATCATGGAATCCCAGAGGCTCATGCTGAATGACTCGCTTGTCCAATTTAAAGCCTGAAGCCTCCAAACGCTTGCGTGAACGAGGATGACAACTATAAAGAATAGGCATATCATACTTCTCTGCCATCTTATTGATAGCAGTGAAGAGACTCATAAAGTTCTTCTCGGTATCAATGTTCTCTTCACGGTGAGCAGAGAGCAGGATATACTTACCTTTCTCCAAGCCAAGACGCTTATGAATATCCGATGCCTCAATCTCTGCCAGGTTATTATGCAGCACTTCTGCCATTGGAGAACCCGTCACGTACGTACGTTCCTTAGGAAGACCAGTATCTGCCAGATAGCGACGAGCGTGTTCAGAATAAGCCATGTTCACATCACTGATGATGTCCACAATTCTACGGTTGGTCTCCTCAGGCAGACACTCGTCCTTACATCTGTTACCTGCCTCCATGTGGAAGATGGGGATATGCAGGCGCTTGGCACCGATAACACTCAGACAACTGTTCGTATCGCCCAATACCAGCACAGCATCGGGCTTTGTCTCTACCATCACCTTATAGCTCTTATCAATGATGTTTCCCATCGTAGCACCAAGGTCATCACCCACTGCCTCCATATAGATATCTGGATCAGCGAGCTTAAGGTCCTTAAAGAATACACCATTCAAGTTGTAGTCATAGTTCTGACCAGTATGTGCCAACAGACAGTCAAAGTACTGTCTACACTTATTAATCACCGCTGCCAGTCTAATAATCTCTGGTCTAGTTCCTACTATGATGAGAAGTTTCAACTTCCCGTTATTCTTAAAATTTGCCATACAATTTCAGTTTAAAATGTTTCAAATGTTTAAGGGTTTAAGCCCTATTCTTTGTATTTAGCACCAGTAATGTCACTGGCTTTAATCTCTTTAATGAAATTCATAATGCCTGCTGAAAGCTTACGGCATTCAATATAAAGTTCATTGTACTCTTCCGGAGTTAAGTAGCCAACATCATTGGCTCTAATCAGTTGTGAGCGGACTTCGCCACAAGAGCCTTTTGCTATGTATAAGAAGTTCAAGAATTCTTTGTTTCCTCCTCTTTCAAACCCTTCAGCGATGTTATCCATGATGGAACCTGCAGCAGCTCGGATTTGCTGTACAAAACGAGAATCGTACTTAAACTCTCCCCTTCTTGTAACAGGATAAATCTTTGCAGATAGTTCACGAGCTTTCTGAAAGATTGCCAACTCTTCAAAATCTCTTACTGCCGCCATCTTAAACTTCTTAAACCTTTAAACTCCTTAAACTCATCATACCGGTTCGAAGAAAGTGTCTGGATGCGAAGCATCAAAAATCTCGTTACAATACATCACAGTCACCAAATCCTCAGTATCACTCAGATTGATAATATTGTGAGTATATCCAGGAAGCATATGCACAGCCTGGATATGGTCACCACTCACTTCCCACTCCAGCACTTTACCCTCAGGATCATTGAGGTTTCTTTGCTGAATGAGGCCGTGACCCTTCACAACTATAAACTGCTCAAACTTGGTGTTGTGCCAATGCTGACCCTTAGTAATGCCAGGCTTGCTGATATTAATGCTCACCTGACCGGCATTCAGTGTATGAACCAACTCAGTAAACGAGCCTCTCTCATCCACATTCATCTTCAGGTCAAATGCAGTCTTCTCGTAAGGCAAGTAACTCAAATAAGTACTATAGAGCTTCTTTGCAAACGAGCCCGCAGGAATCTCTGGTATCATCAATGTCTTCGGCTGTTCTGCAAAACTCTTAAGGAGTTCCACTATCTCTCCCAGAGTAACTTTATGAGTCACCGGACAGTAACAATACCTACCATCTTGAACAGCTTGAACACTTAAACCCTCGAACTCGCAGCGGTGCTCACCACCGCTGAGTCCAGCTATCATTTCATCCACCAAATCGTCAATATACAGCAACTCCAGTTCCACGCTAGGATCGTTCACCGTATAAGGCAAATCATTAGCAAATGCATTACAGAACGTCGCCACCGCACTATTGTAGTTCGGTCTGCACCACTTACCGAATAGATTCGGAAAACGGTAAATCAAGACTCTTGGTTTAAGCGCTTCGCTGTTTAAGGGTTTAAGCGCCTGCGGCTGTTTAAGGGGATCGCTGTTTGAACTACTTAAACTATTAAACTTCTTAAACTCTCTATCTGCCGGAGCGAGAACTTCCTGTTCGTAGCGAAGGAACAAATCCTCACCAGCTTTCTTCGACCGACCATACTCCGAATTCCCGAATCTTCCCGTCAGCGAAGCCTGCTGAGAACTCGATAGCATCACAGGACACTTATTCCCATACTTCTTCAGCGTATCCAGTAGCGTGCTGGCAAAGCCAAAGTTGCCCTGCATGAATTCTTCCTGATTTTGAGGACGATTCACCCCAGCAAGGTTAAACACAAAATCACACTCCTTGCAGAACCTATCCAGTTCCTCCGGCGTACTGTCTATATCATACTCGAAAATTTCCTCAATCTTCAATTCAGGAAACCTTCTATCTTTTCCATCGCGAATGTTCCGTAGGGCCGCACATAAGTTCTTCCCCACAAATCCTTTCGCTCCAGTTACTAATATCTTCATTCTGAAATAGTTTAAAATGTTTAAGATGTTTAAGAGTTTAAGGCTTGTACTTCGCACCAGTCCTCTTGAACTTTTGAACCATTAAACTCTTTAAACTTCGCTCCAGCGAACTCACTGGTGCGAATCTCCTTTATGAAGTTCATGATGGACGCTGAAAGTTTACGGCAGTCAGTGTATAGTTCATCATACTCTTCAGGGGTCAAGTAGCCAACATCCTTTGCTCTTATAAGTTGTGAACGAACTTCACCACAAGAGCCTTTGGCTATGTACAAGAAGTTTAAGAATTCCTTATTGCCAGTTCTTTCGAACCCTTCCGCAATATTATCCATGATGGAACCTGCTGCAGCACGTATTTGCTGCACAAAACGAGTATCGTACTTAAACTCTCCTCTTTTTGTTACAGGGTAAATCATCGCAGAAAGTTCACGTGCTTTCTGGAAGATTGCCAACTCCTCAAAGTCTTTAACTGCAGCCACCTTAAACTTCTTAAACCATTAAACTCCTTAAACTCTAGACTAAGTTGGGAATTCCATTCAGTTCATTCTGAATATACGTCAGCGAAGCAATCTTCTCCTTCGTTTCCTCCAGATTCAGAATCCTCGTGTTATTCGAGTTGAACTCATCAATCAATGCACGCTTGGTGTCACCCTCCTTGAAATACTTATCATAGTTCAAGTCACGGTTGTCCGCCGGCACTGCATAGAAGTTACCCATATCGATGGCCTTAGCAGCCTCTTCCTTGGTAAGCAGCGTCTCGTACATCTTCTCACCATGACGGATACCAATCACCTTAATCTCTTCTTTCTTACCACCAAACAGCTCACACACAGCCTCTGCCTGCGTCTGAATAGTACATGCAGGAGCTTTCTGCACCAGAATATCACCATTCTTACCATTCTCAAAAGCGAACAGCACCAAATCCACAGCCTCTTCAAGACTCATAATGAAGCGAGTCATCTTCGGCTCCGTCAGCGTGATAGGATTACCCTTACGAATCTGGTCAATCCAAAGAGGAATAACCGAGCCACGGCTGCACATCACGTTACCGTAGCGCGTGCAGCAAATCTTGGTATCTCCACTCAAACGGCTCTTGGCCACGGCAATTTTCTCCTCAATGGCTTTGGTAATACCCATCGCATTAATCGGATAAGCGGCCTTATCCGTCGAAAGACAAATCACACACTTCACACCTGCATCAATAGCTGCATCCAGCGTGTTATCCGTGCCAATCACGTTCGTCTTTACTGCCTCCATCGGGAAAAACTCGCAGGAAGGGACCTGCTTCAACGCCGCAGCATGGAACACATAGTCTACACCCTTCATCGCATACTTCAGCGTACTCTTGTTGCGCACGTCACCGATATAGAACTTAATCTTATTCGCCACTTCCGGCATCCTTGCCTGGAAGTCATGACGCATGTCGTCTTGCTTCTTTTCATCACGACTGAAGATACGGATTTCGCCTATATCTGTGCGCAAAAAACGGTTCAACACTGCGTTTCCAAAACTACCTGTACCTCCAGTAATAAGGAGGGTTTTGTCTTTAAATACACTCATATTCCTGTCTCTTATACACATCTGACGCTGCCGAC
>LXOW01117387.1_pt1 | contig 12015 bp, 12 predicted proteins | sample 1368591 | NCBI WGS metagenome assembly LXOW01 (sample SAMN04884650, study PRJNA319009) | bovine gut metagenome | isolation source: Cow rumen | host: Bos taurus | place: Italy: Legnaro (PD) | collected 2014-07-09
ATCGGACTCACGCCGGCCCGCCGGTACAGGTCCATCGTGGCCTGTTGCTTCTTCATCGCGTCCTCCTGCCTGGGGTATTTCTCGTTGATTTTCTCCATCAGCGGACGGAGGGCCTGCATTTTGGCCGAGGAGGAAAAGGACTTGTAAGTAAACGGCAATACGACCAGTTTGATGACCAGGGTCATCAGCAGGATGATCAGGCCGAAATTGGCGATAAACCTGCTGAAGAAATTGAACATCGGGATAATCGCAAAGCGCGTGAACCAGCCGACGAGCCAGCCGCCCAGCGGAATGATCTTCTCGTACTTCTGGTCATAGGATTTCAGGGTCTGGAAATGGTTGGGGCCGAAGTAGAACTCCAGGGGCACATCTACGCGCGCACCGCGGGAAAGGTCCATCCGCATCTTGGCGCTGCAGGCCATCAGATTACGCTCCGGATCGTCCTGGTCGAAGAAATTGACGGCCAGTTCACCGGAAGCGAACTCGCCGGGAGCGCGGAGGATGGCGGAGAAGAACTGCTGCTGGAACGCAAACCAACTCAGGCGGGAGTCGATGCGGCGGGTATGGCTGCGGCCACGCCCCATCTCGCCGGGCTTCTTGTCCCCGTCGAAGTACCAGTCCACCTTCGAGTATTGCGATTCATTCTTGAAGCCCTTTTCCATCCGGGGGATGACCAGGTTGTAGTCGAGGTCGAAAGAAGATACGTTGCGCGGAATGACTTCCTCCATATTCACGAAGGCCAGGTTGGCCCGCACGCCGTATCCGTCCAGGACATAGGACTGCTCGATGTAACCGGCGCCGTCGAAGGGCAGGCGCATCACCAAAGTGCTGTCCGTATGCTCCGCGACGGAGAAGGTAAAGTCCTTGGTGGCAATGTATTCCCCGGTATAGACACTCGCCGACAAAGCGCTTCCGCCAGGGCGGAAAAGATAGAGGTCGCTGCCGTCGGAGTTGCTGAATTTCAGGACCCGGGCCGAAAGCGGCTGCGCACCGCGCGTCGTGAATTCAAGGCGCAGCAGATCATTTTCGAGCACGAGGACGCTGTCGGGAAGGGAATGTGCCTGCTCCAGCATCGCATCCTTGTAAATCACGGGAAGCGCCGCATTCTCCTGCACGGGGGCGAAAGCGGCGGGCAGAGCGGCCGTGTCGGCGACGACGGGCGGAGGAACGGGGGCGTTCGCCAGGGCGATGCTGTCCTGGACGCGCTGGAGTTCCATCTGTTTCTTTGCCTGTCCCGACTGATAGAAGGTAAAACCGACCAGGATGAGGCCGATCAGCACGAAGCCGATAACGGAATTCTTATCCATTACTGCTCCCCTCCCTCGGTTTCACTCTTGCGAATCTGCTCTTCGAGTTTGTGAAGTTCCGCCTTGGCCTTGTCGATGCGTTCCTGCATCTGGGCAATCAGCGGAGAGCCCTTCGACGAGAGGGAGAAGAATCCGATATTGTTCTCGTAGGTGGCAATTTCCTGCTGAAGCGCCTTGAACTTGTCCGTCAGGCTGTCCTTGACGTTGCGGGCCGGACGGGCGGAACGCTCCGGACGGGCCTGCACCTTGGGACGGGCCGCTTCCCGGGCCGCATCGCGGGCGGCGAAGAACTCGTCGCAGGCGGCACGGAAACTGTGCCAGAGTTCGTCGGATTTCTTGCGGGGAACGGCACCGATTTCCTTCCACTGCTTCTGCAGCGCGATGAACTGGTCCGTGGCGCTCTTCCAGTCCGTGCTGGACTTGAGTTCCTCGGCCTTGGCCACCAGGGCCTGCTTGGCTTCAAGATTCTCCTTGAGGCTGCCTTTGAATTCATTGTAGAACTCGCGCTTGCGGGTGAAGAAGGTATCGCACGCGGCACGGAAGCGGTCGTAGATTTTTTGGTTCTCCTTCTTGGTGGCAAAGCCGATGCCGCGCCATTTTTCCTGCAACTCAGCGATCTTGGCGGAGAGTTTGTTCCACTCGGCGGAAGAGGCGACCTCTGTGGCGGCAATAGCCTCGGCCTCCTCGCAAAGGGCGGTCTTGGCTTCCAGGTTCTTCGCCTGCTCCTCCTTCATCCCCTCGAAATGGGCCTGGTATTTCTTGTTGATGACCGCCGTCGCCGCCTTGAAGCGGTTCCAGATGTCTTCGCGCGCTTCCTTGGCGACCGGACCGAACTCTTTCCACTGCTCGTGGAGTTTCTGCAGTTCGTGGAAGGCAGAGACCACATTCTCGTTTTCAGCCAGTTTCTCCGCCGCCGCGCAGAAAGCCTCCTTCGCCTCCAGATTCTTCTTGAAGTCCAGGTCCCGCAGATCACGGTTGATCTTGACCATATCGTAGAACTTCTCTACGTAGAACTGGTAGGTATCGTTGACGTCGCGGAAACGCGTCACCGGCACGGGACCGGCCTCGCGCCAGCGGTTCTGGATTTCACGCAGCGCAGGGAAAGAAGCGCTCACGTCTTCCTGCCCTTCCACCAGCGCCTTCAGATCCTCGATGATGGCGAGTTTCTTTTCCAGATTCTCCTCGCGCTCCTGCTCCTGCTTGCGGTTGAATTCAGCACGCTCCTTTTTATAATCCGCGTACATCGCCTTGAAATTTTCTTCCACGGCCTCGAAAGGGTTGTCCGCCCCCTCGGGTACGGCTTCACGCATCTTCAACAGCAGTTTATAGAATGCAGACTTGACCGCCTCCGCCTCCTTGGAACGCATCATCGCGTCCGCAGAGGTGCGCAATCCCTGGAAAAAGTCCGAAAGTTCCGCGAGACTCTTGTCCGCAAGGCTCTGTTCGGCAACCTGTTCCACAGCCTGTTCCGCAGCTTGTTCTGCCACTTGTTCTGCAACCTGTTCCGCCGGCTGCTCCACCATCTGCTGTTCGATTTTAGTCTCTTCCATATCTTTTATATTATAACACGCAAATTTACTAAAATTCTGATAGTTTTTGGTATTTTTGCATACAAATCGGAAAAAACCATGCGAATCGATATTTTAAGCGTCGTTCCCGAGTTGCTGGAGAGTCCCCTATCCCACTCCATCGTGGGTCGTGCCGTCAAGAAAGGCATCGTGGACATCCAGGTACACCACCTCCGGAAATACGGCATCGGACCGCGCAAAAACGTGGATGACTACAGTTACGGCGGCGATGCGGGGATGGTGATGATGGTGGAACCCGTATACCGGATGCTGGAAGAACTCAAGGCGGAACGCAGTTACGACGAGGTCATCTACCTCTCCCCCGACGGAGAAGTGCTCACCCAGGCCATCGCCAACGAACTGTCGCTCAAGCAAAACCTGGTCCTGCTTTGCGGACACTACAAGGGCATCGACCACCGCATCCGCGAACACCTGGTCACCCGGGAGATTTCCGTCGGCGATTATGTGGTCAGCGGCGGCGAGATTCCCGCGGCCCTGCTGACCGACGCCATCGTCCGCCTGCTGCCCGGCGCGCTGACGGATGAGACATCGGCATTGAGCGATTCCTTCCAGGACAATCTGCTCTCTCCGCCCATCTACACCCGACCCGCAGAATTCAACGGCTGGAAAGTGCCTGATGTCCTGTTGAGCGGGAATCCCCGTCTGATTCAGGAGTGGCAGGACGAGCAGGCGCTNNATACTTGCAGATTCAAAAAAAAGCAGTACCTTTGCCCTTGAAAAAGAACAACAACTCTACCTTACGTCTGTAAGGTCTTCTAACCAACAATAATTAACCTTCTCATAAGGTAATATACTACTAACTAATCACCAAACCCCGCTGAGACAGCGGGGTTTGGCCGTTTTAGGGGCGCTCTGAGGAGCGGGTTTTGAGGGGGCCCTGCCCCCTGATGACCCCTGCGGCTCCCGACCTACTGACGGATCAATTGAATCTGATAGAGCAGGGGCCAGTTCTTGCCGGTGAGCCAGATGTCACCGGAGGGTCCCAGGGCGATGCCGTTGAGCACATCCGTGTCCGGGGTACGCAGCGACGGAGACAACAGCCCCTCACAGTTGATCAGGGCTTCCACTTTTCCGCTTCGGGGATGAATGACGGCGATGAGGTCCGAGGTGTAGATATTCGCCCAGATGCGGCCGTCGATCCATTCCAGTTCGTTTAGAAGCCGCAGAGGTTTGCCGTCCAGGGTCACCCGGAGGGTTTTCTGCACCTTGAAATCCCCGTCCATAAAGTACAGGCGGCTGCTGCCGTCACTGGCAATCAATGAATGGCCGTCCGTCGTCAGTCCCCAGCCCTCGCGCGGATAGCGCACGGTTTTCAGGTACTGGAGCGAATCCGCGTCATAGACAAAGGCTTTCCGGTTGGTCCAGGTCAGGATATAGAGTTTTCCGTCCAGGATGACGGAGCCTTCGACAAAATACTGACCGTCGAAATTGAAGCGGCGCAGTGCCTTTCCCGTTTCCAGTTCCACCTCCCGGAAAGTGGAAGCGCCGAAGCCGCCGGTGCTTTCATACAACGCATCGCCGTGAAAAAAGAGTCCCTGGGTATAGGACCCCGTATCGTGCGGGCAGGTGCGAAGGACTTCCACCTTATAGCGGCAGACCTGCCCGTTTCCGCAGGCGGCAAGCAACAGGGACAGAATCAACGGAAGCAGGCGTCGAAGCATCACCCGCAGATTTTTCCCAGGTGGGCCCGCGCTTCCGCGAGGATTTGCTTTTCCCCGGGCACTTCACGGTGCCGCATCACGAAGCGGCCGCCGCAAATCAGCGAATCGATACAATCGGAATGGGCGGAATAGACAAGATTCGCCTCGAAGGGTGCCGGAGAAAGGAAGAAACTGTTCTCCGTATCGACGATGGCAATATCGGCCAGCGCCCCCTCCTCGATCCGTCCGGCCTTGAGTCCCAGCGCCTTTGCACCGTTGAACGAAGCCATATCCAGCAGTTCGGACAGCGGCAGGGAGGACGGGTCTTCGCGCCAGGCCTTCTGGAAAAGCGCGGCGTTCTTCATCGCCTCCATCATATCGAGATTATTGGAAGACGCGCAGCCGTCCGTACCCAGGCACACGTTCGCGCCCGCATCGCGCAACTCATTGTATAAGAAGCGATAGCCGGAAGCGAGTTTGGTATTGGAGTTGATATTATGTACGCAGGTAACGCCCGCGCGCCCCAGCAGTTCCACGTCGTGCTCCGAAAGCCAGAGGCAGTGGCCCGCAATCACGTCCGGCCCCAGAAAGCCCAGGGAATCCAGATACTCTACGGGGCTGAGCCCGCCACGGGAAGCACGGGAATCTTCCACTTCTTTGCGGGTTTCGGAAAGGTGGATGTGCAGCGGAATGTGGTGACGCCGCGCGAATTCCGCAGCCCAACACAAGGTTTCGGCACTGACGGTATAGGTGGAATGACAGGAAAGCACATAGAGCGGGTTGTCCCCGTACAGGGCAAAATCCTCCTCCGCCCGCGTCCTTTCCACGGCCCCCTTGACAGGATCGCACAGGTCCATGAGCGTATAGCCCACCGCTCCCCTGATGCCCATTTCCGCAGCGGCCCGCCGCGTCTGGGAAGAATGCCAGTACTGGTCGTTGAAAGTCGTCGTTCCCGTGCGGATCATCTCCAGACAGGCCACTTTCGCACCCAGGTAGATGAATTCCTCATCAATTTTTGCCTCGATGCTCCAGACGTGGGCAAGCCAGTCGTGGAACTTCATATCTTCCCCCACACCGCGCATCAAGGACATCGCAGCGTGAGCGTGCATATTGACAAAGCCGGGGACAGCGGCTTTTCCGTCGCAGTCCATCGACTCCAGATCTCCAGCAAGATCCCAGCCGGAGCAGGCCCCGGCCGGCTCTATTTTCTTAATGATACCCGTTTCAATCAGCAAGTCCCTGCGGACTCCGCCGACAGTTATGTTCTTCAGAAGTATCGCAGCCACTCTCTCTACAAATCGTCAAACGCCACCTGCATATTTTCTCCTTCAGGCCTGTGGGGAATCTCCCCGCCAAAGCACTGGTTTTTAATGTAGTCCACGACCTCGGCGAAGCCTTCTGCAAACTTTTCAAAATCTTCCTTGTAGAGGAAAATCTTGTGTTTGTCATAGACAAAGCTGCCGTCCGGATTCGTCCGGCGCTTGCTCTCAGTAATGGTGAGGTAAAAATCATTGTTTCCCCGGGTGCTTTTCACGTCGAAAAAATACGTACGTTTTCCAGCCCTCACAGGTTTGGAATAGACATCGTCCGCATTTCTCTCCTGAAAGGCGGAGGAATCATAATCCTCACGATACATCTTTCACTAAATTAAATTGTTAATAATCATCGCAAAAATATAATTATTTTCGATAAGTTGACTATCTTTGCAAAGATTTTTTGCAACAAGTTTTTTGAAATGCTCAACAGAAGAATTCTCCGCGTGAAGACTTTCAAGATGATTTACGCGCTGACGGAAAACCCGGAGATGTCTTTCAAGGAAGCGGCCAAGCGCCTGGAACGCTCATGTGACGCTACCAGAGACCTTTATCTGTTCCTTTTGGCCCTGACCGAACCGCTGACCGGAGAAGCGGCGACACGAATCGAAGCGTCCCGTTCCAAATTCTCGGCCACCGAGGAAGAGCGTAACCCCAATTTGAAATTCCTACACAACCGGATTCCCGCCATTTTTGCGGAAGATCCGGATTTTCAGCGTATTGTCAAGAAGAAGAAACTTACCTGGCAACCCTATGACGCCTTTCTGCGCCACCTTTACGAGGAGGTACGCGAAGAGGAATGGTTCCTCGCCTATATGAATTCCGGCGAAGACAACCTTCGCGAAGACGCCGCCCTCTGGGGACGCATCTACGCCCTGCTAGAAGACAATGCGGAACTGGACGCCATCCTGGAAGACCTCTCCATGAATTGGAGCGATGAACTCCCCTACGTCCTGCGCGTCGTCATCAAGACGATGCAACAGTTGGGAGACGGGAAGGAATGGAACCTGCCGCCGCTCTACAAGAGCGAAATGGACGACCGCCCTTCTTCCGAAAGCGACCGGGACTTCATCCTCAAACTGCTGAAAAAAGCCGTCTGCGGCTTTGACGGGTACAAGGAACGGCTTTCCGAACAGACGCAGAAATGGAAACTGGACCGCATCTGCGCCACGGACCTGGCCCTCATCGTCTGCGGAATCGCCGAAGCGGAGGCGTTCCCCGGCACGCCCAGGAACGTGATCATCAACGAATACGTCGAAATCTCCAAGTATTACAGCACCCCGGAGAGCAGCGCGTTCGTCAACGGTCTATTGGATAAACTCTTAAAATAAATCATTATGAACATCCTGACTTTCATTCTCCAGGCGAATCCCGGGGCACAGGCCCAGGGCGGCAGCATGTCCTTCATCCTGATGATGGTGCTCATCTTCGCCGTCATGTGGTTCTTTATGATCCGTCCGCAGCGCAAGCAGCAGAAAGAACTGGAGAAATTCCGCAATGAACTGAAAAAGGGCTCCAAGGTCATCACCGCCGGGGGCATCCTCGGAGAGGTGGCGGAAGTCTCTGACCGCAGCGTCCTCATCAAGGTGGACGGTGAAGTGAAACTCCGCGTGGACAAGAATTTCATCTCCGCCGCACCCGACGCACCTGCCTCCAAGTAGTGAAATCCTGGGGTCCTTTCCTGCTCTGCCTGCTGCTCTCGCTGGGCATCTGGCTGGCGCACAACCTTTCTCTCACCTATACAGACCTGGTGAGCGTGGGGGTCGTGGCCGAGAGCAACCTGGAAGGAAGGGCCCTGCGCAGCAATTCCGAGGTGGAAGTGACCGCCCGCGTCCGCGCCTCCGGCTTCCATCTGATCTGGATGGCCCGCAAGCGCAACGTCACGGTGTTTTTCCGGGCGGAAGACCTGTCACACCGTGAAGGGGACGTCTTCGCCATTTCGGCCGAAGACTTGCAGAAATACGCCACGGACATCTTCGGTGACGCCAGCGTCGTGGAACGCTTCAACGCGAAGGAACTGCTCTTCCGATTCAAGCCCGAGTACAGCCGGAAGGTGCCGGTGAGGGCCAGCCGTTCGCTTTCGTTCAAGCCCCAGTACATCCTGCGCGGCGACATTTCCCTCGAACCCGATTCGGTCCTGATTTTCGGGGACCAGTGGCGTGTGGACGACATCGACGCGATTTATACCCGGAACATCACGCACAGCGACCTCCGCAAGTCCGTGCACGGGACCGTCAAACTCGAGAAACCCTCCGGCGTACGCCTGTCGACGGACCACGTGGCCTACGGCATCGAACTGACGCGCTTCGTCGAACTGGAAGGCGAGGTGCCGGTGCAACTGCGCGGCGTGCCCCAGGGCGTAAAGATGCTGCTGCGTCCGGCCAGCGTGCAATTGCAACTCAAGTGCATCTTCCCTTTGTCGTCGAACCCGGTGGACCAGGCGGTCGTCTACGTCGATTATGCCGACTTCCTCCAGTCGCGCGGCGGGGCCTGCATCCTGCGTTGCGACAACCTGCCCGCCAGCGTCCTGGAGTTCCACCTCGTGCCCCAGGTCTGCGAATGTCTTGAAATGTCCGAATAAGCGATGAAGACGATATTGGTCACAGGAGGAATCGCCAGCGGTAAAAGCGAAGTCTGCCGCTATCTTGCCTCGAAGGGGATGCCCGTCTATGACAGCGATTCCCGGACCAAGGCCCTGTACGGTTCGATGCCGGGACTGGTGGAACGGATCGAAGCGGCCATTGGCGTACCGTTCGCACAAATCGGTATCATTTTCACCGACCGCAGCCGCCGCGAAGCGCTCGAGGCCGTCGTCTATCCGGAGGTCATCCGCGATTTCGAGACCTGGCGGGCGCAGCAGACCGCCGATACGGTCTTCATCGAGTCCGCGGTTGCAGCGGAAAAACCGCAACTGCGCTGTCTCTACGACAAAATCCTGCTGGTCCGCGCCCCGCTGGAGAAGCGGCTGGAGCGCAACCCCAACACCGCCGGAAGGCTCGCGGCCCAGTCGCCGCAGAGCGTCTGCGCGGACTATACCATTGATAACGACGGCAGCCTTGAAGCGCTGTACGCCAAAACTGACGAATACATCAAAACTTTATGAAAACCGATCTCGCAAAAATCCTGTCCGTTTCCGGACACCACGGACTCTACCGCTATGTCGCACAGGCCAGGGGCGGCGCCATCGCCGAGACCCTTGCAGAGGGCAAACGCACCGTCGTGGATGCACGCAGCCGCATTTCCACCCTCGCCGACATCTCCATCTATACTTCCGAAGGCGAAATGCCGCTGAAAGACGTGTTCCTGGCCCTGAAAGCCCACCTGGGAGAGGCGGCCGCCCCCGGCTCCAAATCCGACGACGCCACCCTCAAGGCCCTCTTCGCCGCCGCAATCCCGAATTACGACGCCGACCGCTTCTATGTCTCGCATATGCGCAAGGTCGTAGACTGGTACAACGAACTCGTACAATTCGCCTCCCTCGACTTCGAGGATGAACAGAAAGCGGAAAATTAGGGTCATCACGCTCGGCTGCTCCAAGAACGACGTCGATACGGAGCATCTGCTTTCCTGCCTGCCGGATTCGGATTTCGAATTCAGCGGGGAAAATTCCAACGAGCCCGTCGATGTGCTGCTGATCAACACCTGCGGCTTTATCGGCGACGCAAAACAGGAATCCATCGACTGTATCCTGGCGAACGTGGAGCGGAAGCAGCGCGGGCTGATCGGCAAAATCGCCGTATTCGGCTGCCTGTCACAGCGCTACGGCAGTTCCCTGCCCTCCCTCATCCCGGAGGTCGATGCCTGGTTCGGTGCGCGCAGGCTCAATCCCGTCCTGCGCTGGCTCGGCGCTGACGGTGACGCGGACGCTTCCACGGCACGCCGCATGCTGCCCTCTCCTTACGCCTATCTGAAAATTTCCGAAGGCTGCAACCGCCGCTGTTCCTACTGTGCCATTCCGTCGATCCGCGGACGGCACCGTTCCGTCCCCGTGGAAACGCTCGTCGAAGAAGCGCAGGGACTGGCGGAAGGCGGCGTGAAAGAACTGCTGCTCATCGCCCAGGACAGCACTTGGTACGGACTCGACCTGTACGGAAAGCGCTCGCTCGGGCGCCTGCTCGACGCACTTTCCGAAGTGGACGGCATCGAACGCCTGCGCATCCACTATTCCCATCCGGCCGATTTTCCCGTCGACGTGCTCGAACGGATGGCTGCCAATCCCAAGGTCTGCCGCTATATGGACATCCCGCTGCAGCATATCTCCGACAAGGTGCTCCGCGCGATGCACCGGCACGTCAGCGGCGCCTGGACGCGGCGCCTGGTGGCCCGGCTCCGGGAGGAAGTGCCCGGCGTTGCGCTGCGCACCACGATGATCGTCGGACATCCCGGCGAAGGGGAAGCGGAATTTGCGGAACTGCTGGAATTCCTGCAGGAAGCACGCTTCGAGCGGCTGGGCGCCTTTATGTACTCCGAAGAAGAAGGCACCTGGGGCGCCTCCCACCTGGCGGACAGTCTGCCGGAGGAAGAGAAGCGCCGTCGTCTGGAAACATTGATGGCCCTGCAGCGCAAAATATCCCGGGAATGCAACGAGGCCCGCATCGGGTCTTCCGTCCGGGTGCTCGCCGACAGCCTGACGGACGGGCTGCTGGTCTGCCGCAGCGAATTTGAAAGTCCGGAAGTGGACGGGGAAATCCTGGTCGGGACCGCCGGCATTGCCGAACCCGCCGCGCTGGTCGGGACCTTCCTGGACGTACGCATCACCGGCGCGGACGATTATGACCTGACGGCGCAAATCCTTTAGAGCGAATGTTCAACAAGCACGATATTACAAGGGACGCCGTCCAGTTGGACGGAAAACTTGCCTCCCGCGGTTATGACTGGTGGTGGCATTCCTTCACGGGCCACGATGCCGAGACCGGCGAGGAAAAGTCCTTTTTCATCGAATTTTTCCTTTGCAATCCTGCCCTGGGCGGAGACAAGCCCGTCCTCGGGCAGCATCCTTCCGCAAAACGGGAAAAACTCAAGCCTTCCTACCTGATGGTCAAGGTCGGAGCCTGGGGCACCGATGCCGCGCAGATCCATAAATTCTTCGGCTGGCGTCGCATCCACGTGGACCGGGACACACCGTTCAGTATCCAGGCAGGAGACTGCTTTTTGACCGAAAACGCTACGCGCGGTATCGTCCGCGTCACCGATGAGGAGGCGTCCCGGCATCCCGAATGGATGTGCAAGGGCGGAGAAATGCGCTGGAGCCTGCTCATCAACAAGAAAATCGCCTTCAACGTGGGCTATGGCGCATCGCGGCTGATGCGCCGCATCAAGGCCTTCCAGATGTTCTGGCACGCGGAAGGGATGAAAACCGAATACCGCGGGGAGGTCCTTTGGAACGGACGCAAGTTTATCGTCTCCCCCAAGAACTGCAACGGCTATGCCGACAAGAACTGGGGCAGCGACTTCACCAGCCCCTGGCTATGGCTTTCCTCCTGCAACCTTCGTAGCGAGAAATACGGCAGGCGCCTGCGCGACAGTGCCTTTGACATCGGCGGAGGATGCCCGAAGATCGGACCTTTCGCGCTGAAGCGGACCCTGCTCTCCGCATTCTGGTACGAAGGCCGCGGCTACGAATTCAATTTCTCCAAATTCTGGACTTTCTGCCGCACGAAGTTCGCCTGCAAGGAGACCAAGACCCACCTCATCTGGCACGTGGACCAGCGGACCCTCTTCCACCGCATGGTGACGGACATCAGTTGCCGGAAAAACACGATGCTGCTGATGAACTACGAATCGCCGGACGGAGCCAGACGCCACCGGAGGCTGTGGAACGGCGGAACGGGCAGCGGAAAAGTGAAACTCTACCGCTTCGGAAAACTGATCGATACCCTCAGCGCATCGAATGTCGGTTGCGAATATGGCGAATATAAACTAACTTTGCCGCCGAATAAAGGCGGGACGATCCGTCGCGGCCGAAAGGCTGAGGAAAGTCCGGACAGGAAAGGGCGGTCCGCTGCGGAAAGCGCAGGCAGGGGTAACCTTGGGAAGGCCGTAACAGAAAAAAACCGCCGATAGAAGCAATTCTATAGGTAAGGGTGAAAACGTGAGGCAAGGGCTCACGACCGCCGTCAGCGATGGCGACGGGGTACGGCGCCGGATCCTGCAAGACCAAATATAC
>LXOW01058959.1_pt1 | contig 12014 bp, 11 predicted proteins | sample 1368591 | NCBI WGS metagenome assembly LXOW01 (sample SAMN04884650, study PRJNA319009) | bovine gut metagenome | isolation source: Cow rumen | host: Bos taurus | place: Italy: Legnaro (PD) | collected 2014-07-09
CCCGCCCGGAGGGGATTCCCCGCCAGGGGGAAGGTCAGGTAGTTGGTGTCGCTTTCCTCCGTGTTCCAGTCCGCCACAGGCAGGGGCGTGGCCCGGGAGCTGGCGTGGTTCTGCTCCCATTCCAGCTCCGACCTGGTTTTGAGGGGCTCGCCGCCGTTGATGGACATCCGGATCTCCGTCAGGGCATAGGGCACGGGCTTCTCCCCCTCCACCAGCAAATAGCAGGCCAGCTGATCGAACTCCGTCCTGGAGATCAGACTGTCGAGCCGCACCGTGAGGCCGCCGGCCTGGGCGGAAACGTCGATATCCGGGATGGTGCCGGGGACCCACTTCCCCTCCTCGTCCGCCTGGAACTGGGCATAGGTGATGTAGGGCGAAGGATGGGGCACGCTGTCGCCCGGCAAGTCCACCTCCTCCGGCACCCCCTTCCCCTCCAGCACCGCCTGGTAGGAGGCCACGGCCTGGGCCGCCCGGTCCCGGGTGCCGATCATGGCGGAAAGGCCCCATGCCAACGCCGTGCCGCCCACCAGCAGGATGGCCGCTGCAAGCAGAATGGTCAGCGTCCGCTTCCGCAGCCGCCGGGGCATGACGCTCTGGCGCTGGGGCCGCTCCACAGGGGCCTCCTGGTTCATTTCACGCATCTTGCGGACCATGTCCGCCTTGAAGCTATCGGTCGCGCGCACCTGGTCAAAGGCGCTGCTGTATCTGTCTTCCATGATTGCCTCCTTCCAGTAACGCTTTGAGCTTCTTCCTCGCCCGGGAGAGCCGAGAGCTGACGGTGCCCTCGGGCTCCTTGAGGAGCTTGCCGATGTCCTTCACGGCGTAGCCCTCGTAGTAGTAGAGATATACGGCGTACCGGTCCGGTGTGGGCAGAGCCTGGACCGCATCCAGGACCTCGTAGGTGTCCTCGCCGAATTCCCCGGCGATGTTCTCGTCCAGGGGCAGCTCCCCGTGGCGGCTCTCCGCCCTCAAATCGCTCAAGCACAGGTTCACCGCCGTGCGGATGAGCCAGGCCTTCTCGTGCTCCTGGCTCTCGAAGATGGGCCGCCGGCGCATGAGCCGCTCGAAGACCCCCTGCACGATGTCCTCCGCCGCCGGGACGCTTTTCACCCGGTTCAGAGCGATCCGAAGCAGCATATCCGAATAGGTCTCCACGATGCGGACGATGTCGCCGTCGGATAGATAGGTGTTTTTTCTTCTCTCCATGTCCGCCTCCTTTCACCATGAATACGCTTTTACGGGGGATTTTACTGCACTTTTTCCTGGAAAAGAAAATGTGCAATAAAAAGAACCTTAAGAAAAGGATCGGTTTTCACGCCGATCCCCATTATCCCAATCGAGTTTCTCTTTTTGGGCGACTTTTTCTCCTTTGTATAAAGAGAAAAAGTCGCAGAAAAGGTGCCTTTACGCCTCCTCCCGCTGGGCCTTCTCCTTCTCGAAACGCTCGGCCAGGACCTTGGTGGTCAGGTAGGCCGTGATGGCGTCGATGGCCATGCGGTTCTTGCCGCCCCGCATGATGGCGAAGTCGGCGTCGTTGATATAGTCCTTGATGTGCTTCTCGAACATGGGCTTTACGGTGGTGAGGTACTGCTCGGAGATGTTCTCGATGGTCCTTCCCCGGCTCTTGATGTCCCTGAAGATACGCCTGAGCAGGCACACGTCGATATCCACGTGCATATACACCTTCAAGGACATCATCTCGCAGAGGCGCTTATCGTAGAAGATGTGGATGCCCTCCAATATGAGCACCTCCGGCGGGTTGATGAGCTCCTCGGAATCCTCCCGCAGGTGCTTGGCGTAGTTATATCCCTTCCTGGTGATGGGCTTGCCTGAAGACAGGGTGTTGAGATCCTCGATCAGCTCGTCGTAGTTGAAGATGGTGGGCTCGTCGTAATTGAGGTGCACCCGCTGCTCAAAGGGAATCTCCGGAAAGCTCCTGTAATAGCAGTCCTGGCCCATGATCTCACAGCTGCAGGACAGGGCCTCCTTGATGCGCTTTGCCAACGTGCTCTTGCCGCTGCCGGATGCGCCGCACACGCCAACGATGATCATACTCTCTCCCCCTTGCGTCCATTTGTTTCATTGTACCACGACCTTGCGAAAAAGAAAAGAAAAACCGACCCTTTCGGATCGGTCTTTCTCAAAATCAATACTTGGTGGTGAGTATGCGCTCCAGGTCCGATTTGCACAGGTGGACGCCCCCCTTATAGAACACCAGCGCCCTATCCTCTATGAGCAGGCACCGAAGCTCCCGCTGCTCCGCGTCGCTGTGGTCATAGAAAGTCAACGGCGTACTTCGGAGGGTCAATTCCCCGGCCTCGCTGACCTCGTAGAGATAGACCTTCTGGCCCGCCGGGAAGACCAGCCGGTTAGCGGCCGGATCGTAGGCCAGGCGGGTCGGGTCCTCCACAAGGGCGGCAAGGCCGTCGCTGACGCGGGCGGTCCCCAGGGCCTCCAGCTCACGGCCCCTCAGCGCCACCAGCTGAATTTGCCCCTCCGCCGACAGGATCAGCCCCCGATCCGGCGTCAGCCAGACAAACCCGTCGCCTGTCGCCTCAAGGGCGCTGTCCCCGGCCAAAGTGATCCAGTGGGCGGCATCGTCCGTCAGCACCATGGCGCCGTCCTCATACACCCGGGCAAAGCGGACGCCCATCACCCCGTCGACGGCCGCGGTCCCTTCCCCGTTCAATCTTTCATCCAGCAGGAGCAGGGCCGCGCCCTCCTCTTTGGCGGTCAGAAGGAGGAAACTCTCCCCCGCCGCGCCGGCGTCCAGCACCGTGCCGGGCTGCTTCCCCTGGCTCGTCAGAGAAAGCCCTGTTCCGTCCCGGCAGAGGACGTACAGATCCGTTTCCCCTTCTCCGGCCCACAGCAGCAGCCGCTCCCCCTCGATCACAGCCCCCCGGGCCGCCGTAAGGAGCGCCGTTTGGGCGACGGGCTCGTCGCCTCCCTCCGGGTCGTAGACCGTGATCACGGTGAAGGTGTCAGCGGGCCGGGCGCTGTCCAGGAGGACGTTTTCATAGTCCATCCGCGCCCCGTTGACCCAGGGCAGAGGCTCCTGCTCCTCGGCCCGGTAGAGGGAAAGGATGTAGACTAGGCCGTTCATCTCCCCCGCCCCCAGGAATGTCCCGCTTTGAGACAGGTCCGACAGATGCCGGGGGCTCTTCCAATCGGTCACGTCGAAGCGGATCAGCTCCGTGACCCCCTGTCGCTCCCGCAGGGCCAGCAGCTGGCTGCCCATCCAGAAGATTTGCTTCACCTGGGCGTCCTGCTGGCGAAGCGTCAGGGAAAACACCTTCGTCACCCGCTTGTTGGCGTATTGGATCACCTGTATCTGCTGGGCGGTGGGCATGAACAGGGCCATAAGATCGTCCCTAACCAGGATCTCTCCCGCCGGATAGGGGCTTTCGGCGACCTTTGGGACCGCCGCAAACCGTGCCTCGTGCACTTCCGCATCCTGAACGGCGCCCGCCATAAGACTTCCGTCAGCCTCCGTGGGGGCCTCCGCTTCCTGCAGGGCGCTCAGGCTGAAACCGGTTTCCGTGGGAACGGCGCCTTTGAAGGAAGACCCGTATCGAACGGCATCCTCCACCTCCGCCTCGTCCGCCGCCGGATGCATGCCCCCAGCGGGCTCATAGGCCGCCGCCGGTTTGCTCTCCGCCTTTACTTCACCGGTGGTCTTTGTCTCATAGACGGCTGCGTCGGCGGCCTCGGTGAGGATCTTCGCCTCCTCCTGATCCACTGCCATCTCCGCCGCCATCATGGGCGCTTCGGCGGCGTATTTCCTGCCGCCGCTGCGGGTGAACAGCAGCACGGACCCCATGCCGACGCCCACGCAGAGCAGTATCCCCGCCGCGGCGCTCAAATACCTTGCCCAGGTGGGAAAGGCCACGATCCTGCCCCGTTCCTCGGCTGCGGGCTGCTCCGCCTCGGCGGCCCATTTTGCTTCCATCTCCTTGAGCAGGTCCTTCCGGGGATGGATCCGGTCGTTGGCGCGTCTGTATTCTTGTTCAAACATCGGACTCATCCTCCTTCAGCACCCTGCGCAGGGCCTCCCGTGCCCGATACAGGTGGGACTTCACGGTGGAGGGATTGGTGTCGGTCATCTTCCCGATCTCCTCCACGGAATACCCCTCGTAGTAGAACAGGTGCACGGCGGTGCGATACTTTTCGGGGAGCTGCATGACGGCGTTGTAGACGGTGTTGTCCACGTCGTCCTCGGTGGACAAAAATTCCAAGGACTCCGCCCCGGCCCCGTGGCGGCGATCGGCGGTGGTCAACAGGCTCTTGCTGGAGTTGATGGCCGCCGTGATGAGCCAGGCCTTCTGGTGCTCCTCGTCCCGGAAGCCGGGCTGGCGGCGCAGGCACCGAAAAAACACGTCCTGCAGCACATCCTCCGCGTCCGCCCGGTTCCGGGTGCGGACCAGGGCCAGCCGATAGATCATATCGGCGTAGGCCTCGTAGAGGGCCCCCAGATCCAGCGGCACCGGAGCTTTCCCCGCAGGCTTTTTGCGTATCTCCACCCCTTGCTCCCTTCCTCATCTGCAACACTCCGCAGCCGGCCCACCGGTTGCGGGAGGATGAAAAATTACCCTTCTTTGATCAAATTTTCTATGGTCTTGATGAACTCGATGTTCTCGGCGGCCACGGGATACTTCTGCTTGATGGTCTCGAAGCTGACGCTGCCCTTGGGCTGATACCAGCCGTAGTTGGAATAGAACCGGGTGTAGACGCTGGTGTCGGAGAACTTGTTACCGCAGCGGGCGAAGATCTCGTTGCGGCCGTAGCCCAGAAGCTGCAGCAGCGTCCTGTCCGCCGGGATGGCCAGCGACCACACCTGGGCGTCCGTGATCCGCTGTGTCAGGCTGTCGGGGAACAGGAGCCCGTCCCCGTTGAAGGGGCTCTCGCCCCCGTCCTCCGGGTAGACCATGGACCCGCTTGAAAGGATATAAACGGCGTACAGGTCTGCGGGAAGGTCCGCCGTGCTCATGGCCTCGTCGGCTGTCTTCCATTGGGTGAGCTGCACGCCCGCCCCGGGCTGCCCGTCGCCGCCCAGATCGAAGGCGTCCGCCGTCAAATACTCCGTGCCCGACCCGGTGGTGATCCTGTACGCCAGGCGAAAGACGTTCTCGTGCTCCGCCCCGTCCCCTTTAGATAGGGCGAACCAGTTTCCGATGACCTCGCTGCTCTTGAAGGCGCTGCCGTAGCGCTGTTCCTTCGCCTGCCGGATGGCCATGCGTACCGGGGTCTGATCCACCCCGTGAAGGCTGGTCAGGACCCCCTTCTGCCCGTCCATGGCGGCCGCTTCCGCGGCGGGGCCGTCTTCGCCGCCCTCGGACGAGGTCTCGCTCACGTCCTCCAGGGGGCCCTGGTGCTGTTCCTCATAGAGGGCCTCCACCTCCCCAAGGGTATAGGTCCAGGTGGTGTCCGTGAGCCGCACCCCGTTCTCCAGGAGCGTGGCGTACACGTCCTGCAGGGTGCTGCTGGTCTCCACCAGATACCCCTCGGTGAGCGGCGTGATATAGTAGCCCAGGCTCAGGATCGCCTTATAGCCCGCATGGGCTTTGCGGGTGCTTTCGTCGGCGGGCAGGTCCCAGCCCGTGGCCCGCAGCATCCGCTCGTGATCCACCGTCAGCACGTAGCCGCCCATGCTGTTCTTGCCGCAGAGCACGTATTTCTTCATGCTGAGCCGCCGGGGGTATTCGAGGCCAGCCCGGTAGGCGTTCTTCATATCCTGCTCGGACCAGATCCATTCCGTGTTGACCAGCTTCAAGCCGCCCTTTCTCAGCTCCTCGGCGGCGCTGACCCGATCGCTGCCGGTCTGGATGAGCCATCCCCCCTCCTCCCGGGGCGTGACCAGGAAGGTGAGGGAATAGACCGCCTCCACGTCCGGGTAGCGGGAAAGGTCCAGCGTGGTGTTCTTGGGGTTGGGCAGATGGAAATCCTTCACGATGGCGTCCGCGTCCACGGACACGGTGTACACCTCGTCCTCCATCTCCACCTTGGCATATTTTTGCATGTCCACGGCCCTGAGGTTCATGCCCTTGGCAAAATAGCCCACGCTCAGCACGATCCCGGCCGCCAGCACGGCCAGGCAGAGCAAGGCCGTCAAGATCATGAACAGGGTCTGTCTTCCTTTGGCGTCCATGGGGCACCTCCGTCAGCGTTTTTTCCCGCAGTGAGGGCAGGTCTGGCTGTCCCGACCCATGACGCCGCCGCAGAACACGCAGCGCACGGTCCCCTCCTCCTTGCCCCGTTGGGCGGCAGGCTCCGGCTCCTCCGACGGGGAGGTCTCCCGGGGGGCGTCCTCCTCAGCTCTTATCTCCGCCTCAGCCTCACTATCCTGTTCCGTTTTTGAAGTTTCCCCGGCGTCCTCCGGCGCTTCGGGAACAGGCGCAGGCGGCGTCTCCGGCTCGTTGACCGTTTCCATCGTCTTAGGCTCCTCCGCCGTCAGGGCCTGGCCTTCCTCCGCCTTGTCCACGGGGCCGTCAAGGGGCCTCTCGTCCCGGTCTGCTTCCGGCTTTGCTTTAGGCTTTGCCGCCTTCTTCTTCACCGGCGCTTCGGCTTCCCGAAAGGCGATCTCGTCCGGACGCTCCGCCGCGCGGGGCCGCTTTGGGGCCGCGCTCCTATCCTGCGCCCCTTCCTTAGCCTTGGGGCGGGCAAAGCCCTCGTCCCCCTTGGAGGTTTTGCCCTGCTCCGCCGTCCTGCTTCGAGTCACCCGACGATAGGGCTGCTCCCCCTTCTCCGAGGGGAGGCGCTTCCCCATCTCCCCCTGGGACCGGGGCCGGGGGGCGGGCCGAACGAATTCCTCCTCTTCCTCCTCCTCATCGGTGCTGACGATGGCCACGGACAGGATGACGGCGATGAGCAGAAAGGCACAGCCCATGACCAGGGCCACCACGAAGGTCTGATCGAAGCCCTGATAGATGGTGCGCTGTATAAAGGCCGCGTTTTTGCGGACGCTGAACCAGGCTACCAAAGCAAAGGTCAGCAGTACCCCGGACAGGGTGGCGATGATGGTGCGGATCGTTTTCATAGGGATCTCCTCCAAAGTATCAAGAATCCAGCAGGGCCTCCAGGTCCCGCAGCAGCTCTATGTTCCGGCGCTCCGTGGCGGTCATGGACCGCTCCGGGGCTTCCTCCGTGGGGCTGTACCAGCCGCAGGCTGAATAGTGTTCCAAATACGCCGCCTGCTCCGGCTGGGGGAAGGCGTAGCCCCGGCGGGCGTATATCTCCATGCGGACGAAGGCAAGCAGCTCCGTCATGGTATATTCCCCGTTGCCGATGAGCCGCCAGAGATCGTCCTCATCCAGGGGGTCCGAGCTGGGGGACCACAAGCTCCCGTCGGGCTGGGGATGGCTCATGGGCAGGCCCACGAAGCGGACGAAGCCGTTGTAGTCGAAGCCGGGCCGCTCCGGGCCCATAACGCTGCCGCCCGCAAGCTCCGTGACGGTGCAGCCCCGGGAAAGGTACCCGTCCATATCCTCCGCCTGAGAAAGGGTGTCGTACAGAGCCACGTCCGTTTTCGAAAAGGTCACGCCGAGCCCCGCCTGATACTCCAGGTCCAGCACCTCCACCGAAAAGGCACACCTGCCGATGGACCGGCCCTCCGGGGCCTCGGTCTCCGTGAGGGTGTACGCCGCCCGATACGCGTTTTTATGGGCGCTGCCCTCCGGGTATACTATAAACCACAGTTTCGTCTTTTCTGTCACATAACTGTTACCAAATATCTCTTTCGCCAGCCGATCCCTCTCAAAATGGACCCGCTCGCAGACCTTCCGCAGGTTCAGTCCCTTCCCCTCCTCATCCAGCAGGGAGCGAAGGTATCCATCCTGCATCACGGTCCGGGGCTTTTCCGCCTCCTGGCCGACCCCGGAGGATTCCTCCTGGGCCGCGGTCCGGGGCAGCACCTTCACCTGGCCGGTCCAGGCCCTGCCCGAAAGCTGGATGCCCCTGCGCCGCAATGCCCGCTCGTTCACGTCCACGGCCACCGCCACCACGTCCGGCTCCTCGGTGAAGCTGAGCTCCAGCTTCATGTTCATAAGGGCCTTCACGGCCCCGTTGCGCTCAGCCCTGGGCTCTATGCGGGGATTGGGCAGCTTCAGCTCCGTGAGCAGGCTCTCCAGATCCAGCACCGCCGTGACGGTCTCCCCCTTGCGGGTCAGGGTGGTATAGGCCGACAGATCCGCCGTCTGCCCCTTGACCCGGCCCAAAAACAGGGCCCATGCCAGGATCAGCAGCACCAAAGCCACCGCCGCTCCCAGCGCGGCCGCCAGCCGACCCGGATGCTTCACGGTATACCGTTTCCTGCCCTGCTCCATAGGCGCCCCCTTCCCAAAGGATACTTTGGAAATAGTATACGCTTTTTCGCGTCCGAATTCAAGAAAACGCCCCTCTTGCCGGGAGCGTCCGCGTAAAGTTAAAGGTTCGTTAACAAATGATCCCTTCCCCCGCTCCTCATGACAAGATCCCATCCCCCACCGGGGGGCCTCGGCGCGCGCGGGCGGCGGCAGCCGCCTCCGGGGGCGCAGCCCTATACCCTCTCTCTTTGTCCTTGTCTTTGTCTTTATCCTTGTCTTTGTCTTGGCCAGTTTCGCCATCCGGCGAATGCCGTTCGCCATTTACCCTACGGGGCTTCCGCCTTCGATACAAAAAACGGGAGGGCAAGCCCCTCCCCTGCTGTTGTTTTCGTTTATGCCCCCAGGTGTGGCGTTATCCGTTCTCCCGGGGCAGGGTGATCGTGAAGGTCGTGCCGGCCGCTTCGCTGCTCTCGGCGGAGACGGCGCCCTTCATGCTCTCCACCACGCTCTGCACGATAGCCAGACCCAACCCGGAGCTGTCCCCCTCGGTGCGGCTCTTGTCCGCCCGATAGAAGCGCTCGAACACGTGAGAAAGGTCCTCCGGGGGGATGTAGGAGCCCGTGTTGCGGACCGTGAGCTTCACGCTCTTCTTGCCCGCCTTTTCCAAGGACACAAAGATGGCGCTCCCCGGAGCGGCGTACTTGCAGGCGTTGTCCAGCAAACACTCCACCACGCTCTGGACCTGGGCTTTGCTGCCCCTGACGATAAGGTCGCTGTCCACGCTCTCGTCGATGGTCAGGCCCTTTTCAAAGGCCGCCGCCTCGAAGGCCAGAGCGGTCTCCATGACCATGTCCGAAAGGTCCATAGCTTCCCAGGCGCCCCGGTTGGGATCGTCCTCCATGCGGGCCAGGGTCAGCATCTTTTGGACCAGGTCCTTCATGCGCCGGCCGGCGGTCTGTATCCTGTCCAGCTCCGGCACGTCCGTCCCCTCGCTCTGCTGTTTCAACAGCTCGCTGTTGCTCAGTATTACGGTGAGAGGGGTCTTAAGATCATGGGAAGCGTCGGCCACGAACTGCCGCTGCATGTCCCAGGCCTGGGCCATGGGGCGTACCGCCCAGCCGGACAGCAGATACACGAGCAGCAGCAGCGCCGCCCACACGCCCACGGCGAACAGCCCCAGGGCCTTGGTGGCCGCAGTCAAAAGCCGATCCTCCATGGCGGTGTCCACCAACGCCACGTAGGTCCTGCCGTTCCTCTCCTCCACGGAGGTGCGGACGCCCCTGTCCTTCAAAGGCTTCCCCTCCGCCGCCTCCTTAACGATCTCTTGCTGCTCCTCCTCGGAGAAATTCTCCAACAGGGCGTTGCTCTTGTTCTCTATGGCGCCGGTCTCCGAGTCGATGGACAGGACCACCGCCCGCTCGTAGCGGCTGCCCCTTCCCTCGCCGATCCGGTTGTCCCCGAAGGAGAGCATGAGGGAGCGCTTGAGGAGCTGGTCCGCGTCGGAATAGATCACCCTTCGGGCGCCCACGTACAGCACGCCCAAAACCAGCACCAGCACCAGCGTGACCACGGCCATGCTGGTGAGGATGAATCTCGTTTTCAGCTTTTTGATCATTTCTCCGCAGCCGCCTCCAGCCGGTAGCCGAACTTGCGCAGGGTGGTGATCTGCACCGGCGCTTTCAAAAAGGTCAGCTTCTTGCGCAGGAAGGAGATGTACACCTCCACGTTGTTGTCCTCCGCGTCGCTTTCGAAGCCCCAGACCTTGTTGATCAGGGTCTCCTTGCTGACAATGGCGCCGCCGCTGCTCATGAAGATCCGCATGAGGGAGAACTCCTTCTTGCCCAGGCGCACCTTCTTGTCCCCGTACACGAGATCGCAGGTGGACAGATTCAGCTTCAATTCCCCGAAAGAGAGCTCGTCCATGACCACCTCCCCCTGCCGCCGGGTCAGGGCCCGGATGCAGGCCATGAGCTCCGACATCTCAAAGGGCTTGGTGAGATAGTAGTCCGCGCCGCTGTCCAATCCCTTCACCCGATCGTCGGTCTCGGTGCGGGCGGTGAGCATGAGGATGGGCGTGTCGATCTTCTCCCGCCGGAGCTCTTTGGCGATGGAAAAGCCGTCCCGCTTGGGCAGCATGATATCGAGGACGATGAGATCATAGGCGTCGGACAGGCCGTTGTCCAGGCCGCTCTCTCCGTCATAGCAGATGTCGCTTTCAAAGCGGGCGCTTCTTAGCATTTCGCCCAGGGTCCGGGCTAAAGCCTTATCATCCTCCACGATCAGTGCGCGCATACGTGTATCCCCCTCGTTTTCCTTGTTGGCTCTATCCTACCGCCCGAACCTGAAAAAAGCCTGAACCTTTATAAAAAGAGGCAGAACACTATGGGCAGAAAGATGGCTGGCAGCATGTCCATGACCTTGATGCGGGTGATCTTCAGCATGTTGAGGCCGATTGGCACCAGCAGCAGGGAGCCCACCGCGCCCATCTCCACCGCCGAGGCGGCGAAAAAGGAGGCCCCGAAGATGCCGAGGATAGTGAACAGCCCCTGGTATATGAACACCGACGCCGCGGAAAGGAGCACCCCGCCGCCCAATGCGGAGGCAAGGAGCATGGCGGAGATCCCGTCGATGAGGGCCTTGGCGAACAGGGTGGCGTGGTCCGCGGAAAACCCGTCCTGGAGGGCCCCGGTCACCGCCATGGCGCCGGTGCAGAACAGGAGGGATGCGCTGACGAACCCGGCGGCAAAGCCCGCCTGCTTTTCGGGCCCCACCAGTTTGGCGGAGAGCCTGTCCGCCAGGCGGTGGAACCCGTCGTCTATGGAGAGGAGGGCGCCCATGGCTGCGCCTGCGGCCAAAGAGAGGATCATGACCAGGGTCTTTTCCCCTTTGAGCGCCCCGGAAAGGCCGATGAGGATCACGCCGAAGGCCAGGGCCTCCATGACCCGCTCATGGAGTTTTTCAGAGATACCTTTATGCAGGAGTAAGCCGGCGCCGCCGCCCAGTAAGATGGCGGCGGCGTTGACGAGGGTGCCGAGGCCTTTCATTCCTTATACCTTTTCCACGGAAAGCCGCACGGCTTCCCCGTTGATGTCCCAATCCTTCTCGTAGCCCGAGAGGTCGCCTAAGACAGCGTCCGCCAGGGTGTCGGAAGCGATGTCCCGGGCGTACTTCTCAAACACGGCCTTCACCTTGTCGCTGCCGGCATAGCCGATGCGGATATGGTCCGCCACCTCGAAGCCCGCCTCCTTGCGCATGGTCTGGAGCTTGCTGGTGAGTTCCCGGACGAAGCCCAGCTCGATGAGTTCGGGGGTCAGGTTGGTATCGAGGACCACGGTGACCTGCCCGTCGGTCTCGGAGACCAAGCCTTCCTTCTTCACGGCGGTGACCAGCANNGACCAGCACGTCCGCCTCGGTGAGCTCCACCGTCTCGCCGTTGGTCTCGAAGCAATACTTGCCGTCGGCCTTGATGGCGTTCACGATCTCGTCCCCGGCCCCGGGCTCCGCCATCTTATTGCGAATGGCCCCCAGAAGCTTGCCGTACTTGGGCCCAAGGGTCCGAAGCTGGGGCTTCACGGCGTAGGAGATGAAGCTGGAGGCGTCGTCTACGAAGCTGACCTCCTTCACGTTCAGCTCCTCGGCCACGATGGTGCAGTAGCCCTCAGAAAGGGGCTCGCCCTGGACGTACATGGCGGCCAGGGGCTGGCGGATCTTCATGGA
>LXOW01137520.1_pt1 | contig 12013 bp, 8 predicted proteins | sample 1368591 | NCBI WGS metagenome assembly LXOW01 (sample SAMN04884650, study PRJNA319009) | bovine gut metagenome | isolation source: Cow rumen | host: Bos taurus | place: Italy: Legnaro (PD) | collected 2014-07-09
GTGTTCTCCGTGTGCATGTCCTCCCGCTCGTAGCTGTGGCCGTTGACGGTGACGATGCCGTTGGTGTTCTCCGTGACCACGATACCGTTGGGGTTCATGCAGAAGGTCCGCACGTTGTCCTCGAACTTCTCGGTCCGGTACACGATCTTGCTCTCGTAGAGCTCGTCGGTGAGATGAGAGAACACCACGGCAGGCAGCTCCACCCGGACGCCCAGGTCCACCCGGTTGCTGCGGGTGGGGATGTCCAGGCGCTTGCAGATAGATTCCATCCACTTGCTGCCGCTGCGGCCCACGGAGACGATGAGCTGATCGCAGGAGAAGTCGCCCCGGGCGGTGTGGACGGCGTAGCCGTCATTCTCCACGGTCACGTCCTCCACAGGCGTGTCGAAATAGAAGTCCACCGTGTCCCGAAGGAAGGCGTAAAGGTTCTCCAGCACCACGTAGTTGATGTCGGTGCCCAAATGCCGGACGGAGGCGTCCAGCAGATTCAGCTTGTTCTCGATGCACAGCTTCTTGAAGCGGGTGCCGGCGGTGGAGTAGAGCTTGGTGCCCTCGCCGCCGAAGGCCATGTTTACTTCGTCCACGTACTTCATCAGATCCAATGCCTGCCGCTTGCCGATGTGCTCGTAGAGGGTGCCGCCGAAGTCGTTGGTGATGTTGTATTTGCCGTCGGAGAAGGCGCCCGCGCCGCCGAAGCCGGACATGATGGAGCAGGTCTTGCACTTGACGCAGGACTTGATCTTGTCTCCGTCGATGGGGCAGCGCCGCTTCTCCAGCGGATGGCCCTGCTCGAACACGGCCACCCGTTTTTCAGGGGCCAGCTTCTTCAATTCGTAGGCAGAGTAAATGCCGCCGGGGCCGCCGCCGACGATGATCACGTCATATCGTTTTTCCATGTGATGCACCTCCAAGGTGAATTAACAATACAGTATACCATAGGCCCCGAAGAAAAGTAAAGGCCGCCCATATGCCGCGAGGCCAAAGGCGCAACCTGAAACCAGCCTGAAACACTTTTTTGCCGGTTTTCACATTCTTTTCAGGTTCAAACGGTATGCTGTGTCCAGAGACAAAAAAGGCAGGTGTACGGCAATGAAAAGAAACCTTGTGAAATGGCTGGCGGCGGCCCTCTCCGTCTGCGTGGTTTTGACCGCCGGGGCGGTCATGACCTTTGCGGAGACCAGCGCCTATATCTTCAGCTACGACGATATGTTCACCAAGCGGGATCTGAAGCAGAGCGCCGATCTTGCCGGTTCCGTGGAGTACGCCGTGACCGATGGGGAGGATATCCACATCATAGAGGCGGGGGTCTACGTGCTGACCGGCAGCGCAGAAGAGGTGACCGTGTACGTGGAGGCGGATAAGGAGGATAAGGTCCAGCTGGTGCTGGACGGCCTCACCGTTTCCAACACGGATGCCCCCGTGATCTACGTGAAGTCCGCCGACAAGGTGTTCGTCACCACCAGCGGCGATAGCAGCCTGTCCGTGACCGGGGCCTTCGACAGCGGCGACAAAGCCGACGGCGTCATCTATTCCAAGACCGACCTGGTGCTCAACGGCGACGCCTCCCTCATAATCTCCTCCACGGAGAACGGCGTGGTGGGCAAGGACGATCTGAAGGTCACCGGCGGCACGTACCGCATCGTGGCGGCCGCTGTGGCTGTCGAGGCCAACGACTCCATCCGCATCGCCGACGGCACCCTGATCCTTACCGCCGGCACCGACGGCCTCCACGCGGAGAACGACAACGACGATTCGAAGGGTTACATCTACATCGCCGGCGGCAACATCACCATTGAAGCCGGGGACGACGGCATCCACGCAACCTCCGTCATCGAAGTGAACGACGGCAGGATCACCGTCACCGCCGCCGAGGGCATGGAAGCTACATACATCCAGCTCAACGGCGGGACTGTTTCCATCAACGCCCGGGACGACGGTATCAACGCGGGGCAAAAAACCTCCGCCTACCGGGCCACCATCGAGGTGAACGGCGGCGAGATCACCGTGGTCATGGCCTCCGGGGACACGGACGGCATCGACAGCAACGGGGACATCATCGTCAACGGCGGAACGATCAACGTGACCGGCGGCAGCTCCTTCGACTACGACGGCACGGCCGAGTATACCGGCGGCACCATCATCGTCAACGGCCAGCAGCTCTCCTATATCCCCAATCAGATGATGGGCGGCCGGGGCACAAGGGGCTGAGAAAGGACGGCCAGGGCCATTCGATCAAAAAGGGGGATCGCATAACGTCTGCGATCTCCCTATCGTATTTTAGCTATTATTTACAATACCTTGCTGAGGAAGTCCACCGTCCGTTTCTCCTTCGGATGCTCCAAAAGCTCCGACGGGGTCCCCTCCTCCACGATCTGGCCGTCGGCCATAAAGAGGATCCGGTCGCTGACCTCCCGGGCAAAGCCCATCTCGTGGGTGACGATGACGGTGGTCATGCCGCCCTCCACCAAAGCACGGATGACGGAGAGCACCTCGCCCACCATCTCCGGGTCCAGCGCGGAGGTGGGCTCGTCAAAGAGCATCACGTCCGGCTCCATGGCGAGGGCCCGCACGATGGCCAGCCGCTGCTTCTGCCCGCCGGAGAGCTTGCGGGGGTACTCGTCCTTCTTATCGAGAAGCCCCACCCGATCGAGTAGCTCCAAGGCTTTTTTCTCAGCCTCCGCCGGAGACTTCTTCTTGAGCAGCACCGGCGCCAGGGTGATGTTTTCCTTCACCGTCATGTGGGGAAACACGTTGAAGTGCTGGAACACCATGCCCATCTTCTGCCGATACACATCCACGTCGGTGCCCTTCTGGTTGATCTTCTGACCCTCAAAGATCACATCCCCGCCATCCGGCTCTTCCAGGAGGTTCAGACAGCGGAGGAAGGTGCTTTTGCCGCCGCCGGAGGGTCCGATGACGGCCAGGGCCTCCCCCTGGTGGACCTGAACGGATACGCCCTTGAGCACATGGTTGTCCCCAAAGCTCTTTTTGAGGCCGACGGTCTCTATCAAAACGGTGTCAGTCACTTTGCTTCAGCCTCCTTTCGTAGGCGCCCACCAGCTTGCTGAGTACGAAGGTGAGCACGAAATACAGCACGCCCACGATGATGAGACTCTCGAAGGCCAGATAGGTCTGCCCCTTCACCACCAGGTATGAGGTCATCAGATCCCCCACGAAGAACGTGGAGGCCAGGGACGTCTCCTTGATGATGGTCACAAACTCGTTGCCCAGGGCCGGCAGAATGTTCTTCACCGCCTGAGGCAGGATCACCTTGGTCATGGTCTGGGTCTTGTTGAGCCCCAGGCTCCGCGCGGCCTCGGTTTGGCCTCTGTCCACAGCCTGGATGCCGGAACGGATGACCTCAGACACGTAGGCCGCGCTGTTGATGACCAGGGCCACGGCAATGCTGGCGAAGGTACCGAGCTCCAGAGCCGGGACCATCAGCGGAACGATGAAGTAGCCGATATACAGCTGCAGCAGCAGGGGCGTGCCCCGGATCACTTCCACGAAGGCAGTGACCAGTCCCCGGAGCACCTTGAATCGGGACATCTTCATGATCGCCAGCAGGGCGCCGATGATGGCGCCGAAAAATACCGTGATGGCTGCCAGGGCCAGCGTTACGCTGACGCCCTTGATGAGAAACACGTCCCAATACTTGGACATGATCTTGACGATATTTTGGATGACTGTGGTAAAGGACATGAGTCAACTCTCTTTCCGCAGGAATAGGGCGCCCCAGGGGCGCCCCGGATGAGTTCGGTTTCTCAGTTCGCCGGCGCGGTACCGTCGTCGTTGTAGCTGATCTCGGAAGCCGTGGGGATGCCCGCCAGGGCCTTGGCATCCTCATACCAGCCGTCGTAGTAGCCGGCGGCCATGGCCTTGCCCAGGGCCTCGTTGACCTTGGCGAGCAGCTCCGTGCTGGCCTTGTTCAGCAGGATCACGTTGTTCTCATACTTGGGGTCCACCTCGAAATCATAGCCGGTGAAGGCGATGTCGGGGTTGTTGGCGATGATAGCTTCGCCGTTGCCGTGGGCCACGGCCAGGGCGTCGATCTTGCCCGTCTGCAGGGCCAGCACCGCGTCGTCGATGCTCTTATAGACCACCAGCTCCGCTCCGGCGGGGACCAGAGCGTCCTTCACCAGCTGCTCCTGCAACGAGGAGGTCTGAGCGCCCACCTTCAAACCCGCAAAGCTCTCTTCCGTGGTCAGAGCGCCCTCCTGGGCCTTCACGGTGATGACAGATTGCTCCGTTTCGTTGTCGCCGGCGATGTAATAGTCGGACAGCAGGAAGTTTTCCGCCCGATCGGGCTTCCAGGAGAAGCCGGAGATGGCCATGTCCACGGACCCCAGCTGCACCGCCGTCATACAGGCGTCGAAGCTCATGGGCTTGATCTCCAGCTCCATGCCCAGCTCATCGGCCAAATAGTTGGCCAGCGTCACGTCGAAGCCTACGTACTGCTCCTGGCCTGACTTGCTGGTGTCCACGAATTCCAACGGCGCAAAGTCCGGCGACATGGCTACGGTCAGCTTCTTGTTCTCCTTTTTCTTGCAGCCGGCAACGCTCAGCAGCAATACCGCCGCCAATATGATCACGATCACTTTCTTCATGTTCGGTTCCTCCGTTTTTGTGATGTTCCGTAGTATACACGCATGAATATTCTTTGTCAATGCATTTTTTGAAATTTTTTTAACGTAAATAGGGGCGTTTATCGCATAATATGCAACTCTTATACAAAAATGCCGTTTTGATGCGCAAAGCTCGCGGTATCAAGATGCCGTGAAAGAGCCGAGAACTGCGCGTGCAGAAAAACAAAGCGGCAGCCTCCGCGTTCGGTTGACATTCCCGGGGGAAATATGGTATATATAAACTGTATTGGAATGGTCAAATGACCGTCCGCAAGTCGTCCCATCACTATTATTAAAGGAAAGAGGTTTGTGCAATGAAGAAGCTGGACTTGACCCGCTACGGCATCACCGGCACCAAGGAGATCGTTTATAACCCCTCCTATGAGATGCTGTTCCATGACGAGATGGACCCTGCCCTGACCGGCTACGAGAAGGGACAGCTGTCTGAGCTGGACGCCGTCAACGTGATGACCGGCGTGTACACCGGCCGCTCCCCCAAGGATAAGTTCATCGTTATGGACGAGAACTCCAAGGACACCGTCTGGTGGACCACCGACGGCTACAAGAACGATAATCACCCCGCCAGTGAGGAGACCTGGGCTGTTGTAAAGAAGCTGGCTCAGGAGGAGCTGTCCAATAAAAAGCTGTACGTGGTGGACGCCTTCTGCGGCGCCAATCCCGACACCCGCATGTCCGTCCGCTTCTTCATGGAGGTGGCCTGGCAGGCCCACTTCGTCCGCAACATGTTCATCCAGCCCACCAAGGAAGAGGAAGAGACCTTCGAGCCCAACTTCGTGGTGTACACGGCCTCCCTGGCCAAGGTGGAGAACTTCAAGGAGCTGGGCCTCAACTCCGAGACCGCCGTGGTCTTCAACATCACGAGCCGTGAGCAGGTCATCCTCAACACCTGGTACGGCGGCGAGATGAAGAAAGGCATGTTCTCCATGATGAACTACTATCTGCCGCTGCAGGGCATCGCGTCCATGCACTGCTCTGCCAACACCGACATGAAGGGCGAGAACACCGCCATCTTCTTCGGCCTTTCCGGCACCGGCAAGACCACCCTTTCCACCGATCCCAAGCGCCTCCTCATCGGCGACGACGAGCACGGCTGGGACGACAACGGCGTCTTCAACTTCGAGGGCGGCTGCTACGCCAAGGTCATCAACCTGGACAAGGACTCCGAGCCCGACATCTACAACGCCATCCGCCGCAACGCCCTGCTCGAGAACGTGACGCTGGACGAGAACGGCAAGATCGACTTTGCCGACAAGTCCGTCACCGAGAACACCCGCGTCAGCTACCCCATCGAGCACATCGAGAAGATCGTCAAGAAGGTGCGCCCCATCTCCGCCGGTCCCGACGCGAAGAACGTGATCTTCCTGTCTGCCGACGCCTTCGGCGTGCTGCCCCCCGTGTCCGTGCTGACTCCGGATCAGACCAAGTACTACTTCCTCTCCGGCTTCACGGCGAAGCTGGCGGGCACCGAGCGCGGCATCACCGAGCCCACGCCCACCTTCTCCGCCTGCTTCGGCCAGGCCTTCCTGGAGCTCCATCCCACCAAGTACGGCGAGGAGCTGGTGAAGCGCATGGAGAAGTGCGGCGCCAAGGCATACCTGGTGAACACTGGCTGGAACGGCTCCGGCAAGCGCATCTCCATCAAGGACACCCGCGGCATCATCGACGCCATTTTGAACGGCGACATCCTGACCGCCCCCACCAAGATGATCCCCTACTTCAACCTGGAAGTGCCCACGGCCCTGCCCGGCGTGGACCCCAAGATCCTGGATCCTCGGGACACCTACGCCGATCCCGCTATCTGGGAGGAGAAGGCCAAGGACCTGGCCGGCCGGTTCATCAAGAACTTCAAGAAGTACGAGACCAACGAAGCGGGCAAGGCCCTGATCAGCGCCGGTCCCCAGCTGTAAGCAGATCGCATCTTCACATGAACATAAACACCCTGCCGCCCTGCGGCGAGGTGTTTTTTGCATGCTCAAACGGTGCATGTCTGACACGGTACGGCACTGCTTTGAACTACCTTTAACGAGGAAGCGGTGCCGGGAGGCGGCCTATGCGAGCGTACGTTCGAACTTGCGCTCAAGAAGCGCAACAAACAAAAACCCCGCCGAAAGGCGGGGCATTTGTTTGGCGTGCCTGACACGGTTCGAACGTGCGGCCTTTAGAGTCGGAGGCAATGAGATACCGGTCTCAAAAATCCCTAAATATATGAAAAAAAGCCGATATTAGGGGATTTTGCGATTCCACATGACCTCGTTTTTGTCCGATGATTACCATATTTTCCGACGAGTGTGAGTGAAAAATGTGCTAAGCTTCTTCCCCTTGAGAAGCAGTCAAAATAAAGTTAGACAGAGGTCCTTTTCGCTCGGATCAAAGCTTTAGCCCTGCCAGGTTGACAGCTTTCCTATAACGATAAATCGTAAAGGGACAATTGCTTCATTAGTCGAAGTGCATCGACCAAGTGTCCACTTTTGGAGTGCAGGTCAACGTGGAGCGTCCATAAACGAAGACTATCAGTTGCCTTTCAGCAGAAGAAACTCTCCCCAACAAAAGCTAAGATCCTTTGAAGAATCCTTGATTTTTAATGCGATTTGAAAAACGATATCACCTATCCTGCCTTTATCATATGATGTTTGGATAAGCTTCTTTAAGTCGGGGTGTAGAGAAAGCCAATCAATAAGCTGATAAGAAAGAGAGTTTAAACTACAGTTTGTAATATTGTTTTTTATCATATAGTTTTTTATCCATAGATGAACAACTCCATAGAATTGGTCAGCATATCTCATCATAAGATCTTTTTCTTCTTCTTTCCAGGATTTCGTCTGTTTTCCACCAAGAGAAATGGAACCAATAATTGTCCACGCATGTATATAGTTATAAGACGAATGGTATTGTTCAGCCTTGATAAAAGATCTGTATGCTTGAACAGCTTTCTCCTTTTCTCCTTTTTCTATATAATGATTAATCATTTCAACGATATTATAAAATGCGTTTATTTCAGTTTCCAGATTTGAGTGTTCATATTGGACCAAATGTTGAATATCATAATAGTCTTCTCTCCATTTAGCGTTGGTAGGTATAGTAATTCCCAATTCTGCTTCTGTTTCCAATCGTGATAAATGATTCATCGTGCTTTTCATCGATTGATATAACATGTCTGCTCTTTTTCTGAGTACTGACAATTGTGTTTGCTTGTCTTTTATTAGTAAATAGTAGCCCAGCGAAAAGGCCCCACAAAAAGTCAAGAAAGACCCATAAAAGCTAAGAAAATCCCCCTGTTTGATAGAATCGTTTCGGAAGAATATAAAATGTACAATGAACGGTATTATGATTGAACCAAGGATGATGAATAGTAATGCAGCATATCGTTTAAGCCAGTTTGATACTAAATGACGTAGCTCGATTAGAAGACCCATGACGACAATGATTATATAGCAGCAAAAAGCAATCCGACAAATCTCTTGCTGATGTCTTGCTTTGAACAATACACTATCGGCAATTGCCAAGGATGCATAAACAACGATTGCAACAATGAATGGAATATAAAAACTGATCCTTTTTTTCATAATACCTCCCAACACCTCAAATCCATTTACATAACTTTTATGCTTTATAGATCATCAAACGCCGTACGAAGCAAGCTGCTCATTAATATTTGAGCATGATATCCACCATTCTTACCAACGCCAGTAACCAAACAATAATGATCACTCAAAAGATCGAAAATGCTGTTCATTTCAAATTCTTTGTGCTTTTCAAAGTTCATGAGGTCGAAGATGAATTTGTCATCAGATAACTCATAGACGGTACCTTCGTCAAACTCAACTCGCCCTGCTCTGATATCGGCCATTCCCATAATGTCAGAAGCAAAGTCTCTTCGTATAAAATATAGGTGCCACACGCCTTGATAGCTAACGCATGACTCGTTCGTTAAGAAATCTATATAATCAAACTGCTCTTCAGATGCCTCAGGCAGAGATAAAAACTTGCCAAAGATCGCCTTAATGATAGCAAGTTTGGTGCTTTTTTGAAAACCCTTAATTGCTTTTGGATCTCCATCCGCGTTATAAAACTTCAGATAAGCTTTATCATATTGCCCCAGGAAAGTGTTGCATTTTCGGCATAGCGTTTTAGCCGTCCTTCCTCTCGGGTACAATGGTGTAGACAGTGTTTCATCAAAGTATTGACCGGCCATCGTTTCAATTGATTGCCCATTTTGCATGCCTACAACGAGTTTCTTATATGTGTCTTCAGACAACAATGAGTCAATAAGCTTTCCGAGATCAACAGCTACTATATCTTCGTTGCCAACGCTACGCGCAGGGTAATGTTCTTCGCTCATTTCTTGTTCAGAAACGTATTGACGGCACAATCGGCATAAGCATTTCTTTTCCTTAGTATCCATAGTTAACCATTCCGATTATCGCTTATCGTCGAAACCAACTGAGGCATGATACTCTGCTTCATAATTGTATGCTCAACCAAATACACCAACTGGAGAGATGATCCACCAACTGTTTCACCAAATGCAGTTGGTGAACTAGTTGGTCAATTGGTAAATAAACTGGCGTCCTTTGCGAATTTTGATTACCAACTTCATCTTCATGAGCCTGCCAAGCGCTGCATTTGCGCCTTGGGACGTGTTGATCCTCGTGATCTCCAGGACTTGGTGTGTTGTAATGAACCTATTTGCGCGAATATACTCGTAAATGATCTTATCCGTATCATTGTGAAAAGATGGTTCAACCGGAGACAACTCGATCAAGCGAATTTGCTCTGGTGGGATCTCATAGTCTTCATTCAGGCGGTAACTGGTCCAACGTCCCTTTCTGTTTGCAATCAGCATTTTTGAATCGACCAGCCAGGATAGGATGCGCCCGATTTCAGTGCTGTGCAAGTCCAATATGGACTGCATTCTGGAATTCGTTACAGTACCTTCAAGGAAAGCCGTTCCTAAAATGACCTGTTCATCACGGCTTAAATGAGAATACGCCTGACTAAAAAGGCTTTGAAGATGCTCTGTGCATTCCTGTGGCATTAGAGAGATCATCCAAAGCTTCAGATCAACCTGATGAAGCTCCGTATCCTCACTTAAATCAGGTTTGCGCCAGTTTTCCTCACCCCAGGCGTTTAAGATTGTCGGAAAGCCAGATCCGATGTTGTCGCCTGCGCCAATCATTCGAAAAAACGTTTGTATTCGAGGATTCCTGGCAACTGAATGGCCTCCCTCATATATCGTCCGAACCGGAAGTCGCAATCCGCCAGGATTTGAGAAGATGAAGCCCTTATCAGTCTTTACAATTTTCAAAACACCTGTGATCATATAATCACTGTGGATGATCATATTCACAACGGCTTCGCGAATTGCTTTATGAACTGGTGTGTCATCGATTCTCACCATTCCCTCCAGGCGAAATGGACGCCGTAATCCAGAGACAAGTTTCGGCATCACCTGACGCATAAAGTTATAGAGATTGTTCTCCCACATCCCGTCATAGGTCAAGCGGTCACTCCATCGACTCCCTGGAAGCAGATTGCTCTCGTCAATGTAATCCATGCGGATGTTTCCGAAGCGTTCTCGAACAGCGAGTCCCTTTCCAAACATCAGCAGACCAGCAGTCGTTAGCCATCCTTTCCCAGTTACTCGGTCAACAGCGTAACCCTCCATGTTTTTCAAAAAGGTTTGGTCATCATCTCCGTTCCATACATGATCTGGATTTCGATGCTCGAATTCAATTCGATAGGAGCGAAGTGCATTTAGATCTATATCTTCCATGGTGTAGCCATTCAGAAGTCCGCCGTCATTACCTGAATCACTAGCGTCTCTCATCATAGACTTTACTTCCTCTTCTGTGCAATGGTAGTCCCCTTCATAGTTACGCTTAAAGGTTCCCTTTAAAGGATTACCGTTGATATACACCGGACGCTGCTTGTAATTCGCCTGCGGCACGTTGATCCAAATTATAGTTGTACCATTTATCTCACAAGTTCCGACATTTGCGTCAACAAGGATATTACTGCTGACTTTATCGCTGTTAATAGTATTCCAAAAATCCTTGATCCGTTGCGCAGGGTTCTTTATCGGGACAAAGGTGAAACGTCGGCCGAAATCTGCTTCTTTCATGTGCTCCTCAATGCCGAACAAAATCAAACCACCATCTGTATTGGCAAAAGAAGAATATGTTTCCCAAACGGAGTTTGGCAATGTCGGCTCAGCCTTTTTGCATTCAAGATGAATATGTTCTCCATATTTCAGCATTTCCAGTATTTCAGAAGCAGTCATTCGTTATCGTCCTCCTATTTCGGAATTGTCATCAATAGGGCACATACATTCCTTGTAAAACTTGCCAAGTAGATGAATATAAACAATTACATTATAGTATACAGCATCATCCGATTAAATTCAATTGACTTAAATGAAGTGCACTCGTTTCCGTTGGTATGGGAAGTTTTGCTACAGCACTTGCTGCAACAATGTCCTTTTCATGCTCAAAAGCTTTCTCTTTAGCGATATAGTAGTGGTTCGACTACAATTGTTTGACTTCTGGCGATCAACTATTGGTGATCCGCTCAGTATTATAGAATAGGATGTAGCGATCAAGGGATTCTCGAAACTCATCCACAGTAAAGTACGGGAACATCAGTGGAAGCTCTGCCTTCATGTGACCGAAAAAGGATTCGATCCGGGCGTTGTCGTAGCAGTTACCGGCACGAGACATGCTCTGGACAATGCCGTGTTTCTTCAGGAAGGAAGAATATTTCCAGCTTCTAAATTGGCTCCCTTGGTCCGAATGCAGGATTAACCCCTCTCCAGGGTTACGATCCAGAATGGTCGCATGTACGAAATCAATGACATTTCTGGCTGCCATGGACGGGAGCAATTCGTGTCGAATGATGCTTCCGTCATATAGATCCATGATACACATTACAGGATTCAGTCTTGAAGAAATGCGGAAAAACGTAATGTCTGTCGCCCATTTTTTATTGGGTTGGTCCGCATAGAAGTTCTGGCGCAGCAAGTCTTTCTTTTCGGTGTGAGTTGTCCACCTGTTCTTTCGGACGACATACAGCTTGGATTGCAGATCGTTCTCCCGAAGGATGCGCTGCAATCGCTTATGATTGACGATGATGCCCTTTTTTCTAAGAGCCTTGTCTATGCGACGGTAACCGTACGTTCCTCCGCTTGCCCCATAGATCTCCCGAACGACGCTCAGAAGATTATCGTATTCTTTGCTGGCGTTTTTCCTTTCCTGGTCGGCTTTCCATTTGTAGAATCCGCTTCGGGACATGTGCCCCAACTTGCATAGTTTAGCGACCGGTTCCTCCGTACACTCAGCGATTAGCTCATATTTCCTGTTGGGTCTATGAAG
>LXOW01044084.1_pt1 | contig 12012 bp, 2 predicted proteins | sample 1368591 | NCBI WGS metagenome assembly LXOW01 (sample SAMN04884650, study PRJNA319009) | bovine gut metagenome | isolation source: Cow rumen | host: Bos taurus | place: Italy: Legnaro (PD) | collected 2014-07-09
ACTGAAGCTCCCGCAGAAGCTGCTGAAACTCCTGCAGAATAATGCATGGCAAAAGAAATTGAGAGGTATAGACGCGACGTATGTTGCGTCTATCCTCTTTTTAAAAGCTCACTATGAAAGAAGATTTTTATTATTTGGGTCATGTGACCAAGCCTTTTGGCATTAAGGGGCAGCTTTGCTGCTATTTCGATACCGATGAGCCGGAAAAATATGTCAGTTTGGATGCTGTCTTTATCGAACTTGACGGTGAAAAACTGCCTTATATGATAGAAGATATACAATATCGTGGGGCCAACACTTTCGTGATTAAGTTTCAGGATGTGGATGAGAATGAGGCAAAAGAATTGATTAAGGCTGAATTGTATCTCCCTATGTCGGCGCTGCCCAAACTTACTGGCAACCGCTTTTACTTTCACGAAGTGATAGGCTTCCGTGTGATAGATGGGAAAAAAGGGGATATTGGGGTTTGTCAGGATTTTATCGACATCAGTCACCATCCGATTATGCAAATCGACCATGAAGGAACGGAAATTCTGATACCTGCCATTGACGAGATTTTCAAGAAGGTTGATCGTGAAAACAAGGTGATATACATTGAGGCTCCGGAAGGACTGATAGATGTTTATCTTCAATAATAAATTGATTTACAGAAAAAAATGAAAAGGTTCTCTTGAGGTTTTCAAGGGAACCTTTTTTGGGACTAAGGCCTGAAAAAAAGACAATAAAAAAACATGTGGAAAAATGCTGCCCGTATGTTTTTTTTTATTATTTTTGTCCTTTGCATAAAATGCATATATATATNNATTAAAAATGAAAAAGTTATTAGTATCTTTAGCCATTTTTCTGATGCCATTTGTAATGTTTGCACAGTTGATGGACACTGCCGTTGTTTTTGAAGAAAACTTTGACGGTTCAGTCGTGAAGATGATTTCAACAGTTAATCAGGCTCAAAATGTTCCACATTGGACACTGGATTCAAGTTTGCACGTGTCAATTCCAGCCTCGTACCATGTGACGTNNACCCAAGCAATTGAAGTGGATCGGTCATATCCGTATGTTTATCTGCAGTTTGACCATATCTGTAAGGTGAATAACAATGATGACAGTTACATTTCTTATCAAATATCTGATAACGTTTCTTCACAAGGTGACATTAACTTTCTGCCATGGGTTATCATGAACAATTACACCACGAGTACAGCCTTTTATCATGGGCATGCTGAATCGATTACCTCAGGTAAGGTGTCCCAGAACTGGTACTCCGCATGGCAGAGCAACAATAACACGGCAGTGCCGAACAACACTTGGTGGAGAACAGAGTTGTTTGACATGTCTCAATTTGTTGTTGGTGCTAGTAACCAATACTTCCGTATTCGTTTCCACACCAATCATACCTCTGGTGTAGGTTCCGGTACGGAAGTGTGTGCGGGATGGTTTATTGACAATGTGAAGGTGATTTATTCCAATGTTGAATTGGTTCCACCCGAAATCGCAATTACCCAAACCCAATATATTAATAATAACGGGCAATCACAGAATAGGGTGTTTTCTGGTACAATCAACGATTTTACAGGTCCTTTCACGGTGAACGCCACCCTTACTGATAATGATGGTATTGACACATCCACTGTCCGTTTCTGGTACACAACAAGTAATGGTGATTCGGATACTATACCCAATACCATTGTAGGTTATCAGTTGGGTTATCAATATGCCACATACCAGTGGACTATCCCTATGCAATGCTACGGAACAACAATAACCTATCATATTTTCTGCAAGGATATTCATGGAAGCAGTTGCTATGAAACTAGAACTTTTGCCTTGAATACAACCCAGTCTTTGGTGGAGAATGATGCCAAGATGGAAACAGGATCATTTGAGTTGCCAATCTACCCCGATCGAATGACAACGGGTCAGGTCTATCCTATTAAAGTGAGTTTCCGTAACAAAGGTTTGGCTACAGAAACTAATCCCAACCACATGACTTCCGCTACCTTCGGTTGGAGTGTCAACGGAGTGACTCAGCAGGGTGCTTCCTGGACGGGCGACTTGTGTTTGGACTATACTGATACAATTGTGGTGGGTTACCATACCGCTTTACGCGACTCCAACTATATCAGAGTTTGGATATCCTCGCGTAATAATGTGACGAATCTGGCAAGACGTACTGATGACACCATCTCTTATGACGGTTATGGCTGTGACAGTTCATTGTCGGGTACCTATACATTGGGTGGTCCTTCGGCTGACTTCCCCACCGTGAAGTACATGAAGGAGCGTTTCCATCGTTGTGGTCTTGATGGCCCTGTCACTATCAATATGAATGCCGGCACATATACTGGATTTGATTTTGATGACCAGTATCCGGGACTCGATAGCACTAACACTATTACTTTCCAAGCCGCTCCCGGAGTGAGCAGAAGTTCGGTGGTCATTGAAAATTTGGGAAATGAACCCCCAGTGAAGTTCAAACAAATGGCCTATATCACTATCAGAAATGTCACTATCCGAAATAACAATGTGGGTCGTTGCGTGGATTTCGTCAATTACGCTTCACATGATATAACCATTGATAATTGTGACATCCAGGGTACTCTTGCCACAAGCACTCCCTATCAGAATTCTTCGGCTATTGGCAGAACAACAGCCCCGCAGACCCAAACGGGGGGAACAGGTGATTACAATCTTACATTCACCAACAATACTATCAGCAATGTCAATTACGGTCTTTATTTCATTGGTGGTAGCCAAAATGCTTATAAGGAGAACAACTTTGTGGTGAGTGGTAATACCATCAACTGCTCGGTAACGGGTATCAGTGCCAGTCAGTCTAAAATTTGGACGATTGACGGTAACCTGATCAACCAGATGGCAACCACTACCGATTTGAACTTCATGGGTATCATTTTGGCTAACTGTACTGACTTTGTTAGTGTGTCGGCCAATAGAATCCACATGAATGAGCGAGGTGGTACGGGTATCTCCACTTCCACTTACTCCAATTCGAATACCTCAGTATCCAATATGGTGATGGCGAATAATGAAATCATCGGTAAAGTGGTGACATCGGGTAGATATAACATTATGTTACAGAACACCAAACAGGTGAATTTGTATTACAATAGCAGCTATTTGTATTCTTTGGCTGATGTAACCCAGTCGGCACCATTGTACGTTACTGGTGGTGCTTCATCCACTAACAACATAAACATTTATAATAATATCTTTTATAATGCCAGCACTTCCGCTGAGAATAAAAACTATGCTATCTATTTGAACTATAATGCTGCTTCTGGTTCCAACGGCATGGCACCAACGGTTAAGTTGAACAACAATGAATACTATTCAGTGGGTAACTCTTTGGGATGGTATGTGGCTCCGCGTAACAACTTCGCAGAATGGCAGAGTGCTATGGCTTCCAGAGGTGATGATACCACTTCTGTGAGTCTGCCTCTTGAATTTGTGGCCCCGACCGACTCTTTAATACCAGTGGTTTATGAGGGTCTTGAGTGTACTCCCATCACAGGCATCACTACTGACATCAGAGGACAGCAACGTTATCCACATATCACTTATATGGGATGTTATACCCGTGCTATCCCCGCTACTGACTTGGCGATTACTGCACTTACCTCTCCGTCATTGGGTAATGATTGTCCTTCGACACAATATCCTATTAAGTTGTTACTGAAAAACACTGGTAGTGCTGATTTGAACTTCGCTACCAAGAATGCAACCATATATTACACGATTGGCACAACAACGGGTAGTTCTACTGTGACTTCAGGAGTCATTGCTCCGTTGCAGTCTCAAGAGGTGATAGTTGTTCCCTCTTTCCCCGTCAATATTAATACTGTCTATAATTATGTTTTTGTTGTCCATGTCAATGGTGACAACAATACAGTGAACGATACATTGACAGGCTCTTTTGAAATCCAGGCTGCTTTCCCCTATTATGAGGAAGTTTTCTCTACCAATGACTTGTATCCTTCTTGGAGATTCGAACAATTAAATGGAGCTGGCAACTGGAGAGTGGAGTTGGGTACTGGTACAAATCCAACTATCTCACCGAATTATGGTTTGGGTCGTTTGTTCTTCAACTCAAAGCAATTTGCTAACAATACCTCTTCTCGCGCCATTATGCCAGTCACTATCTTGCAGGGTGCAACGACTCCGATTCTGGAATATTGGTTCGCTCATGACAATGTTTCAGGTACCGATCAAGTGGAGGTAAAAATCTCTACGGATGGTGGAACAACTTATACTACTGTCAATTCTGTGAATACTGCTGGTTCGAGTACTTCAACTGTGATGAGAAGAAATAACGCCTACACTACACCCGGTTGGGAAAAATATATGGTTGATCTTGCACCTTACTGCAACCAGAATTGCATTTATATTGCATTCGATGCCAAGTCAAATGCCAAGAACAATATGAACATTGACCGTGTGGTGGTAAGAAACTTCTATAATACTGATATTGCAGTCAGCGATATTTGGGCTTTGGGTGTGAATCCGACACAATACGAGGTGTCTCCCAGAATTTATGTCAATATCAGCAATGAGGGACGTGACCTTCAGACAAACTTCCCCTTGATGCTTGAGATTACCGGTGCTAATACCTATAGAGACACCATCACAGTTCCTTCTCTAGCTAGCAGAAGCAGTATGGTGGTGAGTTTCGATGGTGCTCACTTGACAAATCCAGGTGACAATATTGTGCGTGTATATTGTCAGAACGACCAGAATAATGACAATAATGAGCATTCCTGGTTGATGACCACTGCTCCTGCAGAGGTGGGTTATGCTAATGACTCTATAGTGGGTGGACAGCACCGCAGCTATTCTTCCTTGGCTACTGGTGGTACCGGGCAGATAGCATACGTGAACAAATATACTATGGTGGACACTTTGATTGCCACCCATGTGAAAGCATTCATTACCAATACCGCCAACAATAGCAATATTGGTCGTCATTTCCGTTTTATTGTGGCTGACGCTTCTGGTAATATTATCGAAAGTTCTGAAGAGATGACCGTGACTGCGGCCATGGAAAATCAGTGGGTGATGGGTGAAATCAACAATTTCGCCCTGACTAGTACGAATGGTGCCTTATATGTAGGTGTAGAGTTGCTTGATGGTGGCACTTACCTTGGTGTACAAGAAGAGGCTCCGTTGAGAGATACGAGTTATTATACGCTGGTTAATGGGACATTGACAGCATCCACTGTGGGACGTCAGATGGTGAATGCTGTTTTGGAAAGCTATATGCCCTACGAACTGGCTTTGAACACACTGGTGAATCCTGTCACCAACTGCGATTTAGGTCATGAAAGCATTGTGGTGAATATGACCAATAATGGTTCTAACCCGTTGCCGGCAGGAACCTCCATTTATTATTCTGTGAACGGACTGACTCCAGTTGCCGCCACTATCGACGTGACAATTGGATCTCATGAAACAGTGAACTATACTTTCCCGACCCAGTTTGACTTCACCAACAATCTTGTTAATATAGATAGTACATATAATATTATTGTATGGGTTGGGGTGATTGGAGGAGACCGTGTTCGCTTCAACGACACCTTGGGCACAACTATTGTGTCATACGGGAAATCACCAATGCCAACAGCTCCATCTCCAGTACATGCCAATTACCATGAGAGTGCCATCCTTACAGCCACCGATATCTCGGGTGCTGCAAATACCGCACAATTCTGGTACGCCAACACGGGTTACGAGTCATGGGATTTACAGTATGTAGGCAATCCATTTGTTACACCTACAGTATATTACGATACCACTTATTATGTAACCAGTGCTCCCGCACAGTTTTATACCCCGCAGGTGGGCACGATTAATACCAGTACGGCTTCCAACAATGTCACCCAACCATTTGTATTCACCAATGGTTTCTCTCGCGGTAAGATATTGTACAAGGCCGATGAGTTGAATGCTACTGGTCAGTTGACCAGAATTGAGCTGTATGTGGCTACAGCCGCTGCTGCAGCGGGTGATCAGGGCATTCCGATAAGATTGTATGTGATGAATACGGATTTGGAAACCTTGACCGCTTCACCAGTGAATACTTGGGATGATGAAATAGCCAATGCAACGTTGATATATGACGGTAGTTACTTCTTCAACACTACTGGCTGGACAGCATTTAATTTGCCGGTTCCTTTCGATTATCAAGGTGGAAATATCCTGATTCTGACTGAAACCTATTGTGGAGGTAGTAACTGCGCTGCTGCATCAGGCTCCACAGGCTATCCTTCATTCAATGCGACAGTGATTAATAACTGTGTTCTGTATAAGGGTGTGAATAATTCTGAAACATCATATTCAGGTAATTATACCACTTTCAACAAACGTTTGAATATGAAGTTCCAGTTTGTGGATGCAGAGTGCCAAAGTGAGAAAGTTCCGGTACAGGTTATAGCCGACAATATTCCCACTTATGATGTGGAACCAGTTGAATTGGTTTATCCTGTGACCAACTCTTGTACTTTGTTGGATGAGAATATTGTAGTGACAGTGAGAAACCTGATCAACAATACCATTCCTGCCAATACAGTGGAAGTGAAGGCCAAATTCAATAACAATACGGTTAGTCACCTCATAGATGAACCTTTCTCTCCCAATGAAGTGAAGACAGTGACCTTTGCAAATACTATTAATTTAAGTGCTCCGACTGCCGATGTGACCTATAATTATGTGATTGTGACAGATCTGATAGGAACCGCTGCCTATCGTGGCAATGATACGATAACAGGTTCTATTGTGTCGAAGAAGACTGCTCCTATGCCAAACGACACCGTGGTTGAGGGCGAATATCTGCACACTTACACCATCACTCGTCAAAATAATACAGTTACCAAGTGGTTCTATGAGGATGAGGCTACTGGTACGGTAACCACCGTACAGTCTAATCCTTACAGTTTTACCACTCCCGTATTGTATGATACCGCTGTTTATTATGTTTATGGTCTTACTCCACAGACACAATGTACAACCCGCCACATGCGTTATCAGATTAATGTGGCCACCCCATTGTACGATCTTAGTACCAATGAGCTGAAATCCCCGTTGTCATATCAGTGTGGTGTTTCCGATGCGCATTTGAATGTGAATGTGTCGAATACCTGGCCGACTGCAAGTACAATCCCTGCCAATACTTTCAAATTGAAAGCTGACTTTACTGGTTCCAATACTGGTAGTATCGAGCATACCATCAGTGAACCCGTGACTTCAGATGCAAGTGTGGATGTTACCTTTGGTAACACTATTACCTTGGGTTCCGCAACACAGAATAATATATACAATTATGTGATATATTCGAATCCTGTGGATGCCAGCATGTACGTATATCGTAACAATGATACCATTTCGGGAACCTTGTATGTGCCTGCAACCCCAGCTGCTCCTGCCAATATGACCACAAGTGCACCTTATGGTGGTACGGCTACTGTCACGCCTTCCTCATCTGTTTTCAACCAGTTCTATTTCTATGATCAGCCGACAGGAGGCTCTGCCATTGCCCAAGGCTTGTCGTTTACAACACCACCGATTGTAGCTAATCCTACGTTATTCTATTATAGTGGTAGAATTCTTGATGCAGAGAACTTCTCGGCCACCAATACGGTGGGAACAGCAACGGTGAATAATAATTACCTTCCTTTCACTTTCACGAAAGAGCATTCTGTGGGTGTTATCATGTACACTAATGCGGAATTAGGCTTCAGCCCTGGTATTATCGACACCGTTTACTTCTATGTTCATTCAGCGGGTATTGGAGAACTTCCCGTGAAGTTGTATTTGAAAAATGACACTTCGTTCGTACAAACCCAAGGAGGAGTGGTTTATCCTAATCTGACTCCTACTTTGATGAATACCGTATATCAGAATAAATGGAATAACGCTATTAATGGTGCGAGACTGATTGTGGATGGTCTTCCTGAATTAAACCAGACTGGTTGGTATGCTATCGTCATTCCTGGTGGTTTCTATTATACGGGGCATAATTTGTTGTTGTTGACCGAGCATCATGGTAAAACCACATCGTTGGGTTATACCGCTCCAGTATTCCGCTCAACCAATGTTCCTTCTGTACCTAATTCAACTTATAACAAGAGGGTGGTTCATTATTCCACGGACAATGCTTTCACCCCGGATGCTTCAACCAACTTCTCACAAGCCACGGTAAGATTCAACACGAAGTTCAATATCAGTTATTCTTGTGAATCGGCTGCTCGTGGTGTCATCACCGTTAACACCGTGTTGCCGGATATAGATTTGGAAGTGGAAAGCATCATTACTCCTGTTACACCTAACAACGCATATACAAATAATGAGACAGTTACTGTCCAGCTTGCTAATCATGGTGGCAATACCGCCTCTACTTATAGTCTCAGCTATCAGTTGGAGGGGCAAGCACCTGTAACCGTCAGCAATCCTGTGTCTATTCCGAGTGGTGGCAGTGTGTCATATTCATTCACTTCACCCATTGATTTATCAGACCTCTATTTCCCACGCACTTTCAAAGTGTATGTAAGCTGCACCGCTGATAATAATCAAGGCAATGATACGGTAACCATTGTGTTAACCAAAGATATGTGTGTGTCTGGTTCATTGAATCCTGCTAGTCCAAGTATCGCCAATGTTAAATTTGCGGGTATTGATAATGTTCCGCTACCCGCAGGTTGGAGTCCGTTTAATTCGGCTGATACGGTATCATACACTGATTATACCCAGACCGTGGCTCCAGCTGTTTTGGTTAGAGGTCAGTCGTATCCTTTCAGCATCACCAATGCTTTCACGGGCAACAGTGGTATAAAATTGTACAAGTATGTGTTTATTGATTTTAACAGAGATGGTGCTTTCACCACAACTGGTGCTAACAGTGAAAGAGTAGTTAATTATACCACAGGCAGCAACTTTAACAACCAGCATCCTGAGAATGCCACAACAGAAGCCATCATCACAGTTCCTGAGACAGCAAGTGAAGGTACTACTTTGATGAGAGTGGTGGCTTCCACCGCTACTAGTGAGGCCAATACAGGTTGTGGTTATTATTCCCAAGGTGAAACAGAAGACTATGCTGTTGTCATTAGGGATGCTTTTGATAGAGATTTGTCTGTTGTGGGTTATCTGCAACCTGCTGGCACAACTTGCCCTGACCATGATGCCAATATTAAGGTATATGTCAAAAACTATGGAACCACTGAGCTGTTCTTTACACCTGATAATCCTATGGAGTTGGTTGCAGTGGTGTCAGGTCCAGTTCAAGGTACATACAACAATATTTTCTCAACAGGCAGTATTGCTCCAGGTGAAACCAAGACTTATACCATCCCGAATGTTAACTTGAATACATCTGGCAGTTATTTAGTGGTGACCACTCTGAGTTATCTTGATGACGAGTACACGGTGAATAATTTCTGGAAGACAAATTTCACGATTGGCAACATGTCGGTGGATACAGTACCGTTCTTGGAGACGTTTGACGAGTCTATTACTGATCCGGACGAACCATTTACGGAATTCTGGCACAGATTGTCTTCAAGCACCGCATATAAATGGAATATTCAGGAGGGTGCTTCCGATAATGCACCAAATGCAGGACCTATGCAAGACCATACCCTCACCAATAATGAAGACCAGTATGCTTTGGTTGCTGGAAAGACAAGTCAGACATCACAGACAGCATACGCCACATTGACCACTAACTGTCTTGATTTGCATTATCGTAATGGATATCCAATCCAGTTGGATTATTGGGAGCATATTTTCGGTCAGGGCAACGCTACAGGTACTTTGTTGGTACAGGTGGGTACCGGTGACAATTTTGTGACAGTTGACTCTGTGACGGGTCCTACCCAGACCGCAAGTGATGCGTCTTGGAAACAGAGAATAGTGATGTTCAGCAACAATGATGAGGTGGCTAAGGTTAGATTCAGAACTAAAGCTCATACACGTTTGATGGATATCGCTTTGGATGATGTGAATTTCGGCTTCGGTCGTCCTGATATTGGTATAGCTGAGGATAGAGGCTATTATGGTATTCTGTATCCTACTGATTTCAATGATAGTACTGCTTCCTGTATGATTTATGGTGATACGGTTCACCCCGTGGTGGCCATTGCCAACACTGGTCTTACTCCTGTTGAAGCATTTGATATCAAGGGAACCTGGAAGGCTGGTAACGACATCATCGAGTTTGTTGAACACTGGGAAGCTGAGATTGTGAATGGTATTGTTCAGCCTTTCATGCCTGGTGATACTATGGAGTATACCTTCACCAATACTTTCACCGTCTTCACAACCACTAGTATCAGCGACTTCACAATTGAATTGATGTTGCCGTTGGATGAGAATCCATATAATAACAAGTCAACCATTCATCCGTGTGCCGCAACAGGTGTGGAAGATTATGTGAAAGAGGGTGGTTTGGTGTTGAACCAGAATGTGCCTAACCCAGCTGACAATAAGACTAGAATCAGTTTCATTGCTCCGAAGGCAGGACAGGCTGTGATAGAAATCTATAGTTTGACAGGTCAGAAGCTTTATAGCGAGCCATTGAACGCACAATTCGGAGAGAATTATGTTGACGTGAACACTTCATCGTTTGCTGCGGGTATGTATATTTATACCTTGCAGTTTGAGGACGCTGTGTTGAGTAAGAAAATGGTAATTCAGAAATAATCTCAGTAGAAAAGTTATTTATTCACCTAAATTAATAATACTAAAAATCTAAAACTTTTATGGCAACAGAGCAAATCACAAAAATTGACGACATCGTCGTTCGTTTTGCGGGTGACTCTGGCGACGGTATGCAGCTTTCCGGAACCTTGTTCTCGGATGCTTCTGCCCTCACTGGCAATGACATCGCCACCTTCCCCGACTATCCAGCCGAAATCCGTGCCCCTCACAATACCATTGCTGGTGTGTCTGGCTATCAGGTGCACGTGGGTAACCACATTTACAGCTCCGGCGACAAGTGCGACATTTTGGTCGCCATGAACCCGGCTTCCCTCAAGTCGAACCTCAAGTGGGCCAAGAAAGGCGCCACTGTCATCGTGGACATCGACACTTTCACCGATGAGGCTCTCGAGAAAGCAGGTTACAACGAGAACAATCATCCTTTCACCGATGAGATGGAACGCGCCTACACTATCATTAAGGCTCCGGTTACCTCGTTCACGCAACGCATCGGTAACGAGCAAGGCGCCGACAAGAAGACGGCCGACCGTTGCCGCAACATGTTTGCGCTGGGTATCATTTTCTATGCTACCCATAAGAAACTTGACCAGACCTTCGCTTATCTTGAACGCAAGTTCGCCAAGAAACCAGATGTGGTTGCTTTGAACAAGGCCGTTTTGACAGAAGGTTACGAATATGCCGACAAGTTGGAAGTGATGCACTCCCATATTTTCGAGATTGCCCAAGCCGACAAAATGCCCAAGGGCCGTTACCGCAATATCACCGGTAATGTGGCCACCGCTTGGGGTCTTTTGGCCGCATCCGAGAAATCCGGTCGCAGACTGTTCTTAGGCTCATATCCTATCACCCCTGCCACAGATGTGATGGTGGAATTGGCTAAACATAAATCCTTGGGTGCACGCGTATTCCAGGCAGAAGACGAAATTGCAGGTATCTGCTCCGCTATTGGTGCTTCTTACGCTGGCGCATTGGCTTGTACCTCTACCTCTGGTCCCGGTCTTTCCCTCAAGAGCGAAGCTCTCGGTTTGGCCGTGATGGTAGAACTTCCTTTGGTGGTGGTGGACGTCCAACGTGGTGGTCCTTCCACTGGTCTTCCTACCAAAACCGAGCAGAGCGACTTGAACCAGGCTCTGTACGGCCGTAACGGTGAAGCTCCTGTAGTGGTGATGGCTGCCTCATCCAGCGCCAACTGTTTCTATTGGGCTTTCAACGCTGCCAAGGTTGCTTTGGAGCACATGACCCCTGTCATCCTCCTCACCGACGGTTACCTCGGCAACGGATCACAAT
>LXOW01011900.1_pt1 | contig 12011 bp, 11 predicted proteins | sample 1368591 | NCBI WGS metagenome assembly LXOW01 (sample SAMN04884650, study PRJNA319009) | bovine gut metagenome | isolation source: Cow rumen | host: Bos taurus | place: Italy: Legnaro (PD) | collected 2014-07-09
ACTTACACTTACAACTTACATCTTACATTAAATATACGATACAAAGCCTGCATTCTTACGTCATCTATTATTACAAGATGATTTTTACAGATAAGTTGCAACTTTTCTCACTATAACACGATAGAGGGGCAGCGATTTTGCTGCCCCTCTATCGTATGAGAGAATTTACTTATGCGTCTGGCGCCAGGTGTGGGCGTAGTCGATGACGGCACGGAGCTTATCCCAGTCCGTATCGCCAGGCACAGTGCAGTCGGCTCCCAGGATGAAGTTGGGTGATGCATTCTTCAGCACTTCGTCGACGGCAGCCTTGGCCTCCTCGACGGAACCCTTGGCGATAACGCCTAAGCGCTCGAGGCCTCCGAAGATGGGACGGCCGAAACGTTTCTGGGCCTCCTTCAGGTTGAGGGTAGAGCCGTCAGAGAACTTCAGGGGCACGTTGATGATGCTTATGGGATAGTCGGCAAAGGCATAGAGAGCCTCAGCATTCTTGAACGGTGTACCGTAGTCGCAGATGTGCAGGATGTTGATCTCGCCAATCTCGTTGGCAACCTCTGACACGTGTTTGTCCCACTGGCGGACATATTTGTTCCAGATCTCAGGTGAGAGGGAGTTGCCGTCGCCACCCTGACTAGATACATAGAAGCCATCGGCACCACGCTTACGTGCAGCACGCAAGTAGTTCTCGATAGAGAGTGAGAGGTTCTTGATGGCTTTACCGAAGGCTGCAGGGTTCTCCTCGACAAGTTTCTTGAAGTTCTGATGATTGCCACGACCCAGTGTCTGATGAGCCAGTGCCAACGGAGAATAGACGGTAGGCAGGATGAAGGCCTCGCCCTTGAACTCGCGAGCCAAGTCCTCGATGACAGCCACCTGCGGCTCGAAGAAATCCTCACCATAGACGGGCACCTTTTCCCAGTCCTTGCCTGTCTGGATGTCTACTTTAGGTACGGCAATCTCATAGAACACCTTCACAAAGTCCATGTTGGTGGCACGATAGAAATCCTTGTGATCCTGTACGGCCTTGCGTCCGAGCTTGTTCTCGAAGTGCAGGAAGAAGGCTGCTGGCACATACTCGTTGGGACGACTCTGGTCGAGCACCTGAAGGATGCGTTCACGCTTGCTGTTTGCTACTTGCGACTGTGCGCTGATGGTCTCTACGCCTGCTACTGAAAGCAGTGCAATGGCGATAATGCTTACAAAAATCTTTTTCATTGTCTATAAAATTTAAACTAAAATTATTGTCTTTTTCTACTACAAATTTTACGAATTATACGAATTTTTATGTGTGCAGCAAATTAGTGTAATTCGTGGTTGTTACTCAAATTCTGGTCCATAAGGGCCATCGCCCGTCTCTCCGTTGTAGCCCCAGTTCTGCTCCAAATTCGGATTCAGGATGATCTGATCCTGTGGCAACGGCAGATAATAGTTCTTCTTTGATACGTTCTGCACCTTAGTGGTCTTGGTGCCTGAAACCTCATCGTTGCTGGGCGTATGGGCCTTGACGTACTTCACAAGGATGTGCCAGCGTTTCAAGTCGAACCAGCGATGTCCTTCGAGCACGAACTCCAAACGACGTTCTTCACGCAACTTCTCGCGAAACTCTTCTTGAGACAGTCCTGAGAATTCCAGGTCAGAGCCGTCAGACGGAGTATTCTGCACATTGTTGTATGGACTCCAGTAAGCACGACGGCGCACCTGGTTGATGGCATCGTAGGCAGCATGCGTAGGACCGTTAAGCTCGTTCTCGGCTTCAGCCTTAATGAGTAACACCTCAGCATAACGGATCACGGTGGTGTTAGTGGACTGGCCAGCCGCATTACCACTCGACTCAGGTTTGGCGTAGTTCAGCGAGTCAATGTACTTGCGAAAGCGGGGGATGTCGAACACGAAATCAGTTCCCGTATTCGGATTGTACAGTCGCTTAGCCCATGAGCCGTCTCGACGCTGGTCCTTGGGATCGGTCTGCTCGTAATACCTGTCGCTGGTGGCCAGCAGCACGGGCTCGGAATTGCTCCAGTTAGTGGCAAAGACACAATGACCAGACACATTGCCATTCACACTACGGTCGTGCTCGATAGAGAAGATGTGCTCAGAGCCGTTCTTCTTATCCACCGACCAGTTATCGATAAACTTGTCAAGGAGCTTGTATTTGCCAGAACTGATGACCTTATCGGCATAGGCAATGGCCTTCTGATAGAAAGCCTTACTGTTGGCTTTGCTCTGGTCTGTAATGGTCTGTGCCCACTCCAGATAAACTTTCGAGAGGAGTGCAGAGGCTGCCAGTGATGAGGCTTTGCTGTCGCGAGTGGAGTAGTTGGCAGGCAGACTCTCTGCTGCCGTGAAGTCTTCCACGATTTGTGCAAACACCTCGTCGATGGTGTTACGTGTGGCTCCCTCACCCTCGCCGTCGTGCAGCACGATGGGCACACCACCGAAGTAGCGCACGAGGTTGAAATACATCAGGGCACGCAGGAAACGGGCCTCGCCAATGTAGTTCTGTTTAGACTGTTCATCGAGCCAATTAGCGTCAGTCACTTTGTCAATCACGACGTTGGCACGGTTGATGGCGGTATAGTGCTCTTCCCAGGCATAACCTACGAAGAGGTTGGTGGGCTGTACGGCGAAGTTAGAGAGTTCGCGGATATGGGCAGAGTTGGTCTGGGCCCCAGCCTTCACATAGTCGGTCTGAAGGTCGTTGATGTAGATGCTCTGGTTGTTGAACATGCCATAGAAACCATCTACCGTGAACTCCTGATAGATGCCATTGATGGCGGTCTCGATATCTTCTTTGCTCTGGTAAAAGTTGTCTCTGTCGATAGAACTGAGCGAGGTCTGTTCCAAGTCGGCGCAGCTGCTGAGCAGCAATCCTGCCGAGAGGATATATGTTGAAATACTCTTTTTCATAACTTTTCAATTTTCAATATTCAATCATTACAACGTTACGTTGAATCCTACTAATACAGTCTTTGATGAAGGATAGGTGCCGTTGTCGATACCCTGATAGAGGGCACTGGTCTCGTCGCTGCCACTACGGTTGGCCTCTGGGTCATAACCGTTATAACTGGTGAAGGTGAAGAAGTTCTGTAGCGAGACATACACACGCAGGCTGGCATCCTTGGTAATCTTCTTAATCGGCAGGGTATATCNNGGTATAGATAGATGTGGCGTTGCTGGCCTTCTGGATGGTGTTGCTGGGATTGGTGGGTGTCCAACGGTCAGCCACCTCTGCCAACGGGTTGTAATAGTAGCCGTTACCACGATCCAGGCGACATGCCAACTCGTTGAAGAGCTTATTGCCATAGCTGCCGCTGGCACTGATAAAGAGATCCAGGTTTTTATAGGTCACCTTGGTATTGAAACCGTAGGTGAACTTCGGCTGGATGTTTCCTAATACCACACGATCCTGTTCATTGACCACGCCGTCGCCATTCACATCCTCGAACTTCGGGTTACCTGGTTCAACGGTCGAGATAGTTTGTGAAGGCAACTTGCTCAAGTCTTCGTCCAACTGGATGATACCCTTGAACTTATAGCCATAAAAGGAACCGAGAGGCTCACCTACCTTCACGATGAGGGGATTGGTATAGCCATGCGAGGGAATGAAGTATTCGGCATTACCCAGACTGGTCACCTCGTTCTTGTTGTGGGCGATATTGGCATTCACATTCCAGCGCAAGTCTTTCTTCTCGATGAGCACAGCACCCACTTCAAGCTCGATACCCTTGTTTGTGACGGAACCGACATTACGCAACACGGTGTCGAAGCCCGTCACCTGTTCCACAGGCACGTCGAGCAGTAGGTCGCTGGTCTTCTTGTAGTAGCCGTCGAGGGTCACTGTCAGGCGGTTGTGGAAGAAGCCTGTGCTCAGACCAATATTATAAGAGGTGGTTGTCTCCCACTTCAAATCGGGGTTCGACTTGTTTGAGATGATGTAACTCGTGGCACGCTGTCCGTCGATAATCACAGTCCGGGGGGTGATGTTGGCTGCAAACTGATAGTCGCCAATCTCCTGATTACCTACGACACCCACGGAGGCACGCAGTTGGATGAAGTCCACCTTCTTGCTCAGATGCAACCATTTTTCACGGTCGATGTTCCAGGAGGCACCTAATGAGGGGAACCATCCCCAACGGTGATCCTTCGCAAAACGGCTGCTGCCATCGGCTCGCAGTGTCAACGAGGCGTTGTAACGTGAGTCATAGCTATAGTTCAAACGACCTATCCACGACTGGAGGGTAGAGATATAGTGTCCGCTCGATGAGGGCTGCGTGGTACTGGCAGCACCCAGATTATCGTAGCCTGTAGCATCGTTGCTGAAGCCGTAGGCCGTGGTGGCTATTCGGCTGCGGTCAGTACGCTGGGCGGTATAACCCACAAGGGCGGTCAATGAGTGTACTTTCTTGAATGTATTGCTATAAGTGGCTGTGTATTCCGTCTGCCAGACGTGTGTCTTGGTCTGACCTACCGAGGCATAGCCATTATAAGGCAGTCCGTCGGAGGTGTAAGAGGGAGCGTAGTAGCTCTGGCGGGTGTTCGAGAGGTCTGCACCTATGCTGGCCTTCAACTTCAACTGTGGGATAACAGTCCACTCGGCAAAGCCTGTGCCAATGATACGGGTATTCTCCGTCTCAGTATCATAGTTCACCAGGTCGCTGATGGGATTGCCCACCTTACCATTATAGATATCCACACTCGTTGGCGTGGGCTCGTAGTTGAAAGAGCCGTCCTCGTTGTAGATAGGAGTATATGGCGTGTGCGAAATGGCACCGTACCATGAGTTGGCGGCAAACATCGAACTCTTGTCCGACTGACCCTTCATCTTGTTATAGGCTCCGCTGGCATTGACACCCACCAGCAGGGTCTTTAACACATTGCGCTCGTAGTTGATGCGACTGGCATAGCGCTGCAGACCTGTGTTGAGGATGATACCCTCCTGGTTCTTGTAGCTGCCACTGATGCTGTAACGTGAGATCTCGTCACCACCTACAAATGAAAGTTGGTGCTCTTGGGTGAAACCGGTCTGCAAGGCGGCATCCTGCCAGTCGTAGGTCTGTGTCGGCTCGTCCAGCCGATAGCCCACCTCGCCGTTCTCGTACATCTCGTTCCAGATGTCGGCCCACTGCCAGGCATCCATGAAATCCAGTTTCTTGCTGATGCTGCTCCAGCCAAAGGTAGCATTGTAGCTGATGTTGTTCTTGCCGTGTGAACCCTTCTTGGTAGTGATGATGATCACACCGTTGGCACCACGGGTTCCATAGATCGCTGTGGCTGATACATCTTTTAATACTTCGATGCTCTCTATATCGCTTGGGTTAAGAAAGGCCAGAGGATCAAGGGCGGCATCACTGCCACGGGCACCAGTCTTGTTCGATGCCACATCATTATATACGATGAAACCATCAATCACGTACAAGGGTTCATTGCCACCTGTGATACTGTTACCACCACGAATGCGGATGATGCTGGCGGCACCTGGCTGACCAGAGGTAGTGGTTACATTTAAACCTGCCACAGCACCCTGCAAGGCACTCTCTACGGAGGCATTCTGTTGACGGAGGATTTCATTGTCCACAGACGAGATACTGCTTGTCAGTTCCAGGCGCTTCTGGGCACCATAGCCTACCACGACCACTTCATCCAGACGACTGGCGTTATCTATCAAAGAGATCTCCACGGGTTCCTCGAAGTCATAGACATCTACGTCGAGGGCGCGATAGCCTACATATTCTACACGGAGGGTTAGCGGGGCCTCCACCTTCGTCTGGAGGGAGAAGTTGCCGTCGATGTCTGTCACGACACCCTGACCCTTTTCTGATTTCACGATCACAGATGCACCAATCAGGGGTTCACCAGTGCGAACGTCTGTTATATGACCTGTTATCAGATTTTGCGCTATAGCCAACAGGGGGCTGATCGCAACGAATGTTGCAATAAACAATCTTTTTACCATAAGTCTAAATACCTTTCTAGTTTACTTCTGTGCGGTAAATGTGTCCTTTACCTTCTCAATCTCTATCTGAGTCAGTTTGTTATCCAGATTCAACAATCCATATTCATGATTATACTTTGTGCCGTCTGTGAGCACCCAATTAAGGAACTGGTTGATGGCTTCGTCAGATCCGTTATAGCTCACGCCGATCTTCTCGACGGCTATTTCCGATACCTTTCCACTCTCCAGGGCTACAATCAGCTCGTCGAGAGTAACCTTGTCGGAGAAGATCTCTTCGAGGTTCTTTTTTACGTCGATGCCAATGATGGTAAGGTTGCTCTTGATATGACGGCTCTGCAAGTCGAAGATGTTGGGAAGGGCATTGAATGATACACCCAATGGATCCTTGGCCAAAGCGGTGTTCAGGAACAGGTCGTCGCCAGAGATGCGCTTACCACGGAAGTTACTGCTCTCTTCGCCAAAGTTGTGGGCGAACGATGAGGCTACCGATGTGGCATTGCTACCACTGTAGATAACAAGTTTTTCAAACTGCTTGATCTTTTTGATGTCCTCGTCGAAATCGTCATTAAGGAAGTAAAGCTGCTTCAGCTTTTTCGAGTTCAAGTGCTTGCCCTCCAGCACCTTGGCNNTCCCTGATTCTGGTTGCCCTTGGCGATCTGGAACTCTACGCCAGGCTGTGTTTTCTCATATTCGGTTATCCACTTCTCTACCAGCGGACGAGCAAATCTTGGTGCTTTCACATAGCGCACGCTGCTCGCATTGGTAGAATTACCCTCAGCCCAAATGTTGCTGATGTTGATACTCAATAATACTGCTATTGTTAATGCTAGCTTTTTCATAATGTTTCGTTTTTGTTTTGTTAATACCAATTATATATATACTCCCTTTCATTGTTATTGCCATCATCATCTGACAACAACAGTCTGACATCTGTCTACACATTCGCTCTTTCATAACTCTTTTTTTATTTGTTAATATGTTATTATGTCTTTAAACATTCTTGCGTCCCTTTGGTAGCAAGCGCTTACGCGAGTCCTCTGTCTTTTCGACGGTGCAAAGGTACGACGATTTCCGCATACCCACAATCCCGATGATGTGGCATTTCGCATACCAACAACATGGTACGAACATAAAAGTCGCTGACAGAACTAATTGTCTGTCAGCGACTTATGTAAAAATACGGACGCGGGGTTATTTCTTATCTTCCTTGGCGCAACCCTTACAATTGCCATCTTTTTTCTCTTTTCCGCAACAGTCCGCTTTCTTTCCGTCACCACAACCTTCATGTTTCTTCTCGCCTTCGCAGCAGTCTTTCTTTCCGGCAGAGGCGGCTGTGGCTTCTGAGACTTCATACTTGATTTTCTTGAAGCCCGCGATAATGTTCTCAACATTGGTCTTGTCGGCATCATACTCAATGGTGACAGTCTTGTCCACTAGATTGGTCTTGATGTCCTTGATGCCTTTCTCGAAGCGGATGTTGTCCTTAATCTTCTTCTCACAGTTCTCACAATGCATCTCAGGCTGGGTCTTCAGCACCACCGTCTTGATGTCCTTTGCAAATAGCGCCGCGCTAAATGACAAAGCAAAAATGATAAATGATAAACGTTTCATCTTCTATAAACTTTAAACTATAAACAATAAACTAAATCTTGTTCCAATTCAATCTGATGCCGATATAATAGACGGCTCCGTGTATGGGGCCCCAGATCATCGTTGAGTCGAAGTTCTGTCCCCAGGGATCATTAGCTCCTATGATGGGGTTATTCTGTTTGAAACCAGTGATGTTCTCGCCTCCCGCATAGATGCTCCAGTGACGGAAGAAACGGGTCACTTGTGCACTCAACTGCTCATAGCCCTTGTAGCGCTCATCCCAAGAGGACTTGCCATTGGAATCGACATAGGGGGCTGGCATCCGTCCGCCACCATTCAACTGCAGCGTCACATCAAACTGCCACTTGCCGAGACCTGGGGCATACGAAGCAGTCAACAGACCTTTATAACTGTTGGTCAACGGCTTTTCGCGAAGCACACCGCCATAGGTGCATTTCACATCCGTGCGACGATAGGTGGCTGTCAGCGTGAACCCTTGGAAGAAGGGATAGGTGGCTTCCACCTGACAAGTATGGGAATAGCTCTTGCCATCGAGGTTGGTAAAGTGTACGGCATGCGGGTCGCTGTCGAGGTCTGTTACTGTCTGGTGCAGGAAGTTCGTGTAATAATACTCTGCATTCAGTTCCAGTTTCTTGTCTCCGATGGGGATGCTGAGTGCAGCACTAAGTCCATAGTTCCACGCCTCTTCCTGATCCAAGTCGGCATCGATGACCATCTGTCGCCCACTGGCCAACAGATAGTTGTTCTCTGCCAGCACATGACTGGTGCGATAGCCTTTGCCGATGGAGCCTCGCAGGGTCACAATGTCGTTAGGCGAATATTTCAGGTGCATCCTGGGAGTGACGAATCCGCCGTAGATGTTGCTGTGATCCCAACGCAGACCACCCATTACAATCAGTTTCTCGCCAATCTTATAGGTGTATTGGGCATAGACTCCCGGAGTTGTCTCGTCATCTCGCTCGTCAATGTCCAATCCACAGTGTTCCAATTGTCCGCGCTGGTCGAAATAGTCGTGGTTCAGACTGACACCAGTAGAGAGGCTGTGGTGCTCGTCAAAGTCTGTTTCAAACAATAGTGAGGCATAGCCATTGCGCTGGTCTACGTGATAGAGTTGATGCCCGTATGTGGCGTCCTCGTGATGCACTGAACCAGAGAGAATCAAAGCAATGTTCGTTGCATGCTCCTCGTTCAGGAAATAAGCATTCTTGGTGAAGGCCTCATAGCGCTCGTTAGTGATGTCAATCAGATAGGGGTGGGTTGTATTTGTGGAGTGATGGCCTATCTGACCACCCTCGCGACGTTCTTTTAATCCCTTGACAGAGGCTTGGAAGATGTACTTGTCACCCAGCCACGCCCAACGGCTCTGCAGCGAGCCTTGCCGTACTTTAGGCATATCCACGAAACCATCACCGTTATCATCGTGGGCTTTGTCGAGAATCTCGTAATGACCCAACAAGGCGGTGCTCCACCTTTCCGACAATTTCAGGTTCCCACCGAGATTGGCCTCCAACTTACCCTTCGTATTATAATAAAGGTTCGCGTCCGCGAATGGTGTGGCCTGCGGTTTCTTGAATTCCACATTAATCTGACCCGTGATACTCTCATAACCGTTCTTGACCGACGAGGCGCCTTTCGACACTTGTATACTTTGCATCCACGGGCCAGGGATATAACTTAGTGCGAAGGGTGCTGCGACACCACGATAGTTGGGGATGTTCTCCGTCAGCATCTGGACATAAGTACCTGAGAGTCCCAATAGTTTGATCTGTTGGGCACCAGTAGCGGCATCTGCATAATTCACATCGACGGAGGGATTCGTCGTAAAACTTTCGCCCAGGTTACAGCAGGCCGCCCTTAGCAGTTCCTTCGAACTGATCAGTTCCATGTTGCCGATACCATTGGTCTTCACTCGCCCTGACTGATGGGCTGTGACCGTCACCTCGTTGATCTGCTGCATCTTAAGGGTGTCCACGCCATCCAAGCTCTGTCCGTAAGCAGACAAAGCGAAGCATAGCAAAATGCCAATGGAATAGGATCTTCTCATTACTGTTGCAGAATGAATTCTACTCAGCAGCAGCTACCACCTCAATCTCTACCAATGCACCCTTCGGCAATGTCTTGACGGCAACGGCAGAGCGGGCAGGATAAGGCTCTGTGAAGAATTCGGCATAGACGGCGTTCATGTCGGCAAAGTCATTCATGTCGGCCATAAACACGGTGGTCTTCACCACATGGCTCATGCTGAGGCCCGCCTCTTCCAGAATGGCCTTGACATTAGTGAGCGACTGACGGGTCTGCTCCTTGATGCCGCCTTCAACAAATACGCCTGTTGCAGGATCGATGGGAATCTGGCCAGATGTATAGACGAGATTCCCGACTTGGATGGCCTGACTGTAAGGCCCGATGGCAGCAGGTGCCTTTTTTGTACTGATTACTTTCTTCATTTTGACTATGTTAAGTTTGTTTATTCGGGTGCAAAGGTAGCAAAAATCTTTCAGATATTTGCAAGGTTAATGAAAAAAGCGATGCATCGTGCGCTGAAACATAACCGACAAATGTTCAGACGGACGCATCGCAAAGAAAGAACAAGTTTAGCTTTCTGTCTCTTTCCTTTTTTACCTTTTCACCTTTCAAAGGTGTACCTCCTTATCCACCACCTCACCGTTCAGGATCTTGAAGGAATTTAATTTCGGTTCTCCGTCAAGCAGTGAGAGGATGGCATAGCGGATAGTGGGGTCGTTGGCCAGGCGCAGATCCTCTTGCGAAGGTCGCGAGGGCGAGGCCGGGTGCGAATGCCAGTTGGCGAGAATCTTCAAACCCTTCTCACGGGCATAGCGCAAGGCTGTAAACTGATCCTTTGGCGCAAAAGAAAAATGCTCCGACGAGTGATCAATGTTCTCCATCCAATAGTTCTCTTTGATCTCGTCGCCTGTCCCCAGCAGATAGCCGCACGACTCATTGGGTGCATCCTTCTTAGCCTGCGCTATCAACTCTTCTATGATGTTCTGTGGAATCTTCATACTCGGATTAATTATTTTGCATCGGATAGACACGGATGGTCACGGAGTCTTTTCTTATTCTGTGTTTTTCCGTGTTCATCCGATGCCATATTATCAGTGTTTGAGGTCGCACGCGGCCTGTTCATAATCTATCAGGTGGTCGATGGTGGGATTCGAGCCGCAGATGGCGCATGAATCGCGATGCTTCACAGGCACCGTGCGGAACTGCATGGTCTTGGCATCGAACGTCAGCAGACGGTTTGTCAGCAACTCGCCCACACCCGTAAAGTATTTCAGCGTCTCAGCAGCTTGGATAGTGCCCAGCATTCCTGCAATGGCGCCTAATACGCCTGCCTGCGAACATGTCGGCACAGCTCCCACGGGAGGCGGTTCCTTGAACATACAACGGTAACAGGCCGTACCAGGCAGATGCGTAAACGTCTGTCCGTTGAAGCGCAGGATGCCACCATGCGAGAACGGCTTGCCCGCCATCACACACGCATCGTTGATCAGGAACTTCACGGGGAAGTTGTCGGTACCATCCACCACGAAGTCGTATTCCTTGATGATATCCAGTGCATTCGATGAGTCGAGGAACTCATAATAGGTATCCACCTGCACATCAGGATTGATAGCCTTGATCTTCTCCTCAGCACTCTTTACCTTCGGCACGCCCACGTCCTTCGTGAAGTGGATTACCTGTCGTTGTAGATTGCTCAGGTCAACCACATCCGCATCCACAATACCGATACGCCCGATGCCGGCCGCCGCCAAATAAAGACTCACGGGAGCCCCCAGTCCGCCAGCCCCCACCACGAGCACGCGTGCGTTCATTATTTTTTCTTGTCCCTCTACGCCCACATCCTGCAGCAGGATATGTCGCGAATATCGCTGTATCTGTTCTTCAGAAAAATCTATCATAACCCTTCACTTTATGCGGTAGCAAATTCTTCACTTTTCACTCTTCCCTTTTCCGTTAAAATCTCCTCCTCCCATAAAGTAAAGGAAATCAACCTTGTCATCCTCTTTCAACTGGATCTTTTCCCAGTCCTCGCGCTCAGCAAACTCCTCGTTCACCTGCACGCTGACCATCTCCGGCTGTTGTACGTTATTCTGCTGAATCAGTTCACTCACGTTGAGCGGCAGGTTCACTTCCTGCGCGTCTCCATTTACATAAATCTTTGCCATATCTTTGTCGGTTTAAAAATGAATAAATTTCACGCTGCAAAGGTACGGCGATTCTGTCATCCCCACAATCGCACATCAGCGGTAAACCACATACCAAACCCTTGGTATTTTTATCAATACCCTATTACATTTTTCTTTCAAATACTTATCGCTCCGTTCGGGCGGATTTGTCGCTCGGCTTTGCCGCTTGCTACCAAAGGGACGCAAGAATCCGCTCGCCGTGAGTATCAGGATTTGTCACTCGGCTCTGCCGCTTGCTACCG
>LXOW01368704.1_pt1 | contig 12008 bp, 6 predicted proteins | sample 1368591 | NCBI WGS metagenome assembly LXOW01 (sample SAMN04884650, study PRJNA319009) | bovine gut metagenome | isolation source: Cow rumen | host: Bos taurus | place: Italy: Legnaro (PD) | collected 2014-07-09
AGATGTGTATAAGAGACAGCTTTATTACCTGTGAAAAGCAGGATGGCTCGTCGGCACAGACAGGTACCATCCTCATTACTGTAGCACCGAATCCTTTGACCAGCGGCCGTGTCGGCTCCGTCACCATCATGTCTGGGTCGGCCCGCAAGACTATTGCTGTCAATCAGGAGGCTGCGGCAGAATCGCCCTATTATGCGCCTGAAGGCTATCATTTGGTATGGCACGACGAGTTTGATGAGGGAACAGAGTTGAATGCCAGCGACTGGACTCACGAAGTCAAGGGGTCTGGATGGGTGAATAACGAGTTGCAGAACTACGTGAATCACGTCACGCCGGACGGCAACTGGGTGACACGCATCCATGATGGTAAACTGAATATCCGTGCCTTGAATGAGAACGGCAAGATTTACTCTGGCCGCGTCTATGCTAAGGTGAAAGAGGGCTGGCAGTTCGGCTACATCGAGGCCAGCATCAAACTGCCGAAGGGTAAGGGTACTTGGCCTGCCTTCTGGATGATGCCCGTCAATTTCACAGGTTGGCCCGACAGTGGCGAGATTGACATCATGGAAGAGGTGGGCGGTCATGCCAACTACGTTTCCTCTAGTTTGCATGCCAATGCCCACGTCCATTCCAATGGTACACAGGTGACCCATGAGATGTATTGTGCAGGTGCGGAAGACGAGTTCCATACCTATGCCATTCTCTGGACACGTGAGAATATCACGACTTATGTTGACGGAAAAGTACAGTTGAGCTACGACAACCGTGGACTTGGCCATGACGACTGGCCCTATAACGCGCCCTTCTATGTCATTCTGAACCTCGCATGGGGTGGCACATGGGGTGGCACATACGGCATTGACAACAATGCCCTGCCTTGCACCATGGAGATAGACTATGTACGTGTTTTCCAGAAATAATCCGACATTATATTTAAATAATGAGACGGCTATTTTCTTTATTTCTTGTCATAGTGCTTGCAGCCTCTGGGCTGCAAGCCAGTGGCAAGTTCATCCGTGTAGAGGGGCCCAATCTGATACTTCCCAATGGTGAACGCTTCTATATTCAAGGCACCAACTTGGGCAACTGGCTCAATCCCGAGGGCTACATGTTCGGACTGCAGAAGACCAACTCGGCATGGATGATAGATCTGATGGTAAAACAGTTGATAGGCCCTGATGCTGCTGCTGACTTTTGGCAGATGTTCCGAACGAACTATATAACCAAGGCCGACATCGACTTCATTGCAGCACAGGGAGCCAATACCATCCGACTGCCCTTCAACTACAAGCTCTTCACCGATGAGGACTACATGGGGCAGACAGGTCAGAAGCAGGCTTTCCATCTGATTGACAGTGTGGTGGAGTGGTGCAAGGCCAATGGTTTGTACCTCATCCTTGACATGCACGACTGTCCTGGTAGTCAGACGGGTGACAATATTGATGATGGCTACGGCTATCCTTGGCTCTTTGAGAGCGAACGCTCGCAGCAACTGTTCTGCGACATCTGGGTGGAGATTGCCCGTCATTATCAGGACGAGCCTACTATCCTTGGGTATGAGTTGATGAACGAACCCATTGCCCACTACTTTGAAAATAAAGATACACTCTATACGCTGTTGCAGCCACTATATCAGCGGGCAGTCAAAGCCATCCGTGCTGTTGATAGGAACCATGTCATCCTGCTTGGTGGAGCTCACTGGAACAGTTTTTTCTTTATGTTTGACGATTGGACGTTCGATTCCAACATCATGTTCACCTGTCACCGGTACGGCGGACCTGCCACCAGCGAAGCCATTAAGGACTATATTGACTTCCGCGATAAGACCCATCTGCCCATGTATATGGGCGAGATAGGTCATAACACCGATGAGTGGCAGGCACAGTTTGTAGAGGTCATGAAGCAGAACAACATTGGCTATACCTTCTGGCCCTACAAGAAAATTGACAACTCCTGCATGATGGGCATCCATCGCCCGGAGGGATGGGACAGTGTCATTGTGAAGTTCTCGGAGACCAGTCGTAACACCTATCAGGAATGGCGTGAGGCACGTCCTTCTCAGGCCGAGGCATGCCGTCTGCTGAAGGAATATGCAGAGAACAGTCGTTTCGATCGTTGCATACCGCAGAACAGCTATATCCAGTCCCTTGGATTTGGAAAGATAAGAAAGTAAGATAATAAAATAGTAAATGGAGATGAAAAAAGGACATAATTACATGGTAGAAAAGTTGGTTCGGGTAATGATATTACCTTTATGCCTATTTACTTTTTTACCTTTAATGGCACAGCAGTTACCCGTCTATCTGGATGAGACTCAGCCCTTGGAGCAGCGCGTGGAGGATGCACTCAAGCGCATGACACTCGATGAGAAGATTGCCATTATCCATGCTCAGTCGAAGTTCAGTGCCCCTGGTGTGAAACGCCTTGGTATTCCTGATCTTTGGACAGACGACGGCCCTCATGGTGTACGTCCTGACGTATTGTGGGATGAGTGGGAGCAGGCAGGACAGACCAATGACTCCTGTGTGGCATTCCCTGCCCTGACTTGTCTGGCTGCTACGTGGAATCCGCAGATGGCACGTATCTATGGTGAGAGTCTAGGCGAGGAAGCCCTCTATCGCGGCAAAGCCGTCATGTTGGGTCCTGGTGTCAATATTAACCGCACACCATTGGGTGGCCGTAACTTTGAGTATATGGGTGAAGACCCGTGGCTGGCCAGTCGTATAGTAGTGCCTTATGTTCAAGGTTTGCAATCGAAGGGTGTGGCGGCCTGTGTGAAGCATTATGCGCTGAACAACGATGAGGAGTATCGCCATCAGGTGAATGTCATTGTCTCTGACCGTGCCCTTCGTGAGATATACCTGCCAGCTTTTGAGGCAGCTGTTCGCGAGGGTGGGGCATGGGCCATCATGGGAGCCTACAACCTCTATAAGAATCAGCATAACTGTCACAACAACATTCTGCTGAACCGCATCCTGAAGCAGGAGTGGGGATTCGATGGTGTTGTTATCAGTGATTGGGGTGGTACACATCACACTGACGAGGCTGTGCGTAACGGACTGGATTTGGAGTTTGGCACATGGACTGACGGATTGACCATGGGTTCCACCAATGCATACGACAATTATTATCTGGCTGAGTCCTATAAAAAAGCTATTCTGGCAGGACGTTATACCACGAAGGAACTTGACGAAAAGGTACGCCGTGTGCTGCGTTTGCACTTCCGTACGACCATGAACCGTCAGCGCCCCTATGGTGCACTCTGCTCGGAGGCACACTACGAAGCTGCCCGTAAGATAGCTGGTGAGGGCATCGTGCTGCTGAAAAATGAGCAATCGCTGTTACCCATAGTTCCTGATAAGTATCGGCATATCCTCGTGGTAGGCGAAAATGCCATCAAGATGATGACTGTGGGTGGCGGTTCCTCGTCACTGAAGGTGCAGCGGGAGATTCTTCCTCTTGACGGTCTCTACTCTCTCCTCTCTTCTCTCTCCTCTAAACCCTCCATAGACTACGCCCGTGGCTATGTCGGTGATACGGTTCAGAGCTATAACGGAGTGACTGTTGGTCGTAGCATTGCCGAGAGTCGTACTCCGGCTGAGTTGCGTGCCGAGGCAGTAGAGAAAGCTAGAGAAGCTGATGTAGTCATCGTCTTCGGCGGACTGAACAAATCCGATTTTCAGGATTGCGAGGGTCATGACCGCCGCCAGTATGAACTGCCCTATGAGCAGAACGAACTGGTGGAGGCGCTGACCCAAGTTAATAAGAATATTGTCTTCGTCAACATCTCCGGTAATGCAGTCGCTATGCCTTGGCTTGAGAAGGTGCCTGCCGTGGTTCAGGGCTGGTTCCTCGGTTCTGAGGCTGGTCATGCACTGGCCGACGTGTTGACGGGTCGTGTGAACCCTAGCGGAAAGCTGCCCTTTACGTGGTTCCGTCAGCTCTACGATGTGGGAGCCCACAATCTGAATACCTATCCGGGCACATGGCGTGAAACTCACGATATTATCGACGAAGAATACAAGGAGGACATCTTCGTGGGCTACCGTTGGGCAGACCTCTCCGCCAAACAGCAAAGGAAACTAGGAGCCAAAGGAAAGATATTGCCCCCTTTGTTCCCCTTCGGACATGGACTGAGCTATACCACCTTCGATGTGAAGGTTAGTCATGACGAAAACGAAGACGAAAACGGAAACATCTGCTTCCACGTCAATGTTACCAATACCGGCACGGTGGCCGGTGCTGAGACCATACAGCTATATGTTGGTCCTGCCAAACTTAACAATTCACGTCCCGTTAAAGAATTGAAGGCTTTCCAGAAGGTATGGCTGAAGCCAGGAGAGACCAAGACTGTCAAGCTAACTGTCAATCGCAATTCTCTCTCCGTCTGGGACGAGGCTACCAGCCAATGGACCTTCATCCCTGGCACTTACCGTGCATACATTGGAACATCATCAAATGTAAATAGTGGTTTTAAGCTTAATTTATTGTAATTAGTAATAGAATTTGTATTACATTTTCATGGAGAGGACATGTGCGGGAGCATACGTCCTTTTTTTGTCGGAAATATTTGGCGGATTGGAAAAGATAGCGTATCTTTGCCCTCACTAACAACCCTAAAAGCAGAAAAGTATGGAAAAGTACGGAAAACTGATTCAGGCCGCAATACTGGCCGTTGGACTCTTGCTGCTCGGACTGTGCATCAAGAGTGGTATTGACAACTTTACCAACAAGGACCGTCGCGTCACCGTGAAGGGACTGGCGGAGAAGGTGGTTGATGCCGACAAGGTGACATGGAACCTCTCGGTGACCTATGTGGGTGACGATTTGGACGGCCTGTTCAAACTGCTGAACAGCAAGGTGGACGTTATCCAGCAGTATCTGAAGGACAACAAGGTGAGCGACAAGGCAAAAATCACCGTCAACTCGTTCTCTATTACCGACAACAATGCCAACGTGTGGAGCGAGCGCAGACCTACCTACCGCTACTCTGTAACCCGAAGCCTGAACGTGGCCTCTAACGATACGAAGCTCATCAGTGAACTGAAGGAGAAGGCTGCCGACGACTTGCTGGAGAAGGGCGTGATGCTTGACAACAATTACGCTAACTATGAATACACTAAGTTCCAGGAGCTGAAGCCTGAGATGATGAGTGAAGCGATTGCTGCTGCCGAGAAGACGGCACAGCAGTTTGCCGAGAACAGCCACTCCACCATCAATAAGATTGTGGAGGCTGGACAAGGTGAGTTCAGCATTGACGAAGCAGACATTCCTTATCAGAAAAAAGTACGTGTGGTATCCACCATTACCTACTCACTGAAGGACTAAAAAAAGCATAAAATTGTTATAAATGTGCATTTTACACATTTATACGTTGTCCACTTTGAGGGTATGTTACTTAAAATGTAACATTCCGATAATTAGTTAATTACAGCAAATTTCGCCGTCAAGAAGTCCACTTTTGAACTTGACGGCGTTTTTTGTGCTCTTTTTTTTATTACTTTTGTGCCGGATTGATTGAAAATAGAAATTGTTAGTTAGTAGTTTATTTTATTTTTTTAGTAAGAAGTTTTGATTCATATTTTGGGATTACCCTGCTATTTGTGATAAATGGCAGGTTTTTTGTCTTTTCCTCTTTTTTCCAAAGAAACCCCTTTTTTTCTTTGTATTTTACAGAATTTCAATTACCTTTGTGGGCAAATTACTAATACAATAAATGTCTTTATGAGGAATTTCACTTATCGGATATTGGCGCTGTTGGTGGTTTTGGCTGCGGCTAGTACGATGTGGGGACAAGATAAAAGCATGAAACAGTTGCTCAGTGAGGTTGATGAGGCCATTGAGCAGTCGCCGAAGTATGTAGCACAGCATGAGGCAAAGATCATGGACGCTAGGAGAAGGCTGAGTGCCACCACTACTGACCGTGAGCGATATAGGGCAGCGTTTGACCTTTACGAACTCTACAAGCCCTTTGTAAACGATTCGGCCATCTTCTTCCTCAAGGAATGTATCACTATAGCACGAAAGGAGCAGAGTGTTTCTGACGTGGCCCGCTGTCAGGCTTTGCTGGCATGGCGATGCTCCAGTACGGGCATGTATGAGGAGGCACTCAACATACTGGACTCCATCCGTACTGATGGTATTGATCGTGAGGCGCTAGGTGAGTATGCTCATGCCTACAATAATGTGTATAACGAAATGGCGTATTACACGCAGATGCCTGAAATGAAGCAGGCGTATGCGCAGAAGGCAGACTACTATCAGAACATGATGTACGAGACGATGCCGGCTGACGACCCGCGCATCATTCTACGACGGGAGATGACACTGCATAATGCCGGACAACTTGATGCCTCGATGAAGGTGAACGATGAGTGGCTGAAACAGGTAAAGCCGGGCACTCATCCCTACGCTATGGTGGCTCTGTACCGATATCTGGAGTTCGCGGCTCAAAACAATCAGCAGATGATGATGTACTGGCTGGTGGAGTCGGTGTTGGCCGACCTTCGTAATGGCGTGATGGACCAGGGCTCCATGTGGGAACTGGCTAATCAACTGTTGCAACTGGGCGATGTGGAACATGCCAACGAGTACATCAGTTACACCAGCAACTGCGCCATCAGATTCGGCTCTAGACAGCGAAACTGGCAGATAGCACCGCTTATTACCAGGATAGCGAGTGACTACAAGGCGGAGAGTGAACGTACCACTCAACAGCTACGCGTGCTGTTGGGAATACTTAGCATGCTGGCATTGTTGCTGCTGGGCGTGCTGTTCTTCCTGCATCGTCGTAACAAACAGCTGGCGGTAGCACGTAACGAGTTGCGTGAGGCCAACGGACAGTTGACTGATAATAATGCTCAACTTTCAACGCTTAACGCTCAGCTCTCAGCGCTCAACTCTCAACTCTCAACCCTCAATTCCCAGTTGTCAGAGACCAATCGTGTGAAGGAGGAATACATCGGACGCTTCCTTTCACTTTGCTCACAGTATATCGACAAACTGGACGACTACCGCAAGATGGTTAATCGTAAGATGAAGAACAAAGAGCTGGACGAGTTGTTCCGCATCACCAAGTCAACCGAACTGAAGGAGAAGGAGATCGAAGAGCTCTTTCAGAACTTCGATTCCGTCTTCCTGCATTTGTTCCCCAACTTCGTGGAAGATTTCAACGCCCTGTTGCAGCCTGAGATGCAGGTACATCCCAAGGAGGAATACCATTTGACCACAGACCTGCGCATTTTTGCACTCATCCGCCTGGGTATTGACGACTCGTCGAAGATTGCCGAGTTCCTGCACTACTCCGTGAACACTATCTATAACTATCGTGCTCGCATCAAGAATGGTGCCATTGGCAATCGTGAGGCTTTCGAGCGGGAAGTGAAACAACTGGGCCGACCTGTGAGCTAAGTGTATAATGATTGGAGGCCAAAGGATAGAGTAGGATTGTAAACTACGTTTTACAATTCGGTGCAAAACGAAGTGATTTCATGTGAAATTATTTAAAAAAAAGGTAGAGAAGAAGAAAAACTCTGTACACTAATCCCTAAACTCTAAACTTTTTCGTAACTTTGCACACGTTTAACAATCGATTGGCTTTGCCGCTTTGTACCTTTAGGTCAAAAAACGATATAGAAACAATTATATTTTAATTCATTTATTATGGTAAACTACAAGGATTTAGGTCTCGTGAATACTCGCGAGATGTTTAAGAGAGCAGTAGCCGGTGGCTATGCTATCCCCGCTTTCAACTTCAACACCATGGAGCAGATGCAGGCTATTGTGCAGGCTGCTGTTGAGACAAAGTCACCCGTCATCATGCAGGTGTCCAAGGGTGCCCGTAACTATGCTAACGCCACCATCCTGCGCTACATGGCCGAGGGTGCTGTAGCCTACGCTAAGGAGCTGGGTTGCGAACACCCCGAGATTGTGCTGCACCTGGACCACGGTGACAGCTTCGAGCTCTGCAAAGACTGTATCGACATGGGCTTCTCAAGTGTGATGTACGATGGTAGCTCGCTGCCTTACGAGGAGAACATCCGCATTTCCCGCCAGGTTGTAGAGTATGCTCACAAGTACGACGTTACCGTAGAGTGCGAGCTCGGCGTGCTGGCTGGTGTTGAGGACGAGGTAGTAGCTGAGGAGTCTCACTACACCAAGCCTGAGGAAGTAATTGATTTCGCTACCCGTACCGGCTGCGACTCTCTGGCTATCTCTATCGGTACCTCTCACGGTGCTTACAAGTTCAAGCCCGAGCAGTGCACACGCGACCCGAAGACTGGCAAGCTCGTTCCTCCCCCATTGGCATTCGACGTGCTGGCAGAGATTGAGAAGAAGCTCCCCGGATTCCCCATCGTACTCCACGGTTCTTCTTCAGTTCCTCAGGACGAGGTGGACACCATCAACAAGTTCGGTGGTAACCTGCCCGACGCAGTAGGTATTCCCGAAGAGCAGCTCCGCAAGGCTTCTAAGAGCGCTGTCTGCAAGATCAACATCGACTCTGACTCTCGTCTGGCTATGACTGCTGCTATCCGTCAGTATCTGGCTGAGCATCCCGATCACTTCGATCCTCGCCAGTATCTGAAGCCCGCTCGTGAGAACATGAAGAAGATGTACATCCACAAGATTGTGAACGTACTCGGCTCTGACGGAAAGCTCGCTCAGTGCTAAAAGTTAATTCAAGCATAAAATAAAAGCGGCAGGGATTAATCCTTGCCGCTTTTTTTTCTCGGACATCCTCTTATATCCTCTTGTTTCCTCTCTTAATACGTAGCAATCCTTTTGATGTCATCCTCGAAGGATTCCTTCTGCTGCGCCCTTCCCTTGATTTTCGAACGGTAGGTATAGATGGTGGTGATGCTGGAGCGGAGGATGTCGGCAATCTTCTGGTTGTCGGTGATGCCCAGGCGGATAAGTGCTAGCACACGCAATTCAGTGGTGAGCTTCGTGGAGTCTTCGGCCACCTCGAACTCGTTGTCAGGCAGCATGAGCTTGTTCACCTCACTGATGAAGTTGGGGTAGATGTTCAGGAAGGCTGTATCGAAGTTCTGGTGGAAGATGCGTACCCCCTCATTAACCGCTGCCGTACTCTTCAGGTTGGCGTAGAGCTCCTCCAGTTTGCGGTCGCGTGCCAGTCGGTTCAGATGCTTGGCGCGTTCCTCGCCATGATGTATCAGGGTGCTGCAAAGCTCGAGGAAGCGGCCGATGTACTCGTCCTTGATGCGGTTGGCCTCCTTCATTTGGCCGTTGAGGGTTGAGAGTTGTGTGTTGAGCGTCTGCATCTCTTCGTTATGTGTCGAGAGTACCGCGTTCATTTGGTTGATTTTCTGGTGAGCTATTCGTCGCTTCTTGAGCAGCCAGATGGTAAAGAGGATGGAGGCCGCCAGCAGGAGGGCAATGAGCGAAATGACGATGAGTAACAGGTTGGTGCGATGCTGGGTACGCTCTCGCTCGGTATCGTAGGCTTTGGCAATGAATGGTGTTAGTCTGGCCACCTGCATGCTGCGCAACCGACTGCCGTACAGTTGTGCGTCGTTTGTGGCCAGTGAGAGGTAACGATAAGCCCGTTCATACTCTCCCCGTTCCATGAGGATGGCAGCCAGTTCGCGCAGGGAGTTGTTTTCAAGGGTGGCACAGCGCAAGTCACTGATGGCCGAGAGCAGCAGGTAGTGTTCTTGTTGCCGGGTTTGTCCGTTCTTCCAGTAGAAGAAGGCCAGCGTGCTGGTTACGATGCTGTACTGGCGGTCGGCCTGTTGCAGAGTTGGCAGGTACTGTTCAAATTGTCGGATGGCCTCTGCCACGTTTCCCTGTTCGGCGGTGTAGCTGGCCCGGTTGGTCATATACTCGAACGATTCTTTCGGTGCAATCTGTAGCAGCAACTGCCGATAGTACTGGGCGCTGTCGATGTAGTCTTTAAAATATGGTGTGTATTGTGCCATCTCCGAGCGGTAGAGGTTCAGTTCGGCCCGTTGGTTGTAATAGGCCACACGTGTTGCTACAGAAAGCTGTTCGGGCGATATGCTGTCAAGCAGCAGCCGGGCATTGTTGAAGATACCCGACACGCTGAGGATATGTGCCAGTCGGATGGCACTCTCTGCATGACGGTCGGTGTCGGCCTTGGCCAGCGGGCTCTGCATGTTGCGGTTAATATAATAGTAGGCAGAGTCGAAACGATAGGCCAGGTACTCGTCGTAGAGCCGCAGATTCATGTCATACTGCTGTTCGGGAGTCAGCGTCATGCTCTGCAGTCCTTGGGCAATAGATATGATTTGCGTCCCTCTGGATGCCACAATCTCATCGTGATGCTCTATCAGGCTGTCGAGTGTCTGATAGAGTAGGGCAGTCTGCTTGTCGTCAGCATGACTACCGCATGCCATGATCAACAGGGCGGTGAGTGTGGTGGCAAGTAATTTCTTCATTGTGGTTTGTTTTTAGTTATTATTCTTGCCACAAAGATATATATTATTTCTGATATGACCAAACTCCCCTGTCCCTAAAAAGGTAAAAGAGGGGCGTTTTTGGGTTGAAACCCTTTAGATTTTTTCTTGCAAACTATATGCAAAATGCTTGATATTCATCATGTTGCATTTTTACAAATTTAGATATTTGCTTGAACCGCTTGCTGGTGGTTAAGGAAGGGTATATCTTTGCAGCCGAAAACGAAATCAATGACTAAAAACATGGTTAATAATGAATAGTTTTGTTAGTTTTTTTATAGTTAGTAGTTTAAGTATTTTTGCCTTTGCCTCAGCGCAGGCAAAGGATGTCCTGGTATCTTCACCCGATGGCGCCGTGACGGTGGCCGTCGGTGTGAAGGCCAACAAACCTTATTATACTGTGCGGTATGAGGGCAAAATACTTGTAGCTCCCTCGCACCTCGGCTTCCAACTAGACGGTGGCGTGCTGGGCAACCATGCCAGGATGACGGGCAAGCACTATGCAACGAAGGACGAGACCTGGACACAGCCCTGGGGTGAAGAGCTTCAGGTGCGCAACCACTATAATGAGCTGACGGTGAATTTCAAGGAGAAGACAGGCCGGCGCATGGATGTTGTGTTCCGCGTCTTCAACGATGGTGTCGGGTTCCGATATATTCTGCCAAGTAGCCATCAAGGTGAAAAGTATTGTGTTCTAGATGAATTAACCGAGATCACCTTGGCTCATGATGCCAAGGCTTGGTCAATTCCTGCCAACCGCACGGAATACTTCGAGGGAATCTATACACAAGAGCTGCTGAGCCAGAAAGATACCGTATGCACACCGCTTACCATAGAGTATGAGGACTCATTGTTCCTCGCCATCCATGAGGCGGCGCTGGAGGATTACGCGAGCCTGAACATAGCCCCTAAGACTGCCCCCGAGGGGGCTGTCTGTTTGCGCACTGCCCTGACTCCCTGGCAGAGCAGTGTGAAGGTGTATTGCGAGGGGGAAACGAAATCGCCATGGCGTACTATAATAATAGGTAAAACGGCAGGCGACCTGATGACGTCGCGCCTGATGCTGAACCTGAATGAACCTTCCAGGATAGAAGACACCTCATGGATAGAACCAGGACGCTATATCGGTATCTGGTGGAGTATCCACAAGAAGCAGAATACCTGGGAGATGGGACCCGCGCATGGCGCAACGACGGAAAACGTCAAGCGTTACATAGACTTTGCTGCCCGTCATGGTTTCAGTGGCGTGCTGGCTGAGGGTTGGAACCCAGGGTGGGGCACTGGTGAGAAAATTTCGTACTTGCAAGCCTATCCTGACTTCGACATCGAGTCGGTGTGTGCCTATGCGCTTGCCAAAGACGTGCGCTTTATTGGTCATACAGAGACTTGGGGCAACAGCCGGCTGTTAGAGCAGCAGATGGACTCCGCCTTCGCATGGTTTGAACGTCTGGGCATCCGGGTTGTGAAAACCGGCTACGTGGGACATCTCTTCGACGGCAAGGAACTGGCTAAGTCTCAGTATGGCATCCGCCACTACCGCAAGGTCATTGAAACGGCTGCCAAATACCGCAT
>LXOW01122171.1_pt1 | contig 12000 bp, 14 predicted proteins | sample 1368591 | NCBI WGS metagenome assembly LXOW01 (sample SAMN04884650, study PRJNA319009) | bovine gut metagenome | isolation source: Cow rumen | host: Bos taurus | place: Italy: Legnaro (PD) | collected 2014-07-09
CTCCTTTTCTTGCCCTCTCCGCGCTTCTCTCTCCTCTTGTGGGCGGCTGCGCCGCCCCTCCTCTTTGCTTCTCCTCTCGCGCTTCTTTCGGGCGGCTGCGCCGCCTCTCTCCTCCGCGCTCTCGTGGGCGGCTGGCGCCGCCCCCTCTCTCCACTCTCTCTTTCCTCTCTATCAAACAATTAACAATCCTTTCCGTTACCGTCACAAGTCATAAACTTTTTTTCTTTTGCCATAATTACTTAAACGTTTAAGGATTAATTATTTATTATACTTTTTGTTCAACGTGTGAAACTACAAAGATATAAAAAATAAATGGAGTGGCGAAAAATATTTTCAAAATTTAACATTAGTGAGGCGGTGCAATAAAATCACGCTTTTCGCGTTAATTAGGGTATAAAGTAAGAAATATGAAGCATATACAATATCAGACACAAGGAACTTGCTCGGTGCTGATTGGCGTGGTGGCGGATGAGAATGATGTCATCCAGAATGTGGCTTTCTTGGGAGGCTGCAGCGGCAACCTGCAAGGCATTTGTCGGCTGGTGAAAGGACAGAAGATTGACGACGTGATTGGCAAGTTGGACGGTATCCGCTGCGGTGACAAGCCCACCTCCTGTCCCGACCAGCTTTGCCGCGCGCTGGAACAACTTAAAGAGCAATAAAGCCGACATGAAGCAGATTGAGGTAGTAGCGGCGATTATCCACGACTCCAACGGGCGCATCTTTGCCACGCAGCGAGGATATGGCGAGTGGGAAGGCTGGTGGGAGTTCCCTGGTGGCAAGATGGAAGCAGGGGAGAGCCCCGAAGAGGCGCTGCAGCGCGAGATATGGGAAGAGTTGGAGACACGTATCGTCATTGAGCGGCTGGTGACCACCGTGGAGTGGGATTACCCGAAGTTCCACCTCAAGATGCATTGCTACTGGTGCCATGTGGAGAGCGGCTCGCTGATTCTGAAAGAGCATGAGGCCGCCCGCTGGCTGGCGAAAGACGAGCTGGAGAGCGTGAAGTGGCTCCCCGCCGACCTGCAGATTCTGGAAAAGATTCGAAACTTAAAATGACAAAATATGAAACTCAGTAACGATATCATCACCATCGAGGTGGCAGAACACGGAGCCGAACTGGTGAGCCTCCAAAAAGGCGGTCGCGAATACCTGTGGACGGGCGATGCCGCCTATTGGAACCGCCATGCTCCGATACTCTTCCCAGCCGTGGGGAAACCCTACAACAACGAACTGCATGTCGACGGTAAAATCTATCCCATGAAGCAGCACGGCTTCGCGCGCGACAGTGAGTTCGAGGTTATCGGCGACGGGCGACTGAGAATAAAGGAGAGCGACCTGAGTGCCGGTTACCCTTATCGGTTAGGTCTGGATGTATGCTATCGTTTGGAGAGTAGCGCGGTTGAGGTGGTGTGGACGGTAAGGAATCTTGAGGACAAGGAGGCATATTTTCAAATTGGCGCCCACCCAGGATTTCTGTTGCCCGACTATCATGCCGAGGATAAACTGCATGGCTCCCTGCGCTATTACGACCGTGGGGGAAATCTCATAAACCCCGTCATTGTCAATGGCCTTGAGGATGGCAACCGCGTACCATTAGCGGACGGAGATGTCTGCGTTCCCAGCGAGATGCCCATCGAAGTTGATACATTCGCACACGATGCCTTGATGTTTGAAGGAGGTCAGGTAACTAAAGCCATACTCTGCGACAAGGAGGGAAACAAGGTGCTTGGGGTCAGCTGCCCGCAAGCTGAAGCCTATGGCATCTGGGCACCCCATAAACCCGGCTGTCCCTTCGTCTGCCTTGAGCCCTGGTGCGGCATCTGCGACACCCATGGTTTCACGGGCGATATCTCCAAGCGGCAGTATATCCACCGTCTGGCTCCGAAAGAAACATACACCTTCTCCTATACCATCGAGGTATACCAGTAGTAAACTGCTGCTGCTAGTTGCAGAAGCAGAATAGCGGGTACGCCGTAGCGGAACTTCTTGTGAAGTGTCTTGTGGTGGAAGAGGTGCATGGCGACAAGTGCCGCAGGGGAACCTCCCAACACGGCGAGCCATAATAACACCAACTCTGGTATGCGCCAGCGGTTGTGTTTGGCCTTGTATTTGTCAATCCCATATAGGACAAAGGTCAACAGGTTAATGGCAAGGAAATAATAGAGCAGCAGGCACATCATAACAGACCTGTTTCTTTCATCATCCGCCGGTAGTAATTGGCTTTCTCGGCAAGCGGCATGGGGTAGGCGCGCGAGGAGGAGGGCATGCGCCAGAGACGCATGGGGCGAGCAGCAATAGTGAATTCATTGTAGCTGCCCATCTGTGGGACGGGGACACCATAGTCCTCTGTCAGCACCGAGAAACTTTTCTGTCCGGTACAGACGATATCATGGCAGAGGGGTATCTTCGAGAGCAGCGCAGGGATGTCTGTCTTCTTTACGATTTCAAGGTCTTTGTCGGAGGCGTTGCCGCTCAATCGCCGGACAGCACAGGCGGTATCAAAAATGGCTATCCCATGCTTATTGAGTAAAGCTATGATATCCTCCAACCGGAAAGACTTATGCTCTGCATCCACCAACCGTTGGCTATCACCATAGAATACCGAACCCATAATCTCCCACATCATATTGCTCCTATTGGGGTAAAAAAAATCAAAACACCAGCGTTTCTTCGGTGGCGGAAAACTGCCAAGCATCAGCAGCCGTGCATTGGGTGGCAAGAAGGGTTGCAGGGGGTGGCGTTCAATCTTTACCATAGCATAGTTAAACGATAAGGTCAGCGAGGGTACCTTTGGCGGCGTGTAATAAATCGTTCGGGGCGATGCGGAACTGCAAGCCTCGTTGTCCGGCGCTGCAAAAGACGGTGTCGTAGTCAGTAAGTGTCTGGTGGAACCAGGTGGGCAGCGCCTTCTTCATGCCGATGGGCGAGCAGCCGCCACGGATATAACCCGTCAGGGGCAGCAGCTCTTTGACGTGGATCATCTCCACCTTCTTGTTACCAGTTACCTTGGCGGCCTTTTTGAGGTCTACTTCCTCGGCACCCGGGATGACACAGACGAATAATCCCGTCTTGTCGCCCCGCAGCACCAGCGTCTTGAAGATGCGCTCGATAGGTTCGCCCAGCACCTCGGCGGTATGCTCCGCACCCAAGTGTTCCTCGTCCACCTCGTAGGGGATGAGCTCATAGGCAATCTTCAGCTGGTCGAGCAGCCGGGCGGCATTAGTCTTATTTATCTTCTTGTCTGCCATTAAATCTCCTTCCATTTGAAATTCTCTTTGCCGGCGGCGACCTCGAAGTGGTACTTGACTATGCCGAGATCCATCTTCCCGTAGCCTATCAGCGTGAATCGGGCGCGGGCGGCGACGGTATGGTCGTCCACCAGTTCAAACTCGAACTTCTGTTGATTTACCGCCGTGGGAGCCAGCATTACGGCCTCCATGCCATTTCTAAACCAATCCGGGAGTGGCATAGAGGATTTTATGTATTTTTCCATGGGCCGCATCGGGTGTTGCAACCCTTGGTTGGCGCCGTAGCCGAGGGCGATGACGCAGTGCAGTTTCTCGCCGCCGGCAATTGTATATTGGTCGGGCTGTTTTCTAAAAGACAGTCCCACCCAGCAGCTATTGATTCCCAGCGTCTGGGCCAGCAGCACGAGGCGCTCGCCGTAGTAGCCGATGGCCTCGTCGGCCCCTTTGGGACCTACCATGGCAAGGTAGTTGCTCACGCCGCTGAACTTGCCGTACTTGGCCATTCCGCCAGCAAAGGCTTTTGGCTCGTTGGTAACCAGCTGGATATGCAACTTGCCCTCCTGATTGCAGAGTGCAATCTCCTCATTGAGGCGTTTGATACTCTCCGCCTCGATAGGCTTCTCAATATACTGCCGCACCGAATGCCGTGCGGCGATGGCTTCTTGTAGGGTCATATTTTTTTTTTCGTAGGTTCCATGTGGAGGGTGACGTGCGTATGGGGGCCGAAGCGGTCCTTGAGACGGTGCTCGATTTCGGTGGCGCGGTCATGGGCGACGCAGAGGGTGGTGGTGCCGTCCATGCGGATATGGGCTTCGATGGCGATGCGGTTGCCTGTCTTGCGGGTGCGGAGGTTATGGGGCTCGCAGACATCGGGACAGGAGCGGATAATCTCCTCAATCTCCTTTTCTGTCTCAGGGGGTAGCGAGCACTCCGTCAGCTCATTCATGCTTCCTTTCAGTAGCTCTAGGGCCACCTTGACGAGCATTGCGCCCACCACGATGGAGGCCAGTGGGTCAAGCACCGTCCAGCGGTCGCCGAGCAAGATGGCGCCACCGATGCCGATGGCGGCCCCTATCGACGACAGCGCGTCGCTGCGGTGATGCCAGGCATTGGCCACCACGGCTTGCGAGTCGAGCTTCTTTCCGGCACGGGCCGTATACTGATAGAGTAATTCCTTAATCACTATGGAGATAAGTGCTGCCCAGAGCGCCAATTTACCGGGGGCGGGCAGCTGCTCGCCACGCAGCCAGGAAGAGAACTTCACGGCACCGCTGACGATGATGCCCGTGGCGGCGGCCACCAAGGCGAGACCCACGAAGAACGACGCCAGTGTCTCGAACTTGCCGTGACCGTAGTCGTGTGACTTGTCCTGCGGCTTGGCGCTGACACGCACGAAAATGATAACGATGATGTCGGTGATGAAATCCGACAGCGAATGCACGGCGTCGGCTATCATGGCGGCACTATGTCCCAGGATGCCGGCGACGAACTTGAAGGTCAGCAGCGCTACATTGCCCGCGCTACCCACTAGTGTTACTTTGTAAATTTCACGTTCTCGGTTCATGGTTTTATCATTGTTACAGCCCCCTTCTCTTTCGAGGTGCAGTGGAAATAACTGCGCCGCGGGAGCGGCCGTGGGGTTTATTGCCTATGTGTTTGACTGCCTGATTGCTTGATTGTGTTGTTTTCTTGTTAGAGGAGGGATTGGATTTGGCGGTGGGAGCACTTGAAGGTTCCCTGGTTGATGGGGTGGTGGGTGCGGTGCTGGCCGGACGCTCGTAATCTGTAGGTGTGTAGTTTCCGCGCGGACGCTTGTAGTTGGTCATTCTGTTCACGCGGCTGATGCGTGACGAGAGGTTGTGGCCACCAGTGGTCAGCAAGTCGTTGTAGGTGATGATAAGCGATGAAGTCTTCATAAATCGGCCCGAATTGCCCGACAGGTTGGCGGCGAAAAAGTTCTTCACGTTGGCGAGATCCATCCCCAGCAAGTCTAGGTTGTTCTTTCCCACTTCGCGCATCAGCTGGTTGACCTTTCGTGCCCGTATGAATGTGTTGTAGCTATCGCGGTCGTTTATCTTCACACCGCGAGGGTAGGAGAGGTAGCGAGTCAAGTTTTTGTATTGTTCTTCGGAAAGGTTGCCCAGCATGTTCCTCACCTCATGTATGCTGCCACTGATGTTCGTCTTAGTGTTGCGGTGAACGTTGCGGTAGATGGCATCGATGTTTTCCTCGCTGTAACTCATTTGGTGGTTCTGCTCATTTTCGCGTAGTTGTTTGTCAATGCGCTCTTTCTGGTAGTTGCGGAAACTTCTCTGTGACAGGCTGTCAGCCATCTGTGCAATCCCCTCCCCGTTCAGATTCCGAAGTGTGTCGAGTAAATCTCTCGTGGGCTTGTAGAGCAAGAAGGGCTTGTTCTTGGGGAAGGATGGGTAGGTGTTGCCGGAATAGTTGATGTTGTTATCGATAAAGAGTTGGTAGAGGGCGGTGTACTGTACCACACGGGCGAGGTCGGTGTTGCCGAGGGTGGCAAAATAGTGATACGCTTGACTCTCGTAGCGATAGCCTATTGATTGGCTGCGCTCTTGAGAGTTGAAATAGCTGACTGGCAGCGAGCCGGTACGCCCCAATGTGTAGATGGTGTATCCCTCGCGGTCGATAGCATACATGGCCCCTGCGGTGTTCCAGTTGTACACCAGTTCGTTCACCCCCAATTTCTTGAACAGTGGCTTGTCAAAGGGATAGTGACCCGGCTCTGGGTAGCGGTAGTAACCTTCCTGGATGGTGCCGTGTTCCGACCAGTCTTTGAGGAGCACATCCGTGATAGTCATCAGGTCGCCGAACTCGGTGTTTTCCAGTTCGCGGCTAAGATAGGTGGGGCACCAGTCCTTACCATTGTTCATCTTGCCGGCCATAAGGTCGTTGATATCCAGACTTTGCGACAGCTCTTTTTCTGTTGTGGAGGCCAGTAACAAGATGCTCTCGATGTGCAACGGTGGCAGTTCATACAGCGGTGACTGGCGCTCGCGACCAATGATGACCAGTGTACTGCTGTCGGATAAAGCGCCCAAAATCAAATCGGCATCGAGCGTAAACTGCCGAATATCGCCCACCTGCGGTGCAAGGTCGGAGTTTTTTGCCACCGCCCAAGCCACAAAACCCGGTTGCTGGCTGAAGTACACACCCCGCGACTGCATGGCGAACATATCACTGACTGTCAGTACGGTGTTGGTGTCGTCAAGATGGATAAACCCTTCTCCCTCTTCCATGAACCAGGTGTTGAACTCGTTGAGTGTTATCTGGTAGTCGATGTTCTCCTTGGCGAAATACTGGCGTTTCTGCTCCACGGGCAGAGACGTTACCGTGGGTTTGTATTCGCTGAAGAAAAGCTCCTTGTTCAGTCTACGTATCAGGTTGTTACAGTTCTCTTGAGTGGCGTTGCCGAGGAGAATAATCAAATCGGTCACGTAGCCATCATAGCCGATGGTGTGCTTACGCAGGTGCGTCTTATGGGTGAACTTGGCGAAGACAGGGGCGATGGAATCGGTCTCGAAATGCGGCGGGAGGTCGCTTAGCAGAATCATACGGCTGCTGTCGGCAAACGAGGCCATTCCGAGGGTCTGGTAATGAAAGCGGTACTTCTTTCGGAAGTCTATGTAGATTGAGTCGGACGCTACGGCTGCTGCGCAGCTGTCAATGTTCATGTGCTGGTTTGGAAAATATTCATATTCAAACAGTCGTGCACTTTGGCGTTTTACATTCTCCGCCAGCGGCGTGCGTGACAGGCAGATAACAACACTGACAGTGACTACTATAAGTACAATTAGCCATATTATCCGATGCTTACCTTTCATACTATCCCTATTGTTTGCATCATCATGTGGTAATACTTAGCCTTCTCGGCAAGAGGCATTGGGTAGGCACGGGAAGAGGAGGGCATGCGCCAGAGGCGCATAGGGCGGTCGACGATGGTAAACTCGTTGTAGGCACCCATCTGAGGAACGGGGACACCGAAGTCATCGGTGAGAACAGAGAAACTCTTTTGTCCAGTACAAACGAGGTTGTGGCACTGTGGTATCTGTGATAGCAATGCTGGTATGTCGGTTTTATCAACCACCTCCAAGTCTTTGTCTGAGGCGTTGCCACTTAGTCGACGGACGGCATAGGCAGTGTCGTAGATGGCGATGCCACGCTCTTCCAATAGTGACTGAATGTCTGATTGCTTGAATGTCTTACGTTCAGCATCCACCAGCCGTTCGGCGTCGTTGAAGAACACGAGGCCAAAAATGTTCCACATTTGGTTTGTCCAATTGGGATAGAAGAACTCCATGCACCAACGTTTTTTCGGCGGTGGGAAACTGCCGAGCATCAGCAGTCGCGCCCCTTCAGGCAAGAAGGGGCGCAACGGATGTCTCTCGATGTCAGGCAACGCCATTAAAACTCGGCAGTCTTTGGTGTTCTCGGGAAGGGGATGACGTCGCGGATGTTGGCCATGCCGGTGACGAAGAGCATCAGGCGCTCGAAGCCGAGGCCGAAGCCGGCGTGCGGGCAGGTGCCGAAGCGGCGCGTGTCGAGGTACCACCACATGTCCTTCATCGGGATGTTCAGCTCGTTGATGCGGTTCATCAGCTTGTCGTAGTTCTCCTCACGCACACTGCCGCCGATAATCTCGCCAATCTGCGGGAAGAGCACGTCGGTGCCCTGCACGGTCTTGCCGTCGTCGTTCTGCTTCATGTAGAAGGCCTTGATCTCCTTCGGGTAGTCAATCATGATGACGGGCTTCTTGAAATGCTGCTCCACGAGGTAGCGCTCATGCTCACTGGCCAGGTCGACACCCCAGCTGACGGGGAACTCGAACTTATGGCCCTTGGCGACAGCCTCTTCCAGTATCTTGATACCCTCGGTGTAGGGCAGACGCACGAAGTCGGTGTCGATGACGCTCTTCAGGCGCTCGATGAGGCCGTTGTCGATCATCTTGTTGAGGAACTCAAGGTCGTCCATGCAGTGGTCGAGAGCCCAGCGGACGCAGTATTTGATGAACTCCTCCTCGAGGGCGGTGAGTTCGTCGAGCTGGTAGAAAGCCATCTCGGGCTCAATCATCCAGAACTCGGCCAGGTGGCGCGGGGTGTTGCTGTTCTCGGCGCGGAAGGTGGGGCCGAAGGTGTAGATCTTGCCCAACGAGGTGGCACCGAGCTCGCCTTCCAGCTGACCGCTGACGGTGAGGGCGGTGAACTTGCCGAAGAAGTCCTGCTCCCAGTCGATGGTGCCGTCCTCCTTGCGGGGCGGGTTCTCGGGGTCGAGGGTGGAGACATGGAACATCTCGCCGGCACCCTCGCAGTCGCTGGCGGTGATGAGCGGCGTGTGGAAGTAGAAGAAGCCGCGCTCATGGAAGAAGGTATGGATGGCCATGGCCATGTTGTGGCGCAGACGCATCACGGCGCCGAAAGTGTTGGTGCGCAGACGCAGGTGTCCAATCTCGCGGAGGAACTCCATGGAGTGGCCTTTCTTTTGGAGGGGATAGGTGTTGGGGTCGGCCTCGCCGTAGACGACAATGCTTTCGGCTTGTACCTCAACGGTCTGGCCGCTGCCTTGGCTTTCAACCAGTTTGCCCTCCACGCCGATACAGGCACCAGTGGAGATGTGTTTCAGTTCTTCCTCGAACTTGGCGGGGTCTGCGACAATCTGGATATTGTGGATGATGCTTCCGTCGTTGACGGCCAGAAAGGCAACGTTCTTGTTGCCGCGCTTGGTGCGGACCCAACCTTTGACACAAATGGAGGTGCCGATGAGTGTCGACACATCCTCTTTCAAAAGATATTTGATCTCGTAACGTTTCATTGTTTATGTTGTTTTTTTATTATCAATTAGTTTCTTGAGTTCCACGTCGCTGCTGAAGCGGAAGACCATGTCCTCGTTTTTGCGTCGGCAAATCATGAGGGTGTCCTTGCTGGCGGCGACGATGTAGCCGTCGAGACCTTCGAGTACCACCGTCTTGTCGGGGTCGTTGGGCATAACGACGAGACTGTTGTTGGTGTTGTAGGTGAACACATTTCCGCCGAGTATAGTGTTGCCGTTGGCATCGTGGCGAAACACTCCGTAGAGCGAGTCCCAAGTCTCAACATCGCTCCAGCTGAACGAGGCTGCCAGGACATGCACATTGTCGGCTTTCTCCATAATGCCATGGTCGACCGAGATGGATTCGCAGAGGGAATAGACTCGTTCCAGCTCCTCGTGCGGCGTCTCGGCGGTGAGACCGAAGAAGTTGGTGGCGATGGCGGGCAGGTAGGCTTCGTAGGCTTTGCGCAACACGGGCAGACGCCACACCAGCAAACCGGTATTCCAGAAGAATTCGCCACTGGCAATAAACTGGCGGGCCATTTCCACGGGAGGCTTCTCGGTGAAGGTGACGACCTCGTGCAGATTGTGGGCGTTGGGAAGCGAGGGACGCTCGCGGAACTGTATGTAGCCGTAGCTGGTGTCAGGCTTCACTGGCTGGGCTCCGAGGGTGATAATCCACTCGTGCTCCTGCACGGTGTCGACAGCCTGCTGTATATCGTTCACGAAGTTGTCGCGACGGAACACGGCGTGGTCCGACGGCGAGACGATGATGGTTGCCTCGGGGTCGAGGTGGGCGATGACAGAAGCGGCGTAGGCGATACAGGGGGCGGTATTGCGGCGCAATGGTTCGGCAAGCACCTGATAGGGCTGTAGGTCGGGCACTTGTTCATGCACGCGGTCTGCATACTGTTCACCGGTGACGATGATGATATGCTTGCGCGGGCAGAAACACTCGAAGCGCTCGACGGTGAGTTGCAGCATTGAATGCCCCACGCCGATGACGTCGATAAACTGTTTCGGGCAGTCGACACCGCTCACAGGCCAGAAACGGCTCCCGAGGCCGCCCGCCATGATAATCGTCCAGATATGTTGGTTGTTATTCTTCAATTCTCAATCTCAATTTTCAGTTTCAAACACTTACTTCTCCCTTAATGTGCGGGTGTGGGTTGTAGTTCTCGAGGGTGAAGTCCTCGTAGCGGAAGCCGAAGATGTCCTTCACCTCGGGGTTGATGCGCATGGTGGGCAGGGGGCGCGGTTCGCGCGTGAGCTGCAGGTGCACCTGGTCGAGGTGGTTCTTGTAGATGTGTGCGTCGCCGAAGGTGTGGACGAAGTCGCCGGGCTTCAGTCCGCAGACCTGTGCCATCATCATGGTGAGCAGGGCATAGGAGGCGATGTTGAACGGCACGCCGAGGAAAATGTCGGCACTACGTTGGTAGAGTTGGCAGCTGAGGCGGCCATTGTCAACATAGAACTGGAACAGACAGTGGCAGGGAGGCAGGGCCATGTCCTGTATCTCGGCGGGGTTCCATGCTGTCACCATCAGGCGGCGGCTGTAGGGGTTCTCCTTAATCTCGCGCACCACGTTGGCAATCTGGTCGATGGTGCCGCCCTTGCCGTCGGGCCACGAGCGCCACTGCGAGCCGTAGACGGGCCCCAGGTCGCCGTTCTCGTCGGCCCACTCGTCCCAGATGCTCACTCCGTTGTCTTTCAGGTATTTTATATTCGTTTCGCCACGCAGGAACCATAGCAGCTCGTGGATGATGGAACGCAGGTGCAGTTTCTTGGTGGTCAACAGGGGGAACCCTTCCGAGAGGTCGAAACGCATCTGGTAGCCAAACACCCCCACGGTGCCTGTCCCCGTGCGGTCTTCGCGCGGGGTGCCATGGTCCAGCACATGTTGCAGAAGGTCTAAATACTGTTTCATAATCCACCCCATTAACGCCATTTCGGAAGAAATGTTGTATTAAATTGTAAAAAATATTCCACGTGGCGGGTGGTCAGCAGGGGATGATTTCGGCATTGCCGCGCACCGTGTAGCGGTGTCCCGAGTCGAGGTCGAGGCAGAGCCAGCACGTGCGGCGGAGTTCTTCAACCTGGAAAAGTTTGGCGGGCCTGTTTTTCAGTCGGAAACGGTCGCCCGGATGCAAGTCGTCGAGGCGGAGGGGAGTGTGGGCAGGGTCGTAGTCGGGGTCATAGTGCTGCAACAACTCTTCGATGGATTTGCCGACACGGTGTGCCAACGGGATGCGACGGGTGTACTGCGCTATCAGGGTTTGAACCTCGGCAGGGAACCATGCGGCATGTGTCGTGAGCAAACGGCCGAATTCCGACTGCCACTCGTGCCCGTGTGGCATTGCCCCGGTGTACTTCAGATGTGTCTCCAGATGCGCCGCTTCGTGGAGAAACACCCAAAGAAACCGATAGGGGTTGAGGTCTCCGTTGACCGAGATCTCATGGAATGGATGCTGTGGCTGCGGCCAGCGGTAGTCGCCCAACTTGGAGCGCCGCTCGCGGGTGATGTGGAAGTGAACCTTGTGGAGGTTCAGGTAGTCGTACACCCCCTCCACTGCTTCTTTGGGAAGGTGGTTGCCGAGTATTCTGCGATATTGCTCTTCGGGTGTCAAAACGTGGGGCAGTCGCAGTCGCTGCGTTTGTGTTTGTGCATGTTGGCGCTGCTGCCGCAGGCTGTGCAAGCCAGGCATGCAACCAGCATCAGGGCCGTCAGCCGAAGTAGTCTTTTGTTCTTCATCTTGATGTGATAACGAGGATGCCGCCAGATTATTGTGCATCCCAATGGTGAAAAATAGGTATCTGGTAGGGTATTTCTCCCATCGTTCTCCCATTGTTCTCCCATCGTTCTCCCATCTAAAATGGGAGAACGATGGGAGAACAATGGGAGAACGATGGGAGAAAT
>LXOW01302668.1_pt1 | contig 11998 bp, 7 predicted proteins | sample 1368591 | NCBI WGS metagenome assembly LXOW01 (sample SAMN04884650, study PRJNA319009) | bovine gut metagenome | isolation source: Cow rumen | host: Bos taurus | place: Italy: Legnaro (PD) | collected 2014-07-09
TGACACCGACGAGCGGTTCGCCAGAAGCGTCCGTAACCTTACCGGAAACGGCATTCTGGGCGAATGCCTGCACACCTAAAATGAGGAGCGCAGACAAAACCATCATGAATCTTTTGGTCATAAAATTTGGTTTTTAATAATAAGGTTTATATATTATATGTGCTTTCGGTCTGTTGTTAATCCGGTTCATTAAGAACGATTTTAATGCAAATGTGAGAGAGAAATGAAACAATTATGGAGTCATGAAAAGGAAACCGACCTTCAGCGAAATCGTCACTCTTTGGAAGGACGAAAAGCGGCAGTATGTGAAGCAATCGACTTATGCAGCCTACTGCTTCTTGCTGCAAAACCATCTCTTGCCGGCCTTTGGGCCGATGAGGGACATAACGGACGCTGCCGTTCAGCAATTCGTGAACTGCAAGCTGTCCGCCGGTTTAAGCCAAAAGTCCGTCAAGGACATGCTGGTGGTCGTCAAAATGGTGCTTTCCTTCGGAAGCCGCAAAGGACTCCTGCCCCACAGGCAGATCCGGACCGTTTTTCCGATGGAAGGCCAGAGGAGAGAGATACGGGTNNAGAGAGATACGGGTTTTGTCGCTGCACGATCAGCGGCTCCTGATGGCCCATATCAAACATAATTTTTCTTTCCTCAATCTGGGGATCCTCATCAGCCTCGGTACCGGACTGCGCATTGGCGAAATCTGCGCATTGCGGTGGGAAGACATCGATGTACGGAACGGGATTCTCCACGTCAGCAGGACGCTGCATCGCATCTATCTTGTTGACGGTGAGGAAAAATCGACGGGATTAATTATGGATAAACCAAAAACGAGACATTCCGACCGGGTCATTCCCATGTCGAAGGATTTGATGTCTATCATGCGGCCTTTACGGCATCTGGTGCGAGACAATTTTTATGTCATTTCCAACACCCCGGTGCCCGTAGAACCGCAACGGTACAGATTGTACTTTAAAAAATTATTAAAGGAATTAGGGCTGCCGCCGATCCGGTTCCACGACCTTCGGCACAGCTTTGCCACAAGATGTATCGAGAGCAAGTGTGATTATAAGACCGTAAGTGCATTGCTGGGACATGCCAATATCAGCACCACCCTTGACCTGTATGTTCACCCCGATATGGAGCAGAAGAAAAAAGTGGTGGAAGCGGTGAATAAACTGCTGCGATGCACGTAGTTAACGTTGGAATCGTTTTAAATTTTTTCCGCGATTATTTGGATTTGTCGGATTAATTTGCGAACTTTGAACGTTAAATAGGGTGTTTTTACTTTTTGGCAAAGTATTATGAAGTGTTCTTAATGAACCGGATTAACAACAAACCGAGAGTTACTAACTGACAAATATACAATACCTTATTATTAAATTTAAATTTTATGACCAAAAGATTCATGATGGTTTTGTCTGCGCTCCTGATCATGGGTGTGCAGGCATTCGCCCAGAATGCTGTGTCCGGTAAGGTTACGGATGCTTCTGGCGAACCGCTCGTCGGTGTCAATGTGCTCGTAAAAGGCACGACGACCGGCGCGATGACCGATCTGGATGGTATCTACGCACTCAATGTGCCGAACAATGCCACCCTGGTCTTCTCCTGCATCGGCTACGCCACTCAGGAAATCGCTGTCGCCGGCAAGAAGACGGTTAACGTCCAGCTTGCCGAGGACAACATGTTCCTTGACGATGTAGTCGTGATTGGTTATGGTACCGCCCGCAAGCGCGACGTTTCCGGTGCCATCGCCAGCGTGAACTATGGCAACGACTCCAACGTGGCTTCGCTGCCGAACCCGAACGCCCTCGCCGCCCTGTCCAGCAAGGTGGCCGGTTTGAACTACGCTCCTACTACGAGCGCAGCCGGTGACAACACGCAAACAATGACGATTCGTGGTAAGAACTCCATCCCTGCCAGTGGCGGCATGAGCGCCAGCGCAGAGAGCGTGAACCAGCCGCTGCTTGTCATTGATGGTGTGCTGTCCTATGGTTCGATCAACTCGATCAACACCGCCGACATCGAATCCATCGACGTGCTGAAGGATGCTTCCGCCGCCGCCATCTACGGTTCCCGTGCTGCGAACGGTGTGATCATCATCACCACCAAGAAGGGTACCTCCGAGGCCCCGATCGTGAGCATGAACGCCAGCGTGAGCCTGTCCGACTGGACCCGCATGCCGAAGATGGTTTCCGACAAGGAGACCTTCCTGCGCAACCGCTTCGAGACCTTCAAGGCCAATGGCAATGCAGACTATGTGAACAAGAACTGGTCCGACTATACCAGCCTCGACGCCGCCGCCAACGACGGTCTGCTTGATGCACGTGAGTCCGAAGCCTGGACTGATGGTCAGTGGGTTAACTGGCTCGACGAGATTTCCCGTAAGGGCGTTGGCCAGAAGTATGACGTTTCCGTCAGCGGCCGCACAGAGCGTGTAAGCTACTATGTATCCGGCGACTACACCCGTCAGCAGGGCATCCGCAAGGGTGACGACTACGAGAAGCTGGGCGCCATGACGAAGATCGACTTCAACGTGACCGACTGGCTCACCTTTGGCGTGAAGGCCAACTTCCTGTCCTCCAACAGCTGGGGTACTTCCGCCAGCATCCGCCACGCCATGTGGTACACCCCGCTTTCCTACGTCTATGCACGTCAGGATGGCTTCCAGGATTGGTACAACTCTGTTCCGGACGGCAAGAACAACAGCCCGTTCATCGGCAACGGTAAGGATGACTCCTACGCCTACACCGACAGCAAGAGCAAGAGCATGAACCTGAACGGTGTCGCTTACGCCCAGGTGGACTTCCCGTTCATCAAGGGCCTGAGCTACAAGGTCACCTTCCAGGGCCAGCGCAACTCCGGCTACAAGGATGTCTTCAACAACGTGGGCATGTACGTGAACACGGAAGACACCACCCAGATGCTGAACCCCGACCAGTTCTCCTCGAACGCAACAGGTGAATCCTCCGCTTCCAACTACTTCGCCTGGAACATCGACCAGATCCTTACCTATAACAAGGACTTCGGCCGTCACCATTTCGACGTAATGTTGGGTTACACCCGTGAGGCTACCAACAGCAACTCGCTGTATCTGCCTTTCGGAGGTTTCGAAACCCCGACTACCATCGGTGTCTATGGACTGGAGAATGGTAATGTAGAAAACTATGCCGGTGCCTACCGCAGCCGTACCGAGACCCAGTCCGTCGGTTACCTCGCCCGTGTGAACTACAACTGGGCCAACAAGTACTACCTGACCGGTAACTTCCGCCGTGACGGTTTCTCCGCTTTCGCCGACGGCCACAAGTGGGGCAACTTCTTCGGCGCCAGCGCCGCCTGGGTGCTCAGCAACGAGAACTTCATCAAGAATCTCAACTTCTTCGACTTCTTGAAACTCCGTCTCTCCTGGGGTCAGAACGGTGCCCGTGCCATCAGCGCAGGTGCTACGCAGGCCACCATCGGTAAGAGCACTGGCAACTCCGGTGCCAACACCATGACCTGGCTGGGTGACGAGAGCGCCCTGGGTATGTGCCTGACCAATCTGCCTAACCGCGAACTGACCTGGGCAACCGTGGAGAAGTACAACATCGGTTTGGACTTCGCCTTCCTGAACAGCCGCATCAACGGTAGCATCGATGTCTACAAGGGCGCTACCAAGAATATGCTCGTCAAACGTGACGCCCCGTACATCTCCGGTTTCACCACCGTGCAGGACAACGTCGGTAAGATTACGAACAAGGGTATCGAGGTCGTCCTCAACACCGTGAACATCAACGGCAACGGCAAGGACACCTTCCGTTGGGAGAGCAACTTCGTATTCGACATGAACCGCAACGAACTGGTTTCCCTGTTCGGTGAGGGATGGAACGGCGAAGAAGCCGACATGACCGCCAACGCCATGGGTTATGGCCGTGAGAGCAACTATGCCCTCCTCGTGGGCTACCCGCTGGGTTCTGCCTACGACGTGAAGAAACTCGGCATCTTCCAGAGCCAGGAAGAAATCGACGCTTATGTCGATGAGAAAGGCAACAAGATCCAGCCGGACGCTGTCCCTGGTGACATCAAGTTCGAGGACTACAACGCCGACGGCGTGATCAATGGCGATGACCGCCATTACATCGGTTCCCCGGATCCGCTCTTCACGCTGAACTTCGCCAACACCCTCAGCTGGAAGAACTTCTCCCTGTACTTCAACTTCCGTTGGGCCCAGGGCGACGACGAGCACTTCATCTGGCTTGACCCGTATGCCTATGGCACCTCTATGGGTAAGAACTCCGCCCAGCTGGCCCGCGTAGAGCCCTGGACCGCAGAGAATGCTTCCAACACCTTCCCGCGCTATGGATACACCAACACCATGGAATATCAGTTCTGGAACCAGCGTTCTTTCCTGAAACTCAAAGACTTGGTGTTCTCTTACAACGTTCCTTCCAAGGTGGCCAACTGCGTAGGCCTTTCCAACGCCCGCGTATACTTCGCCGCCACCGACCTTATCACCATCACGGGCTGGTCCGGTATCGATCCTGAGAACGGTGGTACCATCGCCGCCGGTGGCTCCTCCAGCCGCTTCGGCAGCAACGGTGCCTACAAGACCATGACCTTCGGTGTGAACCTGACCTTCATGGGCGCCAAGAGCAACAAGGCCGCCAAGGTGGTCTACACGCCTGAAATCAAGGAAGTCGTGAAAGAGGTTGTGAAGGAAGTCGTGGTTGAGAAACCCGTCGAGAAAGTCGTGGAGAAAGTCGTTTACAAGAACAACGGTCTGGAGGGTGAATACTCCGACGACCTGTACTTCGTGATCGGCAAGTCCGAGATCCGTCCCGACGAGGCCTTCAAGCTCGGCCGTATCGCCCAGATCCTGAAGGACAACCCCGAGGCCAAGGTGGCCATCACCGGTTACGCCGACAGCGCCACCGGCACCGCCGAGGTTAACAAGTCCCTGTCCGCCGCCCGCGCCAGCGTGGTTGCGAAGATGCTCACCGAGGCCGGCATCAGCGCCGACCGTATCGTCGCCGACTCCACCGGTACCGACAAGGATGCCAGCGCATCCCCTGCTTCGAACCGTGTTGCAGTTTGCATTGTTAAATAATTAAAAGAGCGATGATCATGAAAAAATATTTATTCATCCTTTTCGCACTGGTAGTTGCAGTTTCCTGCAATGATGAGAAGTTCCTGGAGGAACACACCTACTCCGATGATACGGGTAGCTTCTTCCAGAGCCAGTCTGCCATGGAGATCGCCCTGGCCTCTGCATACTCCAATATCCAGTATATGGTGTTCGGTAACCAGCGTGGTGGCTCGGAGCACAACTGGATGCTGAACGGTATGGGTCTGGACAGCTTCGGTATGACCGGCAACAACGCCCAGTTCTCCAACTGGGAACTCCTCACCTCTGACAGTGGCTATGCCCGTCACTATGGTGACTATATGTACAAACTGGCCAACCGTGCCAACACGGTGGTCGATATGATCGACGAGCACGAGGATATCGAATACACTCCTGCCGAGATGAAGACGACCCTTCGTGCCGAGGCCGTGTTCCTCCGCGCTTGGGCCTACCGCGTCCTCGCCGGTATGTTCGGTCAGCTGGTTTACTCTGAGAACATGACTCAGGAAGCCCGCTATGACTATGTGATGATCCCCCGCGAGGAAGGTTGGGAGCTGATTGCCAAGGACTTCGAGTATGCCGAGCAGAATCTCCCCGCCAAGCCGCGTCTGATGGGTACCGTCACCAAGGCTGCCGCCGCCCACTACCTGGCCGAGACTTACCTGTCCCTGGGTAAGTTCGCCGAGGCCGAGGCCGCCGCGACCCGCGTCATCAGCAAGGCCGACGGTGACTACGAACTCATGAAGACCCGTTTCGGTAACCGTGCTACCCAGACCAAGGACCGCTACGGCAACTCCCTCGCCGCCCCTCAGGGTGCCTACTGGGATCTGTTCCGTACCTCCGCCAAGGGCGACGGTTCCGACGCGTCTGATTCCAACCCGAACGATCCGGGTAACAAGGAAGCCATCTGGGTCGCCCAGATCGACTACCACCCCGGTGTTGACGGCTGGCCGCTCGGTTCCTCCGGTGACTCCTGGTGGCGTACGCACGTGCCCGTCCTGGAATCCACCTGGGCTCCCTGGATCCCGATGGGTGGCAAGAACGGTACCCGTCAGCAGGTCTGGTACGATCCTACAGATCCTAGAGCTGAAACGGAAACGACAGAGGACCATAGCAAGATTAAAGGTAACGTCTACGATAAATTCTATATCTTTACCGCAGATGCCACCTGCTACCCGCTCGGTGTTGCTCCGGAAGGCGCAGGCACTCCTGCCGCCGATATTTACGAAGCCAAAGGCCGTAAACTTGCTTACTCCCTTTCTACCAAGATCGACTCCCTCGCCCTCCGTGCACAGGGTCTGAACAACGCTGCCACCGGTCTGGGTCTGCTCCCTTCCGAGTATGTCACCCGTCCTGCCGGCGACATCAACCCGACCGTATGGGATGACCCGAACGACTTCCGTGGTTCCGAGGTCATGATCCAGCGTGACTACTACACGCCGTCCGGCAAGAAGTGGTCTGAGGTGAAGGCTAACATTATTGCCCGCGCTGACGATTGGGCTACCAATCATGCTAATGAGAAGGTTGCCGTTTGGAATGCCGAGAAGAAGGAAATTGAATACAAACCCGTTGCTGCCGGCAACCCGTACGAGTTGACCGCTGCCGATACCATCAACGTGACCCCTCGTTTCTGGAAGTTCTCCGACGATCGTCACCCGTTCGCCAAGGACGGTGGTAACCTGTACTACGATACTGACTGGTACATGGTTCGTATCGCCGAGACCTATCTGCTCCGTGCAGAGGCCCGTTTGGCCCAGAATAACAAGAGCGGTGCCGCCGACGATATCAACGAGCTTCGCAAACGTGCAGGCGCCAAGCTTTGCTCCGCCGCCGACGTGAACATCGACTACATCCTCGACGAGCGTATCCGTGAACTCTTCGGTGAGGAGCAGCGCTGGATTACCCTCAGCCGTCTGTCCTGCAACCCGAAGGCCACCTATGTGCTGGATTGCTATCCTACCCAGGATGCTACGACTTCCAACACGCTGTACGCCCGTACGCGCAAGTATGGTCTTGGTTACGAGAACGATGCTACGGCCGGCCGTCGCGAGACGTACACGGATGCCATGGGCAAGACCCGTCACTATCCGAACATCCAGCCGTACAACTACGTACTGCCGATCCCGATCCAGATCATCAACTCCAACATCAAGGTTGAAATCAAGCAGAACTACGGTTACAAGTAGTAGATAAAACTATTCAAGGGACCGGTCTCCGCAAGGGGGCCGGTCTTTTTTTTCGATTCTGCAAAAAAAACGGTATCTTTGTTTTCATTGAAAAAATGTGGAGTATGAGATATCTTTCTAAATTTTTGTTTTTATCTGCTCTGATGGTGATGATGGCTGCTTGCGGAAGACGTTCTGGTTTAGAGGAGATGGCTATGCGTAGGTTGCCGATTGCTTTGGACAAAGCGCTGGATGAGCAGCATCTCTCTTTTGTAGATGTGCGGATAGAAAAGCCGGTCGTACTTTACGATTGCGACAGTCTGTATGTGGCCATTTATGAGGTAACGGGAAAGGATTCCCTTTCTCAGGAAAGCCGGTTTTACGTTCGATATGCGTATTTACTTGATGTCATAATGAGTGAAGCTGAAGGACGTGCTGTTTATTGTGAAGCCATTTCGGGGAATCCGCCGATAGATAAAACGGAAATCGCCGATACGAAAAAAGAGATGGCCGAAAAAGGGGATAAAGTGTACCTGTATTATATTGCCGTTTCTTCCCCCATTGAGGACAGTCTGCGATGAACCGGTTTGCCCTTGCTTATCGCGAACAGCAGCAGTTGTTCCTGTTCGATAAAACCTACCTGTTGGGAACGCTCCTGAAGGTGGGTGGCCTTTCCACCTTGGCAGGCCGTTTTATCGTACAGTTTTTCTGGAATCCTGCGGTGGCCCTGTGCCTGACCGTGGGTTTGTTGCTGCTGGGCGGATGGATGCTGTGGGCATCGGTCCGCCGTTCGCTTTCCGACTGGGTGCTCCTGCCGGTTGTTTGTATTCCTTTTGTCCTGCTGGGAGCTTCGTTGGCAGACAACGCGGTGTATTTTGACGTGGTGCCTGCCTGGCTGTTTGCCGTGGGTGCCTTGTGGCTTTATAATAATTGTACGCGCGCACGCGTATGGAAAGGCCTGCTCCTGGCGGGAGTCCTCTATCTGGCCGCCGGTCCGGCTGCCCTGCTGTTCGCCGTCTGCGCGATGATTACGGACGCGTTCCGCCGCGACTGGCGGGGAACGCTTTATCCGGTGCTGGGCCTGCTGTGCGGCTGGCTCGCTTATCGGCTGGCCTGGGTTCCCACCCTTGCCGCCGCCTGGACGCCGGCCCTGTACTATAACATCGACGCACCCTTGCCGGCCTGGCATTGGACGGCCTGGGCCTGCCTGCCGCTTTCCGTGCTGTTTTGCGAAGTGCTGAAACGGCTGAAGGTCAAGCGTTGGGTGCCCCTGGTGGCCGGTCTGGCCTTGCTGGGCGGCACTTTTATCCCGGCGGGAAGCATCGCCAAAAAGAGCGAACTCCGTCAATCCAGCCTGGATTATGAATTTGAATACTATACGTGCAGGGAAGACTGGGACGGGCTCATTGAAGCCTGCATGCACGCCCCCTGGCTCCCGCGGACGGCGAATTATCTGAACATGGCCTTCGCCTGGAAGGGAGAATTGAGCGAACGCTTGTTTACCTTCGATCAACGCGGCCCTTCGGCTTTGGTGCAGAATACCCCCGATCGGGGCATTGACGTGGCCATGTCTCACCTCCTGTTTACGATGGGCAACATTGCGGCGGCCCAGGATGTGGCTTTCAACCTGTTCTATTCCTTGAACGGGATGTGCCCCGCAATGGTCAAGATAAATGCCCAGGTTGAACTGATGCGCGGCACTTATGCGGTGGCGGACAAGTATCTGTCCATCCTGGAAAAAGCCCCCCATTACCGCAGCTGGGCCCGTTCACATCGCCGGTTCCTGTACGATGACGCGGCGGTGGAAGCCGACCCGCTGTTGGGGAACGGCCGGCGTAACCTGGCCGCTGAAAATGGTTTTTCCATGTTCTCGGACCCTGTAGGGGAACTTTTCCCCATCCTGGATGTGAATCCGGGAGATACCCGTGCGAGAGAATATGTCTTATGTTACTTGCTGTTGATGAAGGATTTGAACTCTGTCAAACATTTCATCGAAGATTATTATCAGGGAGAAAAGGTCTTGCCGCGGGTGGCCCAGGAAGCCATGGTCTTTTACAGCGAGTACTCCCGTAATGTGGAAGGAATAGAACCGTTTGGGATTGACTGGTGCTATGATCACGGCGTGATGCACGATACAGTCCTGCGGTTTATTGCTTACCAGCAGGCGGCCGTGGCCGGGAAAGCCTCCTTGCAGAAATTCCGTGGAACCTATTGGTATTACTTGATACACACAGAGATATGAGAAAGATTATCCTTTTGCTCTTGCTGGCATTGTGCCTGGGGTGCAGCCGGAATGTCCGTTCCGACGGAACGTTGGAGGGCCTGCCGCCGATTTGGCCGGATTATGCAGGGGTGACGGTTCCCTGCAACATCGCTCCGCTGGATTTCTCGTATCTGGGCGACGAACCCTGCCGCCTGCTGGTAGGGGACCGTTGCATCAAGGGGAAAGACGGTTGTTTTATCGTCCCGAAACGCCTGTGGCGCGCGCAGATGGCGGCCGATTCGTTGCAATTGACCGTACAGGTTTGCCGCGACGGAAAATGGCTTTCCTATCAACCCTTTACCGTGTACGTTTCGCGGGATGAAATTGACCCGTGGATATCGTACCGGCTCATTCCGCCCGGTTATCAGGGCTGGCAGATGATGGGCCTGTACCAGCGCGAACTGGCAGGTTATACCGAGCGGGCCATCATTGAAAACCGGCTGACCGGGGGAAACTGCATGAATTGCCATACCTATTGCAACGGAGACCCTGAAAAGATGGTTTTCCATGCCCGGGCATCGTTCGGCGGCACCTTGCTGGTGAACGACGGTTCCATTGAGAAACTCAATACCAAGACCGATTCCACCCTCAGCGCCCTGGTCTATCCTTACTGGCATCCGTCCGGGGATTATATTGCTTTTTCGGTGAATAAGACCCTTCAGGTGTTCCATAGCCACGATCCCAACCGGATCGAGGTGTACGACGAGGCCTCGGATGTGGTGGTTTACAATGTCCATACGCACGAGATCGCCTGGTCGCCGCTGACCAAGGCGGCCGACCGATTCGAGACCTTCCCGACCTTCTCGCCCGACGGAAAATGGCTCTATTTCTGCTCGGCCCGGGCCGTGGCCCCCATGCCGCAGGAGTACAAGGGCGCGAAATACGGCCTGTACCGGATTGCCTTCCATCCCGAGGACATGACCTTCGGCGACGAGCTGGAATGTGTCTATGATGCACCCCTGGAGGATAAAAGCGTTTCCTTCCCGCGGATTTCGCCCGACGGCCGCTGGCTTTGCTTCACCCGTCACGGATACGGGAACTTTTCCATCTGGCACAAGGATGCCGATTTGTGGCTGGTGGACTTGCAGGACGGCAGCGTGCGCGAACTGGCGGGCGTGAATTCGGACGATGTGGACAGTTTCCACACGTGGAGCAGCACCGGCCGGTGGCTGGTTTTCAGCAGCCGGCGCGACGACGGCCTGTACACGAAGCCCTATTTCACCCACGTGGATGCGGAGGGAAAGGCCACCAAGCCCTTCCTGCTCCCGCAGGAGAATCCGCTCGAATTCTACAAACGTCGTATGGAATCCTACAACCTGCCGGCTTTCACCACCGGTCCCGTGGAAACCGATGCCTTTGACCTGGTCCGGACCATGCGGGACGATGCCGGGATAAATGTTACTGTAAAACAATGATAATCAACTATATGAAGAAATTAAAACTCTTGGCTGCCGCCCTGCTGGCAGGTTGGACCGCCCTGGCCGGTCCTACACACAAGGTACAATTGTCCAATGGCCTCACGGTGGGCGTGGAAGCCTGCTCGGATGGGATTTTCCGGGTGAAAGTATCGCCCCGGACCGATTTCTCGGAGTCCCTGATGGAACGTTACGGCCTGCTGACCACCAACTGGGAAGCCGTGAAGGAAAAGGTAAGCGCCGACGGCCGTACCTGGACCCTTTCCACTCCTACGCACAAGCTGGTCCTGGACAAGAAAAGCGGTAGTATCCGCGTGCTGACGGCCGATGGGAAGACGGTGGTGGAAGGCGTGGAATTCGTGCCCGGAAAGGACCGGAAAGTCGCCTCGCTGGCCAAGGTAATCAATGACAAGTATGCCAATCTTCATGTGGTGAAAAACGATGGCATCATCGGCGATGATACCAATAAGAAAGAAAAGAAGGACAATGCCGAGAGCGGCGAACCTGCCGATGCCAGCCTCCTCCGGTTCGCGCTGGGGAAGGAAGAACGTTTCTACGGAGGCGGCAGCACGAGTCGCGAGCATATCCAGCACCGCGGAGAGCTGCTGCGCATGTGGACCACCTATCAGCATACGGAAATTCCGATGCCGTTCGTGATGAGCAGCCGGGGCTGGGGTGTCTTCAACAATGCCACCCGCAAGAATTTCTTCGATATCGGCTATACCGAAAAAGACGTATTCAACATCTTCAATACCTTTGACGAGGCCGATTTCTACCTTTTGTGCGGCACCTCGATGAAGGACGTCCTGCAGCTCTATACCCGGGTGACGGGCGGCAATTACGTGCTTCCCAAGTGGGCCTATGGCCTGTGCTTCGGTCCGAACATGCGTGAGGATCAGTGGGATATCCTGAACGATGCGGTCTTCTTCCGCCAGCTCCAGGTTCCCTGCGACGTGTTCTGGCTGGAGCCGCAGTGGATGGAGAAACGCTACGATTTCTCTACGGCCAAGCGCTGGAATTTCGACAAATTCTCTCCGGAACCCTACTGGCTGCAGG